>Ga0209098_1003866_pt1 | contig 11979 bp, 8 predicted proteins | sample AD_JPNHW1_MetaG_FD_184429 | JGI IMG/M metagenome (GOLD analysis project Ga0209098, IMG submission 184429) | Active sludge microbial communities of municipal wastewater-treating anaerobic digesters from Japan - AD_JPNHW1_MetaG (SPAdes) (version 2) | ecosystem: Engineered > Bioreactor > Anaerobic >... | reverse complement strand
ATGATCGTTTTTAAAATGCTCATGCCATTTTCCTTGAAGGGGAAACCCTATATTACGTATGTCATAATCATCGTGTTGAAAGAGATTGCCAAAGGTTTTGTTTTCTGCAAATCTTTCCAATTTGTGTTTTGCCATAGATTTATGAATATTGATTAATATCAACTAATTGACTATATTTTCCGTGAGCGGCTATTAATTCGTTATGCGAACCGACTTCAACAATTCTGCCGGCTTCCAATACCACAATTTGGGTAGCGTGGCAAATGGTGGACAAACGATGTGCGATGACAATGGTAGTGCGATTTTTCATTACTTTATCAAGTGCGTTTTGCACCATTTTTTCCGATTCGGTGTCCATGGCGGAAGTAGCTTCATCTAAGATAAGTATGGGAGTATTTCTCAAAACGGCACGAGCAATACTGATTCGCTGTCGTTGCCCGCCCGACAATCCCAACCCGCGGTCACCGATATTGGTTTGCAACCCATTCGGTAATGATTGTATAAAATTTTCGGCATTGGCGGTTCGCACAGCTTCCATCACCGCCTCTTCCGGTACATCTTTTAAACCAAAGGTTATATTGTTATAAACCGTATCATTAAAAAGTACAATATCCTGTGACACAATCGAAAAAAGTGACCGAAGCTGATCTATATCATATTTTTTAATATTAATACCGTCGATGGCAATGGAGCCTTGAGTTACGTCATAAAAACGGGGAAGCAAATCCACCAAGGTGGACTTACCCGCGCCGGACGGTCCAACCAATGCTATGATATCGCCTTTTTTTATTTGAAGATTGATATTTTTAAGAACCTCCATTTCTTGGTAAGCAAAAGTAACATCATTCAGTTCAATAGAAGTTTCAAATGAATGTATCGACTGCGCATGGTCGTCACAAACGATGGTCTCCTCAGCATCTAAAACTTGATAAATACGATCTAAAGCAGATTGCCCACGCCTATAATTAGACATCGCCGTTCCAATATTCTTGGCAGGGTTCACAATCTGTGAGAAAAGCGCGATGTACGTAATAAAAAGTGCGGGCGACAACGACGAATTGCTGCCCAAAACGATAGAACCACCAAAAACCAAAATGATCATTACAACCGTAACGCCCAGAAATTCGCTCAGTGGCGAGGACACGTCGGCACGGCGATAAATTCGCTTTTGCAAACGGGCGAAACCCTCATTATGTTTGTCGAAAACCGTTTCTGCATGTTGCTGTGCGTTAAAGCCTTTGATGATGCGAAGCCCTGCTATGGTCTCTTCAACGTGCGAAAAAAGAGTTCCCAAGCGATTCTTCGATTCGAGTGATCTTTTACGCAATGATTTGGTTATCATTGATATACACAAGCCGGCAACGGGCAACAAGATAAGTGCAAAAAGGGTCAGGCGGGTGTTCATCGTGAAGAGAGCCAGCATATAAATCGCAACCGTCAAAATGGCGGTAATAAACATCTGAAAAGCGTTTAAAACGGTAAACTCAATTTCTTGGGTATCATTGACGGCGCGCGAAATAACATCACCTTTTTTTTGTCCCCCAAAGAAGGCTATTGGCAATATTAATATTTTGTAATACATCTCATTACGGAGATTTCTTATCACGTCACTTCGTATGGGTGCCAATACCCATTGCGTTAGAAAAAGAAAAACATTCTTAAACAAAAACATCAACACCACAAGCAAAATGATGACAAATAATGAATTTTGAGCCGCGTTTAAATCAACTACAATACTAACCCAAGACATTAATTGGGCGTTGATGGGACTTAAATTGGAAATATCCCCCTGAAAAATCAGCTTAATGAACGGCTCTACCATCATCATCGTAAAGATGGAGAAAAGGAGGGAAATCACATTCAAAAAGATAACAAGTAATAACTTCCATTTATACTGCGCAATAATGGAAAAAAACTTATTATTAAACATTTACGATGGGAATAAGTCAATAAGCGATGAAAAATTGTCGGGGTGACAAGACTCGAACTTGCGGCCTCTACGTCCCGAACGTAGCGCGCTACCAACTGCGCCACACCCCGTACAATTGAGGTTGCAAAAATACGTTTTTTTTTTAATCTTATTACATCTTATAAAAACTTTTTTGCGATATTTTACATTAATAGAAAAACAAAATATCTTTGATGAAAGGCAATTCATTCTATCAAAGCCACTCCTATCTTTTTCGAGGTTCATGGAGGGAATTTAGCGGCTTAGCTTATGAAATTTGCTTTTCGGTTTCTTTTCAAAAACAATAAAATCCCAAATACCTGCGCAATAGCCTGAGCCATAACTAACATGCAAAATCAGAAAAGTCCATAGAATCATCCATCTTTCTTTAAAAGAAAATGGTTGGTGTCGGGTAAACCAAAAAGCCATCAATAAATAGAACAGACAAAGAAACGAATATGCAAAATAGAAATAAGGTACGACAACTGAGAGAATACTTCCTATAACAATGAATGAAACAAAAAAGAAAGGGATTAATTGTCGAAACGATGTAATTCGCTTATGCTTTTGATTCACAAATACTTTCCAATATCCATATTGAAAATATTGTCGAAAAAGATGATGAAACGAGGATCGAACAACATAAAACGATTGTATTTCGGGACTTAAGAAAATGCGGTAGCCGGCTTTTATTAAACGATAATTAAAATCATCATCTTGGTTTCTTGTTAGATCCTCATCAAAATAACCAATTTTTTCAAAGACCTCCCGTTTATAACTGCCAAAAGCAACCGTATCCACAAATCCAGCTTTTGCGCCCGTGCGAAAATAAGCGTTCCCAACGCCAAAAGGTTGTGACATAGCGTAGCCGATAATTTGTGATAGTTCATTTTCGTAGTTATTGGTTAAGACTCCGCCGGCACAGCCTATCGTTGCATCAGAAAAAAGGACTTCTACATTCTTGTCAATATAATCAGGGGCAACTGTACTATGCGCTCCCAAAATAATAACTACGTCGCTATTTTGATGTTTAATCCCTAAATTCAGCGCGTAGGGAGTTGTCTGCATCTTATTGATTAACAATTCTATATAAGAATAATTCGCCGCATATTGCGATACAATACTCGAGGTTTGGTCGTCACTTAGTCCATCGCAAACAAAGATGGATAAATACTCTTTCGGATAGGTGGTATGAATGAGTGAATCCAAGCAGGACGCAATATATTTTTCTTCGTTTCGGCACGGAATAACTATAGATACTGTTTTCATTATCAATTAGTTAATAGTTTTTGATAAAGTTCAATCAATAATTTTGCCTGTGAATCCCAATTATATTTATTGACGACGGCTTCTCTGCCGGCAGTTCCCATTTCTTGTGCAAGCTTTGGGTTCTCAAACAAATGAGTGATTTCTGCTGCAATTTTATGGGTATCAAAAGGATTAACGGGCACTCCGCAACCGGCTTCTTCCATTATCTCACGCCATAAAGGAAAATCAGAATAAACCACTGGAATTCCCGCAGCCATATATTCAAACATCTTAATGGGTAATGAATCTTTGTAACTCGGCATGGGATGCAATATTAACAGTCCGACCATCGATTGCGCAAATAATTCATTGATTTGTTGGCGATTCAAATAGCCCATAAAGTCCGTTTTCCCCCACCCTTCTTCCATTTGCACACTCTCCTGTAAGGATTCAGGAGAAAAAGCACCGGCTAATTTCAGTCGCCCAGCCACTTGATTAATAGAACGCACCATTTCAAAAACGCCACGTTCTTTGAAAAGTCCACCCACATAGCACGCTGACTTTTCTTTGTCATTCCAAGAAAAAGATTGTGTTATCTCATTGATAATTGGATAATTACAAATTGCAATCACAGGAATGGAGACTATTTTTTCAAAACGATGTTGAATGTGAGGCGTGGCTGCAACAATAGCACTCATCTTCTTGGTACGGCAATTCTCAACTTTTTCAACCATTCGTGATACCAAATGACGAAAGCAACTCGGAATCCACGCCTTAGTCAATATTTGCCGAGGCAAATCCTCGTGACTGTCATAAATCACAATTTTTCCCTTTTTACGCAGCTTTTCTCCCACCGGCAATAATTCGGAATCGTGGAAATGGTATAGGTCGGCATTAATTTCCAAGGCTTTCCGAAAAATCGGCCTGCCGGAAAATAGTATCCTTTTAAATCGGTTTGTAATCTTTTGAGACCCATAAATCTTGACTCCTTTAACCTCTTTGTCGGAAGCACCGGCAACAATGAAACTTACATCAAAGCCATTTTGCTGCAATGTTACGCACTCTTTGCCGAAAATCCGAACGTCATTTTCAGAATGGACAGAAGTTAAATGACAAACTTTATTTTTCATTTTGATGATTCATAATTGATTGATAAATAGCAACAAACTTCTTTTGGTTAGCCAACTTTGTTGCCATATTTTCGATGATTTCACGATTTTTCATAACTAAATCATCATAAGGAATTTCCAACGCTTTTTCTATTTGAAAAGAGGACAAGTCTTTTATCAAGCATCCATTCTCTCCATTGGAAATCCACTCACGCGTAGCGGGCAAATCCGTAATCATCGGAATACAGCGCAGACTCATTGCTTCCAACAAGCTGATAGAAGTCGCATCACTTTCGGGGTAAGCAATCCAAATTTTTGATTTGGCATACCATTGCAAATTATCTTCGCGTGTCTGCCAGCCCACAAACTGAACAACCTCAGTAAGTTCCAAGTCCGATACCAATTTTTTCAAATTTTCATCTTCTGTCCCCGTGCCGGCAATCACAAGTTTCCAATCGCGGTACGCCTCTTTTTCATGAAAACGATGAAACGCATCAATAATTGAATCAGTGCGATATAACTTATTCAGCAGACGATTTGAATAAATAAGATTTTCCTTATGAATGAGCGTATCGTTAACATCGTCGATGCCAAAATTAGCGATCGTAACGGAGAGCTTCTTTTTTGATAATTGCTGCATCTTGTCCCCAATAAACTGAGCATCCGCCGTCAAATAATTGGTATGATTTAAGCAGTATTGTACCATTTTTTTATAGAAAAATCCCTTTTGCGGGTTGAGCAAAATATCGCTCCCCCATGCCGTAGCGACCGTCGGGATATTGATTTTACGAATAGCCCTTAACGTCAAAAAATGATACGTTACAATTTGTTGAATATGAATAATATCCGGATTTTCATTTTGAATGATGGCACGTAATTTGCGCACAGCCGGGAAATAATTCAACGGATTATGAAGGGAAGCATCGAGGGTATAATGATGGGTCATTTTTTCATCTACAAAGTCCGAATCTGAAGTAGTAATCACCACAATTTCTTCAAAAAACGGCTTCACCAATGCGTAAAAATTATACGTATGCACACTATTAGAACCAATAAGAAGTAATTTTTTAATCATTTTTAATTTTTGATATTCGAATCAACCACCCTATTAAAAATAGATAATATACTGTTTGAAAAGAACTTAACAAAATAAATCCCAATTCGATGTCTTGAAATATACCTCCAATCACGATAGCGGATAAATAAAGAGTGTGTCCAATTAAACTAATTCCGAACGCTATTTTTTGTTTATTGACAATCAGTGGAATTTGAGAAATTGGCGAAATCAGGAAGCTCATACAAAGCCAAGGAGTAAGCAGTTGTCCAAACTCCCCGGCTTGCCGCCATGGTTCGCCCAAGAACCACGCGAAGAGGTCATCACCCCATAAAGCGACCATGAGATATGCCGGAACGGCAATGAAAGACATACTGAGTAATACTTTCTTTACAAGTTTTTGTAAATCACCTTTTTCCTGATAGCAGGCGGAGGCTTTTTGGTAAAAAACCTGTCCGATGGCAGAGCCGATAATGGCAGACGGTGCAAACAATAGTCGCAGTGTACGCGAGTGCAACCCCACTTTTTCTTTTAGATAAAAGAATGAAAGCAAAAAGACCTCGGCACTCTGCTTCATCACATCACAAAAAGCATGTAACGAGTTAATCCTCGGGAAGTCGCGATACTCGTATGCAACTGCCTTCATGTCATTTTTTGTAATATTTTTCAGCTCTTTTCTGTCATTTTTCAGAAAACTGCGCAAAAGCGGGAAAAACGAAAAAAACTGACCACCGATTTGCGACAAAACTAATCCTGAAGGTATCATTCCGGCAGTTCCCAAACCAATGGACCCACCGGCAGTAACTATACTCTGCGTCGTTTTGGAATAGGCAACATTGCGAAATCGTTTTTTGCGGGAATTCCAATAGTTAAAGGTTTGGTACCACCCAACCGACAACACAGATAAAGGCACCAAATAGAGATAAGACGATACATCATCATTGTGCAGTACCGAACATATCTGACTATTAAAAATTAAGACTATAAGAAGTGATAATGCGCTAATTATCAATGAGATAATTAATGATACACCTATCAAATTGATGGATTTCTTATCATCTTTCGGGAGCATAATTGCCAACTCGTAACGCCCGGTTGCAATGATGGAAAAAAGATTGGCGACCGACAGATAAACAGACAAAACTGCAAAATCTGACGGTGAATAAATACGAGCAATGACGGGTTCCACCAAAAAAGGAATAGCTTGTGCAATTACATTTCCGGTAAAAATCGTAAAGACATTTTTGATAAAGTCAGACGAAAAATAAGATTTAAAAAGTTTCCGCATCGTTAATCATTATCATAATAAAACTCCTTCAATTCAGGATATTGCTCCAGAAATTTCAAATCTTTATCTTTAGTACTTCCAATAACCGTGGCAGGATTACCGGCAATAATAGAATAATCGGGAAAGTGTCCGCGCACAGAGCTGTAAGCAGCTATAATAGAGCCTTTCCCAATTGTTGTATTCGGATTTATCAAAGAATAGGGTCCTACAAATGTATATTTCCCGATATGGATACTCCCTCTTACATAACCGATTTTATCCTTCACTTCAGAGTAATGTTTCCCGTACAACCGTATCGAGTTATGACTTGAATGACTTGCCAATACAGTATGAAAACCAATCTGACAACCCTCTTCAATCGTAATGGTATTGCTCGCCTCAATAATACTATAATGCCCAATGTAAATATGGTCGGACAAATATAATGTTTCGGGGTGGTCTAAAAACGCAGATGTACTAATTCGCGTATCATGGATTCTTTTCCCTTGAAAATCATACTTTTGCATAATAATCATAGGACGACTTCGCCGCGCAAAAAAACGATATACACGAAAGCGTATTGAACAAATAATCCGTTTTATTCCTAATTTTTTCCTGACTGTTTGTGCCATTGCAATGATATTAAACTGTGTTTGTGGTCTTGAAAATATTGCCCATTTTCAAACGGCAAAGATACATGATTTTATCATATTTTTTTAATATTTCCGATAATGCCATTCTGTTGGCTGAGTTGCGCAGCGAAGACAAAAGCAAGTAAAATCGACAGTTTTACATTTGAAAAAGGGCAATTGGTAAGAGCAGACACCGCAAAAACGGCAATCATTAACAGCACATTTTTGCAATCAACCACGTGTTTTGCCTTTTTTAACGACTTCCAAACCGGCAAAAAATATAGCAGCAAGTACGTGAGCAATCCAAGTATTCCGTAACGCCAAACCATCAAAACATACTCATTTTCAGCGTAAATATGATTTTCATATAAATAATTTTTATTGGGTCCGAACCCGAATATCGGTTTATCTTGAACCATTCCCAGCAATTCCTTCCAAATTTGCAACCGTTCAGTCCACGAATTGCTTTTCAAAGCATCTGAATTTAATAAGGAAAGCGAATAATTCATTCCTCGAACGGGGAGCGGAATATGTAAAAACTGCATAATTTCTGCAAAATAAAGCACAAAAGCACTAACGGCAAGAATGGAAAAAATTTGCACTAACATTTTTTTCCATGAAATTCCACTAAATATATAGTTGATTATCAACATGATGACAAATGCCACCATTCCCGTCCGCGATTGACAGCACAAAAAGACAATCAAGGCGATAAAGAACAAAATGCGGTCTTTTTTCTTCCACTCCAAGCGCGGGGCATAGCGAATCAGAAAGAACAAAAACAACAAGGCATTCATATTAGGATTGCCCATCGTTCCCAATGCACGCTTGGTGGCTGGCTCCCCAATACTATTATAACCGAAAAAGAGCAGATGCGGAGAATCTGCCCCACAATACAACGGCATTACAATTTCATTGAAATTCAATATGTTATAATAATGAAAAATATGAAAAACAACTAATCCGCAGAAACACGCATCTAAAATCCGGGAAATTTGCTGTTTGCAGTATTGTTCTTTAAAAAAAATGATAAAACAGATAAATTTTAATATGTCATAAACTTCAAAATAATTATTAATCGAACGTATCTGTCTGTTAATCAAAATAGTTAAGACAATGTATAAAGAGACGGCAGTTCCTAACAAAATAAGTTTCAGGTTATCGCCGCGATACCATTTGTTTTTTAAAATGGCAATACCGACAAAAACCAAGTAAATATCCGAAATGTCAACTAAAAAAGGAAGCCCTGAAAAGGCAATCGGTGGGGTAAAAAAGAAGATGGGGAAGAACAACAGATAAAGAAGATTCTCATACGAGCCACTGACTCGCGGGATTGCTATCTTAGTGTCGCCCATTTTATTTTTCTCTTTTTTCTGCGCACGTTTTTTTGCAATGGTCTATCATAAAATACAATCTGTTCAGAACATTGGCTTCCGAAGTCCCGCCGTCAAAGTCTAAAAACAGCAAATTCATTTTGGGATAGTTTTTCTTAATTCGTTTTTCTATTCCTTTGGAAATGACATGGTTAGCGATACAGCCAAAAGGTTGCAAACTAATCGTGTTGTTGATTCCGTTTTCCGCAAAAGAGGCGGTCTCTGCCGCTATCAACCAGCCTTCGCCAAATTGAGCCGCCAAACTGATGATGTCACTCGCTTTGACAGCCTCCTTTTCCAAATTGGGAAATGGACGATAGTAAGGATAATTTGCACAAATCTTGTCGTATTTCGCCGTCACTTTCTTTGCCATTTTAAAAACAAAATTGCTAACAAACAAGGGCAAACCCGGGTCATCAATGTGTAAATTGCACTTAACCTGATTGTTGATAAATTCACACATGAAAAAGTTGTACATCGACGGGGCGACCACTTCAATTCCTTGTTCTATCAACCAATCAACTACATTTTTATGACTAAAGGAGTTGTATTTTACGTAAATCTCGCCCACCACGCCAATTGCCGGCGTATCCACTTCCGTATTCACGATGGCAGAAAATTCCTTGACAGCATCGGCAATAGTCTGCATCAAGCCCGCCCGATTTTGTTTTTCAATTAAGGGTTTGGCTAATTCCAAATATTTGATTCTTAACTTCTTAGCAGCATCTTTTTCTTTCTCACGCACTGCCGCCGGATAATATAGTTTGGAAAGAGTATCTACAAATAACATGGTATGAAATGCGGTAATAATGCACTTTGACCATTTCATGTCAAATCCGGGTTGACTGTTCAAAATTCCGCTCCCGAAAGAGACTGAAACGACCGGAATATTCTCAAATCCGCCGGCGACCATGGCTTTTTTAATGACTGAAATATAATTGGTTGCGCGGCACTGCCCACCGGTTTGAGTGATGGCGACTGCAATTTCATCGGGATTGTATTTACCTGATTTTAAGGCTTTCATAATATCGCCAACCACTAACGTTGCCGGATAGCAGATTTCGTTGTTGGCATATTGCAGTCCGAAATCATTCGATTGCGTATTGCAAGATGGAAGAGTTTCCATGTGAATCCCCATCAATTTAAAGAGTGAGGGTATCAAATCGGAATAGCCTTCTGCGAAATAAGGGGCAATAATTTTGCGATGACGGTCTTTTTTTTCAAAAAGTGGAGTTCTTACGGTAGGTATGGCTGTCGGTTTGCCGCTTCCCTTGCTGCTTTCCAGCAACGAGCGGATACGCAATCGCAAGGAGCCGATGTTGTTCACGTCATCAACTTTCAGTAAAGTCAGGTTTTTACCTTTTGACTGCAAGATTTGCTTTATTTCTTCGTTCAAAAAAGCGTCCGGACCGCAGCCAAATGAAGTAAGTTGGACGAAATGAACATTTTGCCCTTGCTCCGCCACCCATTTTGCCGCGTTAAGAATGCGGTTGGGAAAAGCCCATTGGGTGATGGAATCGGTGCTGCCAAACACAGAATCGGAATAATATCTAACAATATCTTCATTGATGACGGTTACGCCGAAGTTAGCAATCGTATCCGAAATTTTGTGCTGGATAAGGGGATCGATATGGTAAGGACGCCCCGCCAAGACAATGACTGTTTGTCCTTTTTCTTGAGCGGCGCGATACAATTCCTGTGCGCGCTTGAAAGTCCATCTCTCAAAATTATTTTGCTCTTGTAATGCGGTTTTAAGTGCTTTTTTTATCGTATTTTTGTCAATGCCGAAAGGAGTAAGATATTCAATAATAGATTGTTGCAGAAGATGTAGCTTGTTAAAATTGAGAATGGGCGCATCTAACGGAATGCCATAGCGGTCTTCGGTGTCAATAGCACTTTTTATCACGTCAGAGTAGCCGGAAACAATGGGGCAATTGTAACTATTGGCAGCTTTTTTATCCTCTTTTCTTTCATAAATAATGTAAGGATACAAGATTCTGTCCACATTTTTTTTGACAAGATAAATGATGTGTCCATGCAACAACTTGGCGGGGAAGCAGATATTGTCAGCCATAATGGTTTTGATACCTTTTTCGTATTGGGTAACGGTAGTCGCGCCGGAAAGTACAGGTTGTATATTACAATTAATCAGCAAGCTGTGCCAAAATGGATAATCTTCATAGAAAATCAGTCCGCGCGGGATGCCGATGCGAAGAATGGGATTGGGGAGTTCACTTTCGCGCGAAAATAATTTTTCATACTTAATGGTATGAAAATTAGCACCGAGGAACTCGGCTTTATCTAAATTGGAAAAAATCTTATCGCATTTATTGCCGGAGTAGTAATGACGTTGATTAGAAAAGCTGAATTTACGAATCGAGCAACGGTTCTCACAGCCTTGACATTGCATATTGACTGAATCAAAAGCCCTTACTTCCAACAACTCATTAATAGTAATCTCACTTTTCTGTTCCATACGCTATTATTTCCTTTTTATGGTAAAACGACCAATGGTAGTGCCTTTTGCAGCATTCTGCACCAGTCGCGTTGAATTTATGACCGTATCGACTTCACAATGCGTATGACCACCAATGATGATGTCAATTCCCGGCACTTGGCGGACTAACATCGTATCGCTAACCCCCATATCCGTGTCTTCCGCTTTCGGTTGTGTTCCCAAATGAGATAAACACACAATTAAGTCACATTTTTCTTTTTTTAATTGAGCAACCATTTCTTTTGCAGCAAAAATGGGGTCTTTATATTTAATGGTGTCCCACAAATTGGGGGCAGCACTCAATCCATGTAAATCAGGTGTTAATCCAAACACTCCCACTTTGCAACCATTCTTATCTATTGTGGTATAAGGTTTTACAAAACCACTCAAATCGCTTTCCCCAAAATCATAATTAGAACAAACAACTGAAAATTCAGCATTTTTTAACCTATTGGCAAGATTTTGGACTCCGTCGTCAAATTCGTGATTTCCCAAAGTAGCAACATCGTAACCCAGCTGATTCATGAAGTAAATCTCCGCTTCACCTTTAAAAAGACTATAGTACGATGTCCCGACTGAAAAGTCACCGGCATCAAACAAAAAAACGGTTTTGTTATTCGTCCTTACTTCCTCTACATACTCTGCTCTGCGCAAAATTCCACCAATTCCGCGAACTTCCTTTATTGAAAATGTATCTAACTGACTGTGAGTATCATTCGTGTGTAAAATAACAATTGTCTTATCTGTCGTATTTTCCGATACCCTGCAAGCCACATTGATCAACCCACTGCATATTACTGAAATAATTACGAACAACAAATTGAAATCTTTCAACGGATTTTTCATGACAC
>Ga0209098_1003865_pt1 | contig 11990 bp, 10 predicted proteins | sample AD_JPNHW1_MetaG_FD_184429 | JGI IMG/M metagenome (GOLD analysis project Ga0209098, IMG submission 184429) | Active sludge microbial communities of municipal wastewater-treating anaerobic digesters from Japan - AD_JPNHW1_MetaG (SPAdes) (version 2) | ecosystem: Engineered > Bioreactor > Anaerobic... | reverse complement strand
GGAGTTAAGAACCGGTAGAAGGTTTATCAAGCAATTGGGGATGAAAAAACCAATTGAATCATTAGATTTTCAGTTATTAAATGAACATTCCAAGCCTAAAGATTGTGTTCAATATTTGAATCCTTGTTTAAAGGGACAACATGTTGGACTTTTATCTGAGGCTGGCACTCCATGTGTAGCTGATCCGGGAAATCTTGTTGTTGCTCAAGCTCATAAACTAGGAATTGAAACAATTCCTTTAATTGGTCCAAATTCAATTATTTTAGGTTTAATGGCCTCAGGTTTTAATGGACAAAAATTTGCTTTCAACGGCTATCTTTGTCGCGATCGTAAAGACAGAGAAAAAGAGCTTCGATTTTTTGAATCCATCTTATTAAAAAGTGGACAGACACAAATTTTTATTGAAACTCCATACCGCAACAATCATTTTTTTCAATCTATGCTTGCCGTATGTAAACCTCATTTAAAAATATGTTTAGCAACGAATGTTGCCACCAAAGAACAGTCCATTCGCACCAAAACAATTGAAGATTGGCAAAAAGAGACTGTTGACATTCACAAACAGCCGACTGTATTTCTGCTAGGGGAGTAGTGGTTAATGTGCTAATGTTAGTTTAGAAGTAGGGGATGATTTTATAAGAGTTTTTTTTATACAAAAAAAAGGTTGTTTTTGCAAACAACCTTTTTTAATTTTTATAGAATAATTTAACTATGCTCCTAATTGAAGTCTGTAGAAACCGGTTGCTGTTAATTCAGCATCAGTTTGTTTTAGATAATCAGCAACAGTTAATTTATTATCTTTAATATAATCTTGACTTAACAAGGTATTTTCTTTAAAGAATTTATTCAATTTTCCTTTAGCAATTTGTTCAACCATATTTTCTGGTTTACCTTCTTGTCTAACGATTTCACGATTGATTTCCAATTCATGTTCGATAGTTGCTTGAGGAACTAAATCAGCATTTAAAGAAATTGGGCTCATAGCTGCAATTTGCATTGCTACATTATGACCAGCTTCCCAAATAGCTTCGTTTGATTTATTCAAACCAACGATAGTAGCTAAACGGTTTCCGTTATGGTTATAAGCAGCAACTGCAGGAGCTTGAATACAGTTATAAGCAGGAATTTCAACTTTTTCACCAGTTTTTCCTGTCATTTCCATAACCATTTCATCAACAGTAATTCCATTGATTGACAAAGCTTTTAATTCTTCTAAAGATTGAACTTTATTAGACATAGCAGCATCAATAATTGTTTCAGCAAAAGCCACAAAGTCAGCATTTTTACCAACAAAGTCTGTTTCACATCCTACAACTACTACAGCAGCAAAAGTATGATCAGCATTTGTTTTAGCAATAACTCTACCTTCAGTAGAAGAGCGATCAGCACGTTTAGCTGCAATTTTTTGTCCTTTTTTTCTTAGAATATCTATTGCGATATCAAAATCACCATTAGCTTCAACTAAAGCATTTTTGCAGTCCATCATGCCTGCACCGGTCATTTGTCTTAATTTATTTACATCACCAGCTGTAATTGCCATAATTTTATTATTTTAATATTTAAAAATATGTGTTATTTTTTAGAAAAAGTAGTTTTTTTAACAGTAGTACGTTTTCTTTTTGCAGTTTCATCTTCAGCTACAACTTTAACTTTTTTAAGTTTAACGCCATCTGCATCAACTTCTTCAGTTTCTATTTCTTCAAGTTCTTCAATAATTGGAGATACTTTTGATTCATCATCAGAATTTTCTTCTTCTAATGCTTCTTTATCAAATTTTCTTTCAGCAATACCTTCGGCGATAGCTTCACAAACAGCTTTTACAATAACAGAAACTGATTTAGATGCATCATCATTAGCTGGGATTGGGAAATCAATAAGATTTGGGTTAGAGTTCGTATCAACAATTGCAAATGTAGGGATATTTAATCTACGTGCTTCAGCAACAGCGATATGTTCTTTAAGAATATCAACGATAAAAACTGCTGCAGGTAATCTGGAAAGGTCAGAAATAGAACCTAAGTTTTTCTCTAATTTAGCTCTTTCACGTTGAATTTGTAATTTTTCTCTTTTTGAAATTCCATTAAATTGAGGGCTAACCATCAAACGGTCAATATCACTCATTTTCTTAACGGCTTTACGAATTGTAAAGAAGTTTGTTAACATACCACCTGGCCAACGTTCAGTTACATAAGGCATTCCAACTGCTTTAACCAATTCAGAAACAGTATCTTTAGCTTGTTTCTTTGTAGCTACAAATAAGATTTTTCTACCTGATTTTGCCATTTGTTTAGCAGCAGCACATGCTTCATCTAATTTTACTACGGTTTTGTTTAAATCAATGATATGAATACCATTTTTTTCCATAAAAATGTATTGACCCATCGCTGGATTCCATTTTCTTTTTAGGTGTCCAAAGTGACAACCTGCTTCTAATAATTGTTCAAAATTTACGCTTGACATGTTTTTAATTTGTTTACGTTCATTAAATCAATTGTTAAGTAGTTCTGAATTGAAGTCTTAACAATTTCGATACTAAACTTATTGTTATTAATTGGGGTATAAGATTAACGTTTTGAGAATTGGAATCTCTTACGAGCTTTTGGTTGTCCTGGTTTTTTACGTTCAACCATACGTGGGTCACGACGCATTAAACCTTTAATTTTTAATACTGGACGAACTTCCGGATAAAGCTCAACTAATGCTCTGGAGATAGCTAAACGTAAAGCTTCTGCTTGACCAGAAATACCACCGCCATCTAGATTAACTTTAACGTCAAATTGTCCTTCCATTTTAGCTAGAATAAATGGTTGTAAAACAACATATTGTAATGTTGCTAAAGGGAAATACTCTTTGTAATCACGTCCGTTAATTGTTATTTGACCAGACCCCTGTTTCATGTAAATTCTTGCAACAGCGGTTTTTCTTCTTCCTATTTTATTGGTAATTTCCATTGTTACTATTTGATTTCGTTAATGTTGATTAATTTTGGTTGTTGTCCTTCATGTGGATGATTTGTTCCTTCATAAACATAAAGATTACGGAATAATTGATCTCCTAATCTGTTTTTAGGTAACATTCCTCTTACAGCATGTTCTAAAATTTTAATAGGTTTTTTTGCCATCAATTCTCTTGGAGTAGCAAAACGTTGTCCACCAGGATATCCTGTATGTCTTACGTAAACTTTATCAACCATTTTTTTACCAGTAAATCTGATTTTTTCAGCATTAATAATAATTACATTATCTCCGCAATCAAAATGAGGGGTAAAATAGGTCTTGTTTTTGCCTCTTAAAATGCGTGCTACCATCGTTGATAGTCTTCCAACAACCTCATTTTCAGCATCAATAACGACCCACTCTTTTTTTACAATTTTCTCGTTCGCTGAAATTGTTTTGTAACTTAATGTGTCCATTTTGTTCTTTTGTTTTTTTGTTTACAAGTTTTGTCTTCACCTACAAAACTCTGATTCTCAATTAATTTTTCCTTTCCTAAGTACAAGGATAATAATCGGTTTTTTAAGGGTGCAAAAATACATTTTATTTTCATATAATCAGCACTTTACACCTCTTTTTTTATAAAAAAAATGAAAATATTTTCAAATAACTGAAAATCAGATATATAAAAGAATTCTAGTCGTTTCTGATCTTACGTAACTCCACTAAAAATACCTTAACCCGACCATCTTTCATAAAACATTCGCACTGTTCCATCTCTTCTGCTTGAATAAATTTGTCGTAAGCATGCTCAAATTCTTTTCGAATACATAAATCAATAGCCTCTTCTACAACCTCTTGATAAATCCTATATTTGATTATTGTGGAATCTATTTGATCATCTTTATTGATGATCGTTGTACTCTTGGTTTTTGTTGTTTTTGTTTCTTTCGTTTTGGAAACAATTTCTTTGACAGGTTTCTCTTTTGAAACAGGAGTTACAGTTTTTGGTGACTTTTTAGTCTCATTTTTTGTTTCGACTGAAGGTTCTGTTTTGGGTTCTATCGGTTTATTTATTTCTTTAGATTCAATTGTATTTGTTTGATTTTGCGATATTGCATCGTTTTGTTTGATTCTTATCTCTTCTAACAATTCAGAATTAGCATTAAGGTACTCTTTGGCATATTCTAAAAACTTGTTTTCCATAGCGCTATTGCCTCGCTCTTTTGCTACAGCTGCTATCTTTAAATAGGACTCATATACACCAACTTTTGATCTTAATATTCCGTGATAATAGTCATCATTGCAATACCCTGAAGGCATATTATTACAAAATGTCTCTAAAATAGTGAAGATTTCAAATGCATCAGTTGCTTTATCAATTTTAATGAGAGAATCACCTTTACTATACAACTCATTGTAAAACTTCATGTTAAAATCGATCGTCCGCTTTTCTTGCTCTTCATTAAGTTGTACTTCATGATATAGAATGTTCAGTACTTCTAAAGCCTGATAATAATCTTTCATTTCATAAAGTATATCTAATTTCAATAAAAGTGCATTTGCTTGTAAAGGTTTAAATTCTAGAGAACGATTGATGTTATAAATGGCTTTTGGGTTATTTTTTAATTGTAATTCCAGGAAAGCATTGTCATAAAACATTTGATCGACCTTGATTTTTTGAATTGATAAAGTATCTTTTAGAACTAAGATCCTATTTTTTAGTCGATCAAATTGATTGATAATTTGATTATAATCCAAATTATCACATTCAGAAAGTTTTATTAACCGATTGGAATAGAAATCATTTAGTTCATTTTCTAAATCAATTGTAAACAAATAATGTAAAGTAATGAGTTCAGGATCAGATATATTGATTAATTCAACGCGCTTATCTATCTGATTTAAAAAACTCGATATGGAATCACAAACAAGACTATTTTGAGCTTGTACCTGACTAGAGATTAAAAAAAGGAGAATGAGGAGAATTTTTCGGTGCAAAGTATTTGATTTTAAAGTAGAACATCATTGATCGCTTTTTCTAAGTCTGATTTAGATGGAGCACCAACTATTTTTGAAGGTTGTGAATTTTTTTTGAAAAAGATGAGGGTAGGGATACTTTGAATTTGAAAAAAAGTAGCTAAGTTTTTTGATTTATCTACATTAACTTTATAAATAATCAATTTTCCTTTATATTTAGCTGCTAAGTCTTCTAAAACAGGATTTAAAGCATGACAAGGACGGCACCAATCAGCATAAAAATCAACAATGACAGGTGTTTTTCCTTTAAATTGAATCCCCTTTTCATTGTCAGTTTCGGTTACTTTTTGATAAAATTGTTCTTCAGAGATAAATTGTAGTTTTCCTGATAAATCTTCTTCTACACTAACTGACCCCCTTGTGTTTTGAGTTTTTAGTGAGGAATTCTCTTTATCTGTATTTTCTGTTTGAATGATTGTTTCCTCGGTTTTATTTTGATTGTTCTTACAAGAAATAGTTTGTAAACTTAATAATACCAGTAGAATGTAAAATAATTGTTTTGTAGTTTTCATAAATGAATTAATATTTTGTTTGTTATAAATGGTCATTGGTTACTTCAGATACATCCCGATGTTCCGGATAATCGATGGAATAGTGTAAACCGCGACTCTCCTTGCGTTCCATAGCATTCTTGATGATAATATATCCGACATTAATCATGTTTCTTAATTCGCAGATTTCAGGGATCAGTTTTGATTTTTTATAGAGTTCTTCCGTTTCAGTATAAAGGATATACAGTCGATCAAAGGCTCTCTTCAAACGTAAATTAGATCTCACAATACCAACGTAATTAGACATTATTAATTGTAATTCTTTTTTTGATTGAGTAATCAAAATCATCTCTTCATTTAAGACAGTCCCTTCGTCGTCCCATTCAGGTACTTCATGACAATGATCTATTTGATGTAGCTTATTTACAGCATTAATACAAGCTCTATGAGAGAACACAAGAGCTTCAAGTAAAGAGTTAGAAGCTAAACGATTAGCCCCATGTAACCCAGTTGAAGCACACTCTCCGGAAGCATATAATTGATGGATTGTAGATTCCCCCCATTCATTTGTTTTAATTCCACCACATGAATAATGTGCTGCAGGAACAACGGGAATCATATCTTTAGTGATGTCTATACCTGCACTTAAACATTTGGCAAAGATATTTGGAAAATGTTGAAATATCTCATCTTTAGAAATTTTCGTAGCATCCAGATATACGTGTTCTTTACCACTAATTTTCATTTCGTTATCGATAGCTCTGGCTACGATATCTCTAGGTGCTAATGAACCTCGACTATCATATTTCTGCATTAAATCATTTCCATAATAATCTTTTAAAATAGCACCTGAACCTCTTAGTGCTTCAGTTATAAGAAATGAAGGAGACTCTTTTGGGTTAAACAATGAAGTAGGATGAAATTGTACAAATTCCATCCCATTAACGAAACCTTTAGCCCTATAAACCATTGCAATTCCGTCACCAGTCGCTATTAAAGGATTAGTAGTATTTCCATAAACTGTTCCAATGCCACCGGTTGACATCATGGTAATTTTAGAAAGAATTGTTCTAATTTTCCCTTTTTGAGGATTGTAAACATAAGCACCATAACAAGTTATATCATTAGAACGACGACTTACAGTGATTCCCAAATGGTGTTGAGTGATTATTTCAACAGCCAAATGATCTTCCAGAATCTCAATATTTGGGTTTTGTTTAGCTGCAAGAATCAATTTCTTTTCAATTTCAACACCAGTTATATCCTTATGATGAAGAACTCTAAATTCAGAATGGCCTCCTTCTTTAGCTAAAGAGAATTTTCCAGATTCTGTTTTATCAAAATCAACACCCCATTCAATCAGCTCCATTACACGTGCTGTAGATTCTTTAATGGTTAGTTCTACAATTTTTCGATCTGATAATTCATCACCTGCAATGATCGTATCTTGAATATGTTTTTCGTAAGTATCAGGATTATAAACAACAGCTGCAATACCACCTTGAGCAAATTTGGTTGCTGTTTCATCAATTTTTCCTTTGGTAACAATACAAACTTTACCATAATTAGCTGCTTTTAATGCAAAGCTTAATCCGGCTATACCGGATCCAATAACTAGAAAATCAACATATTTTCGCATCAATATCGTGATTAAATTGGTTGCTGCAAAATTACTAGTTTTTTTTTAACGATAATAAATACCTTGATAAGTGCCCCTTTTTGCAAATTCTTGTTCAATTTTGTGAAGAACAACATCATATCTAACAGTACCCCATGTGTTTACGGAGAGATATTTGGGAGGCACTTCACCTGCAAACCGTTCAATGATCAAATGTGGAGATAAATGTTCAACAAAATCAACAATAAATGGGATGTAATTATCCAAAGAAAAGAGAAAAAAACGTTCAGGATTCGTTTTAAACTCTTCCTCAATTTTTGTACCCTTTATGATTTGTAACTGATGAAATTTAATGCTATTTATCTGTAATTGATTGATAACTATAAGATCTTTCATCCATATTTCAGGTGTTTCAAAAGGAAGTCCAAATATAAAATGTCCACCGGTATGAATCTCTCTTTCTTTGGTCCATTGAAGTGCTTTTAGGGTAGTATCAAAAGTGTGTCCTCTGTTTACATGAATCAATGTTTCATCATGAATACTTTCAATTCCGTATTCAATAGAAACAAACATTTTTTGATTTAATTCTGCAAAATAATCGAGTTTTTCCTGATCAATACAATCGGGTCTGGTCCCGATCACAATCCCTTTTACCAATGGATGATTTATAGCAGGCTCATATATTTTTTTTAAAGATTCTAAAGGTAAAAATGTGTTAGAATAAGCTTGAAAATAGGCTAAATAACCATCAGCTTTTCGGTATCTGTTTTTATGAAACTGAATTCCCACTTCCAGTTGTTCATTCACTGTTTTTAAAGGGGTGCAATAGGACGGATTAAAGGCATCATTTAAACAAAATGTACATCCACCGGTTCCTACAGTTCCATCTCTGTTTGGACAAGTAAATCCTGCATCAATGGTCAATTTTTGAATTCTTCCACCCAGTTTGTCAGATAAAAATTGTTTATAAGAATAAAAACATCTCATTTGAGTTCAATTTTGTAATCCACATACAAAGCAATGTTTTGAACAAAAATTTCAGGATTCACTTTGAACTTGCTATTAGATAAGTCGGTATAAAAATGATTATTTTCTTCCACAATTTTAATGGATAATGGAATTTTTCCGGTACTCGATTCCACTGTTTCTTTAATAGAATAAGCCACAGATGGTGATATATCTTTAATATTTAATGATAAAATAACTTCATTACACAATTTGTCATAAATATCATCTAGATAGAAAATTTCAATTGGAACAAACTTACAAACTTCTTCATGCGTATCTTTTTTAAAGTAGGAGTCCGTTTTGGCTTTAATAAACAATAATCTTCCTATTGATAAGAAATTTTTAAATTTTGTAAAGCTTTCCCCAAAAAGAGCCCATTCAAAACTATCGGTTTCATCTTCAATAGTTACTTTGCCATACTCTTTACCAGTTTTCTTGAAAACACCGGTTTCCACTTTGGTCACATTGACGGCAAATTTAGCAGGTTTTACTTTAAAAGTATTAATTTTATCAGTTTTTAATTCCTCTACTTTTAAATTGCAGAAGTTATCGATTGCTGTTTTATAACTATCTAAAGGAAAGCCTGATATATAAAATCCGGCAATACTCTTTTCATGATTTAATTGTACTAATGGGGGCCATTTTTCAATGTTTGGAATAGCAGGGTAGGAGTCATTTTGCAGTTCAATCGTTTGACCAAAAATATCAGTTTGACCGCTGATACTGGCAGCTTGTTGTTTATTTCCCCAACTAATAAGTTTATCTAAATATTGAACTTTTTCTCCCACTTCAAATTCCAAAAATTGAGCTCTGTGAATTTCGATAAATGAATCAAAAGCACCTGCAAGTACCAATGCTTCAATACTTTTTCTATTACATGCTTTTAAATTGATTCTTTTAAAAAAGTCAAAAATATTTTCAAATTTTCCTTTATCTCTTTCTTGAATAATATTGGTTACTGCAGCACCGCCCATACCTTTAAGTGCTACTAACCCAAATCGAATATCTCCTTTTTTGTTAACTGTAAAATCGTAAGACGATTCATTAATATCTGGAGGTAGCACATTGATACCTATATGTTTAGCATCTTCAATAAATTTCCTAACTTCTTCAATTTTATCAATATTATTGGTCAAAATTGCTGCCAAAAATTCTGCAGGATAATGAGCTTTTAGATAGGCAGTCTGATAAGCAACTAAAGCATAACATGTGGCATGAGATTTATTAAAAGCATATTCAGCAAACTTTTTCCACTCTTCCCAAATACGTTTTAATACAGCTAAATCGTGACCTTTTTTAGTTCCACCATCATAAAAATTGGACTCTAAACTATTCATTTCATTGACCAATTTCTTACCCATGGCCTTTCTTAACTGATCTGCCTGACCTGGTGTAAATCCACCTAACAATCTGGATAAAAGCATTACTTGTTCTTGATAAATGGTAATTCCATAAGTATCACCAAGGTAAGTACTCATTTCCGGAATATCATACACGATCGGTTCACGACCCTGTTTTCGATTGATGAAGGAAGGAATTTTATCCATTGGACCGGGACGATATAATGAAACCATCGCAATAATATCCTCGAAACGTTCCGGTTTCAAGTCAATTAAGTATTTTCTCATTCCGGGACTTTCTAACTGGAACACCCCAATTGTATCACCTTTTGCAAGCAATTCGTATGCCTTAACATCATCAATCGGGATACTATCAATATCTAAATCTATGTTAAAACGAAGTTTAATATTAGAAAGGGCACTACTGATAATATTCAATGTTTTAAGGCCTAAAAAGTCCATTTTCAACAATCCAGAATCTTCAACATATTTTCCTTCAAACTGAGTTACAGGAATTTCAGAATTTTTGGAAGTTGATAATGGTATTTGATTGATTAGAGGATCTTTACCAATGATCACTCCACATGCATGTACTCCTGGTGATTTGACTGTTCCTTCAATTTGTTGGGCAAAATCGAGCGTTTTTTTAATTAATGGAATTCCATTTTGCATTTCATTTTTCAATTCAGGTACTTCCTGATACGCTTTTGCCAGGGTCATATTTGGTCCATCAGGGACTAATTTTGCTAATCTATCACTATCAGAAAGTGGAAGTTTTAAAACACGTGCACAGTCTCTAATAGATGATTTTGCAGCCATTGTTCCAAATGTAACGATCTGAGCAACTTTATCTTTTCCATATTTTTCGATCACATATTGAATCACTTTCTCTCTACCGGAATCATCTATATCAATATCCATATCAGGTAATGAAATTCTATCCGGATTTAAAAATCGTTCAAAAAGGAGTTGATATTTAATTGGGTCTACATTTGTGATATTCAAACAATAGGCTAATATAGAACCAGCAGCGGAACCCCGACCGGGACCAAAACGGATTCCCATTTTACGACCCGCATTGATGAAATCCCAAACAATTAAAAAATAGCCCGGAAATCCCATTCTAATCACAGTATCTAATTCAAATTTAATTCTCTCCTTGATCTCATCGGTTAACCCTTCAGGCCATCTTTTATGTGCTCCTTCATAAATAAGATGTTCAAAATAAGCATTTTCGTTATCAAATGGTTCAGGAACTTCAAAAGTGGGTAAACTGACAGGATTACTTAACTTAATTCTATCAATCTTATCAACAATCAGTTGAGTATTAGAAATTGCATCAGGATAATCGGTGAACAATTGCACCATCTCTTCGGTGGTTTTCAAAAACTCTTCACCGGTGTACAAAAGTCCATTTTCGTTATCACTTTCCTGAACAGCAGAATCAGGACTCGTATAATCTCTACCTGTATTGATACATAATAGGATTTTATGAGCCTCAAAATCAAACTGATTCACAAAATGAACATCATTTGTTGCGATATAGGGGATATTGAATTTTTCAGATAATTGTTTTATGGCTTTATTGACCATTATTTGTTCAGGATGACCATGGTTTTGCATTTCCAGATAATAATCGTCTCCAAAGATGTCAAGATACTGTTTTATTACCTCTTCAGCTGCTTCTAAGTCAAAAGGTTCAGAGAAACTCCCATTTTTTCCGACAGAATTATAGCGCATAATTGATTGAGGTAAAGCACCACCTAAACAGGCAGAACAAGCGATTAAACCTTCAGAATATTTTTTTAAGATCTCCATGTCAACTCTAGGAGTATAATAAAAATTTTCAGCTTGAAACCCGATAGAAACCAAGGTTGACAAATTTCTATAACCTTGAATATTTTTTGCTAAAAGAATAAGATGTCGCCCACTTCTATTGTCCTTTGAGGATTTATTTTGAGCACCTAAAGGAGCGACATATACTTCACAGCCCACGATAGCTTTCATAGGTTCAGCGGGAATAGCTAACGAAGATTTGTTGAATTTTTCAACCTCTTTTACAAATTCAAAAACACCATACATATTACCGTGATCAGTGATGGCAATAGCTCTTTGACCATCATTATACGCTTTAGAAATGAGTTGAGGAATTTTAGCCAAACCATCAAGAATTGAATATTCAGTATGGACGTGTAGATGTGTGAAGTTGCTCATATTCAGGATAATATAAATATATATTTTATAATTTAATCAATCACAAAGTTACGGAAAAAAATCGATCAAATGATAAATCAGGAATTATAAAGTTAGAAAAATTACAAACAAGCTATCAGGTATCAGCTATCAGCTATCAGCTATCAGTTATCAGTTATTAGTTTTTAGTTTTTACTTTTTACTTTTTACTTTTAACTTTTTACATCTTACTTTTTACTTTTTACTTTTAACTTTTTACTTTTAACTTTTTACTTTTAACTTTTTACTTCTTACTTTTTACTTCTTACTTTTTAATTTTTACTTCAAAAAACTCTTCACTCTTCACTCTTAACTCTTAACTCATTTG
>Ga0209098_1003858_pt1 | contig 12002 bp, 7 predicted proteins | sample AD_JPNHW1_MetaG_FD_184429 | JGI IMG/M metagenome (GOLD analysis project Ga0209098, IMG submission 184429) | Active sludge microbial communities of municipal wastewater-treating anaerobic digesters from Japan - AD_JPNHW1_MetaG (SPAdes) (version 2) | ecosystem: Engineered > Bioreactor > Anaerobic >... | reverse complement strand
GGCCGGAAGCTCCCGCATTGGTAAAGGTATAGGCAGTCGTGAAAATGACCGTCATGGTCTGGGAAGGAGCCTCGCATGTGGCGGTGTTGATGCCGCCCCAGTTGGCATTGCCGATCTGGGGCCGCATGATATAATTCGGATTCGGACAATCACAGATACCGCCGGATGCGCTCAGTTCAAGACCAGAACCGCAGACACCGACTTTCCAGGTTCTGCCCCCGGATGTCCAGGTTCCTTCAGTTCCTGCATTTAGCGCATTGGCAATAGCCGTGGCCACCACCGGATCCGTAACCTTGACACCCGTCATGTCGTACGACCCTTTCATGGTAACGGAACTGTATGTGCGAGGGGTGAGTTGGGAAATGAACGAACTCCAATGAGTCCATTGCACGTCGGAGGAGGAATAGGTTGCACCGCCGGTAAAGCTCTCCGAATAAGTAATGGTTTGGGCCAGGATGCCTTTGGTGAGGATTAAAAGCAGAAATAACAGGAAAAGGAACGAGGCCGGCCGGCATGCCGCCGGTTTCGTGGCTGGTTGAAATGATCGGTTCATGGCGAGACATTTAGGGAACCGAAAGTATGGTCTTATCGGCTTAATGTCAAGCGCATGTAGGGGTCTCACCGATAGTCACAGAAGGCCCGGACCCGGCCGGAACGTAACAATCACCTTGTTATCTTGTTGACAAGCAATCAAATATATATTTACCGGCATTTGGAACTGTTGATTTGTGGTCAATCGACTACACAATTATCCTGATATTACCCACAAAAAAAGCCCATGTAAACCGGGAAAAAAACACCGGGAAAAGCCCGGCATGTCAGGGTTCGGCGAATGGGCACAGCCGGCCATCATCAGGGTGCCGGGGGACCCCGACGGGGTGGGGGTCAATATTTACAGGAAGCTGAAAGAATAATGCCGGACACTACCTTAGCTGGATAGTCCGGCCGGATTGACCATCCTTCGCTGGGTGTCGATTCGGTGTTTATATTATTGATTGTTAATCATATACGGTGGATAACAAAACCGGCGGAAGGTGATCATGTTTATCGGCGTGTCCAGTATAACCAAATACTTATTCTTATTCCGCATTATATGTAACCGATTATCAGATAGATGTAGATTGTTGCACCATTGTTGCACCAAAAAAAATGGCCGATATCTTTTTGAATATCAGCCATTTACATTGTTTGTGGTAGCCCCGGCAGGAATCGAACCTGCATTTAAAGTTTAGGAAACTTCCGTTCTATCCATTGAACTACAGGGCCGTGTTGAATCTACGATCTACGATGTTGGATCTTCGATCTGAGTCGGCAGTCATCAGTCGGCAGTCGGCAGTAGATGGTCTTTGGGATGACTGTAGACAGCGGACTTTTGATTACCGGGTTGCAAAGGTAATAGATTTCCCGGATAATTTAACTTCCGGAAATTCAGTTCTACGCACTCTTACCCGCTGTATCAACCGTTTTCAGGTACCTTTTCCCTGCGGCCGATTTCAGGTATTTTTCCCGCTTCCTCGCTGTCATGTAATCCGGAAATGTTTCAGTGTAAAACAATTTCCACGGGCGAAAAGCCTTTGTATAACGGTTCTTACCTGCGTTGTGTTCCCCCAGCCTTCTTTCCATGCAGTTGGTCATCCCAACGTAGAGTTCTTCGTTGACAAGATTCTTCAATGCATAAACGGTTATCATTCCTTTCAACATGTTAACAAAGGCTGAATTTGCTGATATTACTGCCAATCCGGTACTTGGGGTCACCTGCCCCGAGAGGAATCCCTGCCTGCGTGACTGTGTCAGCAGTCAGGCAGGGAACCTGCATTTAAAGTTTAGGGAAACTTCCCTGCCTGCCGTCGGCAGTCAGGCAGGCGTTCTATCCCTGTCCGGCCACCGGACGGGCATTGAACTACAGGGCCATGTTGATGTACGATGTAGGATTTACGATTGACGATTGAATCAGCCTTTAGCAGGCTTCTGCCGGATAATCGTCAGCAGAATACCGCCCGCCGTAAATCTGTAACGGGTGGCAAAGGTAATACTTTTCCGGGGAACAATCCTAGAGGTGACCAGGTGATGATGGGATGAACCTCCCCCTCTCCGGTGCGGAGAGGGGGGCGGGGGGTGAGGTAGAGACCAGGTGCCGGCTGCTTTTTTCGCTGATCAAGCCAAACAGTCAGTCAGACTTTTTTTTCCGGCTCCGGCCCGGCTCCGGCAAAATGGAATAAAATAGCAAACAGGATGAAGTTAACGGCCGAAAAATACCACATATGTGCCGCGACATTATACAAACGAGCATGAAGAAGTAACAGGATGATCCCGATCAGCGTCAGGATCGTTGCGATGATCGAACATACGCATGTCATTGATCTGAATACTTTTTTCATTGTCTTTGTTTTTAGGTCATTACAAAGTTAAACGGATTTCCGTGGATTTATTCCCGGGAAGAAAGAAATGCCTCAGATCATGTCGTTCGGCACGCCGGGCAGTATCCCCTTGTCGATGTATATGGGACGTACCAACCTGCGGAATGAGCCGAGATTGATACCGAACCAGATCCCCAACAGGACGGTGATGATCCCGGCAACCAGGAAGGTCAGGGGAATTCCTATTCTGCTTGCAACGGAACCCGATATTAGATTACCGATGGGGGCGGTTCCCATCAGTGCCATGGAATAAAAACTCATCACGCGGCCCCGCAGGTCCTCGCGGGCGATGGTCTGCAGCATGGTGTTGATGGAGGAAAGCGAAAGGACCATGGCGCACCCGCTGAAAAAGAACATAACCGGCGCCACGTAGCGGGTTCCGAAGAACGAAGCCAGCCCGATGGATAATCCCAGCACGATCGTACTTGCCGACAATATTTTTCCCAGTCCCAATACTGTTTTACGGGCAGCCATATAAAAAGCGCCCATCAGCGCCCCGGCCCCCATGGCCGACATCAGGTATCCCAGTGTATCGGGGCCGCCATGAAGGATCTCCCTGGCATAGGCGGGCAACAGGACAATGTACGACAATCCAACGGCACTCTCGACGCTAAGCGTTATGATCAGCGTGCGGATGGGCATCGACCCGAAGGTGTACCGAAACCCTTCCCGGAAACTATCCCTGAAGTTGTTACGGCCGGTACCCCGCTGGTCCGCCCGGATCCTGATCTGCAACAGGGCCACGATCACGGCCGCAAAGCTGAGCGTGTTCAGCAGGAAACAGATCCCCTCGCCGACAAGAGCGATCATGATGCCGGCTATGGCCGGTCCTACCAGACGCGCGCCGTTGAAGATGGCCGAATTCAGTGCAATAGCGTTGCCCAGGTCTTCGGGGTCCTCGATAAGGAACACGACCAGCGACTGGCGGGCCGGCGCATCGAAAGCGGTGATAAGCCCGAAAATGACGCTTAACACGATGATATGCCATACCTCGACCAGGTTGAACAGCACCAGGAGCGTCATCACGAGCGCTTGGAGCATGAAGAATGCCTGGGTCATCTTCAGGATCCGCAGCCGGTTGAACCGGTCAACCAGCACCCCGGCAAAGGGAGAAAGGATAAAGGTGGGTATCTGGCTGATGAAGGCGATCAGCCCCAGCAGGAACACCGATCCGGTGAGCCGGTAAACCAGCCAGCTCAGCGCAATGTTCTGCATCCAGGTGCCGATCAGCGAAATGCCCTGGCCGGTGAAATAGATGCGGTAGTTGCGTGAACGGAGCGATGAAAATACGTGCCTGATCACCCGGATATGATTTAAAATTTATGTCAAAAATACGGTACTTCACGAAAATATGAAGTGACCAGGTTACTTCGGCGAAGACGGATCAATGCGAGCGCTTTTTCGCTACATTTGTATCTGATCCGACCCAAAAATACCGACCGCCGATGAGAACAATCCTCATCCTGCTGCTTTTCCTTGCGACCCTAACGGATGTCAGTGCCCAGGAGATGTCAGGCCCGATGACGGGCAAGGCCGTCTATTTCGATGTCTCCCCTCCCCTCCGCGAACGACCGGCCATCCGGCCGGGGAAGTCCGACCGCAGTTGGAAAGAAGGAGTAGTGCCAAACAGGGCGGACCCGGCTGGAACCGCCCTGCGGGCCGGCGTTCGCGATTCGGTGGTCCAATACCGGCAAGGACAAACGGTACCGGATTCCCTGATCCTGGGATTCGCGGGGTTGGGAAATCTGAACCAGGTGGTTCCACCCGATCCCATGGGCGCAGCAGGACCCAACCACTACCTCCAGATCGTCAACGAATCCTTTGCCATCTGGAATAAAAGCGGCGCGCTCGTGGCAGGACCGTTCAACAGCAGCTTTATCTGGGAAGGAATGCCCAATAATTCAAACAACGGCGACGGTATCGCGCTCTTCGACGAACAGGCCAACCGATGGCTGATCAGCCAGATATCCCTCCCTAATTTCCCTGCCGGCCCCTTTTTCCTGATGATGGCCGTTTCACAATCCCCGGATCCTGCCGGCGCCTGGTACCGGTATGAATTCGAATTCACCGAACTGCCCGATTATCCCAAGCTCGGGGTATGGCCCGACGGGTACTACCTTTCTTTCACCCGCGTAAAAGCCACATCGCTCCAGTATCTCGGGGCGACGGTCATGTCATTCAACCGAACGGCCATGCTCGCCGGCGACCCGGATGCCCCTTTCATCCGGTTCCAGCTTCAGAGCCCCTTGAACCTGCTGCCGGCCGATTGCGACGGGCCCTTCCCTCCCGCCGGAACTCCCTGCTACTTCGGATACACAGAGAGCAGTTCCTTCGTTGTTCGGGAATTTGTCAGTAACTGGGCGAACCCCTCTGCATCTTCATTCGGCGCTCCCTTCCGGTTGCCGGTTTCCCCGTTTTCAGGCTGTTCCAACGGTATTTCGCAGAAAGGTTCGGATAAACGCCTTGCCACGATGGATACCCGGCTTATGTACCGCCTCCAGTTCCGGCAGTTCCCCGGTTATTGCTCGATGGTGACGAACCAGACGGTCGGCGTGGAATCCCATGCAGGCATCCGATGGTACGAACTGCAAAAAACGAACGGCGATTGGTTTGTGAGCCAGCAATCGACCTACGCCCCCGATTCACTCAGCCGGTGGATGGGAAGCATCGCCATGGACAGCGCCGGAAACATCGCCCTCGGGTACTCGGTCAGCAGCGCATCCCTGTTCCCGTCCATCCGCTTTACCGGCCGGATGAAACACGATCCACCCGGACAGATGACCCTGCAGGAGACCAGCCTGGTCGAGGGTACGGGGAGCCAGACAGGATTGTGGAACGGTGAAAGCCGTTGGGGCGACTACAGTTCCATGACCGTTGATCCCTCCTCCGCCTCCACCTTCTGGTACACCCAGGAATACTATTCGGCCATCTCCTGGAATGACTGGAAAACAAATATTTCCTGTTTTTCCTTCCGCAATATTCTCGACTTCGATGCGGTATCCTCACCGTCATCCGTTTGCACCGGTGGTTTCGCGACCCTGGGTGTCGATATCTTCAACGATCCGGGGAATTGCACCTATTCCTGGTCCTCCCGCCCTGCCGGGTTCTCTTCAACGGAGAAAAACCCTGTCATTACACCCGGAAGGTCGTCCACTTACATCGTGCAGGTCACCTCCGGTGCTCAGGTGAAGACCGATTCGGTATTCGTGATGGTGATCCCGGCGCCGACCGTCGCGGCGGGAAACGACACCACCGTCTGCCGGTATGTCGGGGAGGTCGCGATTTCGGGCTCTGTGACCAACGCGGCTACTACTTCCTGGACCACCTCCGGCGATGGATATTTCAGCGACCCGGCAGCGCTGAACACCGCGTACCAACCCGGAGTCAACGACCAGGCCACAGGCTCCTTCTCCCTGAAACTGACCGCATTCCCATCCAATGCCTGCCAGCCGGTTTCCTCCTTGCGGCAGGTCGTGATCGACACGTGCCTGGGAATAACCGAGGTTCCACCCGTAACGCTGTCGGTTCAGCTTTATCCCGTCCCGGCGGAAAAAATGCTGACGGTCCGACTGAACGTGCCTGACGGGGAGGGACCGGTCACTCTGTCGGTTATGAACATGCTGGATATCACTCTGTTTTACGAAACGCTGAAACCCCGGCACCGGATGATCGACCGGCAGGTGGATGTCAGCCGATTCCCAAAAGGGTTATATGTGATTGTGGTCCGAAGTTCGGCGGGTTCGGTCGCCAAGCCCTTCCTGGTGAAGTAACCCGCCGGGGTCGCCGGATTTATCCTCCCCCTGACTTACATTATACTTCGGCTGATCCCTCCGCATGTTACGGACCTGACCGCTCAGTATACAATCGCCAGCTTTTTAACGGCATGCCGGCGGTCGCGGTCAACGCTGACCAGGTAAATCCCGGGGGGACAACCGGCAAGACTGATCGTTTCCTTTGTATTCCCGGTCCTGCCGGTGAGGCTGCGTACCCGCATGCCGGAGGCGCTGTAGATCCTGATCTGCGCCGGCTCTTTCAATGGTTCCTCAAAATCGACAGTCACTTGCCCGGCAGCCGGATTGGGATAGATGGTAAAGAAAGCATGTACGGGCGCCGGCTGATTCGGGGTGCCGAGGAAGGAGCCTCCGCCGGGTAACCGGTTGGTAAGAAATGCTTTTCTTACCGTATCGATCATCGATCGTAGTTTGGCTACGGAAACGAGGGTGTCGGGATTTGTGTAATCGCGCGCCCAAACGAACGCTACATCGAACTCCTGCATATCGCCGGGATGGAAGGTAACAGGGCCCGAGGTAATGAGCGACGTAACATCATGGGGAGTATTTCCAGCCGTCTGCTCCGACCAGACAGCCGGTCCGTTGGGCGGCCTGCAACCACATCCCCAGTGAAGGGTGTCCGACTCTCCGGGAAAATGGAAGGAGGTCTCAGGCCCGTATCCGCCTGTGGTGGAATGGCCGTTCCCTCCATACATCATGGGTGAGCCGTCTTTCCATTTCCCTTTCAGGTAGTTGCCGTATTCAGTGGCCGTGACCGGAACCCGCATGTAGGGGAACCCCCAGGAGGGCCATTGGTTGACCATACAGGCCGAACCGACCAGCCCCCATCGTTCGTTATCGGCTATTCCATCACCAAAGCCGGTGCCATTGATGCTTTCGTTGCACAGCGGATGGCCGGTGCTGTCGAAGCGGGGACGATCCTGACCGGTGGGCGGCATCCAGGGACCGGCCAGGAGGGTGACCGATTGTGCCGGCGGATGAGGGCCGTAAGCATAACTCTCACCGGAACCATCAATAGCTTTCCCATTGTAAGCGATGACGCTGCCTCTCTCCACATCCGTCTGAAAATTATCATCCCTGAAATACCCGATATCGAAATCGGTGTACATCCCGATCCTGGTATCGTGATAGGTATGGGCAGAACGATTGAATATCTTGTAATTCAGAAAGATGGTCTTGCTGAAAGCCGAATCTCCCGGAAGGTCGAATGCATAAGCCATCCCATGAACTTCGATCCTCAGTTTATTTCCCCCGGACTCCTTATGTTTCCCTCTCTCATCGTTGAAAATGAAAAAGATCGCCTGGTCGCCGCGAATGGAAGGATAATCCCCGTCGGCAGGTTCGTAAATGCCGTCCAGATCATTATCGTGGAAAGGTGCGAGGATGGCCGACTGGCCGAGGGCCGTGTTGCCGTTTCCGGGCCATGTGGCGATCGCCTTGATGGGGATATATCCTGCATCCTGCCAGTGCAGTTTATGGTATTCGATTTCCGTCCGCTTCAAGGTCCAAACGGTGTTCCAGATCGAATCCTGCAACGCTGAATAGTTCGCCGTATCCATCACCGGACCTGCATAGAAGTCGGGGGATAAACCGATATAACCCGTTGTTGTCTGCCGGTAGCGTTCGGCCGCAATATGCAAGGTATCCAACTCATCCAGTCCCCCGATCCAGAAGGAATTAATGAAAAGGGTCGATTTTCCGGATCCTTTCGGGATAAAACAGGCATTGGGTTCGCCGGGATTAAAGATCATGACGAAATGCAACCCGGAGACCGTGAAGACCGCTTCAACATCGTTGATGTTCAGGGTATCATAGCTATAGTCGAGAATGCGAAAAAGGATGCGGGCCGTGGAGGACTGTCCGGTTGAAAGGTTGTTCAGGGTATAATTGCCGATGATGAAGCTCCCGATCTGCCGGTTCGGAGCGAGGTACGTGAACATGCCCTGGTAGTGCCAGGTCGAGGTCACACTACTCTGGCCGGCGCTGATCCCTCCTGTGACCACAACGTTATCGCCGGAAGGAATGGTATCGTTCAACAGCAGGTTCACGGTTTTCGGATAACCGGGTACCAGGTCGACGGTGTCCTCCACCGCAACCGTAATCTGTCCGGGGCAAACGGAGGTAAGAAGAAGGAACACATTAACTGCCAGAAAGAAGAATAACCTGTTGAATGATGACATATTGTGATATTATTCTGAATTTCAATCTACTCCCTGATGATGATTTTCCGCGTTACCTCGCTGTCCCGAAAGAAAGCAGTAAGGGAATAAAGCCCGGGTGAAAACCGCGAAACATCGATCCCGAATTCCTTTTCCGGACGGGGACTTTCCCACACCACTTCCCCCAGGGCATTGCACATCCGGAGGCGGCTGATCGCCGACCGGTTCCGGATCCACAGGATCTCCGCAACCGGATTCGGTCCGATAACAAGATCCCCGACGGTGTCGCAGGAAATTCCCTGCGACCTGCCCCGCTGCGTGATCATGACAGATACCATCTTCGCCTTGGCGGAGAACAGGTACAGGATGGCCTTTCTTTCGACAGTCCCGGTATTCTCCGCCGTTGACCTGAAGGTGAGTGTGTCCGATCCCGTGCCGCTTTTCTTATTCACTGTCAGCCAGATTGGTAAAAATCCCTGGAGCGTCCATTCCACTTTCGAATCCACTATCAGGTCGCCCGGACTTCCCGACTGCCAGCCCAGCCGGACGGTATCAGGGGCAATTTCGATCCGGAAAAAATCGGATAACGCCCTCATCCACATTCCTTTGGCATTCGTACCGCCCTGGATGTTCATGTCCGACAGGGCGATCACGTTCAGCGAACTGTCAACCAATCCCGTATTGTAACCATTCCAGTGCTCTCCGCCGTCGTCCGATACCTGCATCCCCCGGCCGGTGGTGGCGGCAAAGAGGGTGCCATTGGTGAATGCCAGTGAGGTAACGGGGCAAGCAGGAAAACCGGTCACCATTCCCCAGGTCGATCCGGAATCGGTCGAATGGTACATCCCGGTACTGGTCCCGGCATAGATCTCCGCACCGATGGTAAGGATCCCGTTCACCTGCTTCCCCTGCGGAAAGGCTCCGCAGGGCTCCCAAAAATCGCCGTTGTTGCCGGTGCGGAAGATTCCGCTGCTGTATGTCCCGGCATATATGTGCTCCCCGGATCCGACCAGCGTGGTGATCACCCCATCGGTCAACCCTGTATTGACCGGTATCCACGACTTTCCCGTATCGGAAGAAGCAAAGACACCGCCTCCCCGGGTTCCGGCGAAGAGGATTCCCTCCTTCCCGATCACATTCGTAACATAGGGGTTTGATGGTCCATTATTACCTGAATACCAGTTATTTGCATTATCAGCGGAAAAGAAAATTCCGGCCCCCAGGGTCCCCGTCACCAGGAGCCCGCCGAATCCGGAAATATCCATCGGATACGGGCAGGTCAATCCTTTGCTGACGGATTGCCAGGCATAGCCGTTGCCGGGGGAATGGTGGAGACCGGCTCCCCGAGTACAGGCAAAAACTTCGTTCGTCCCGGTGAGGATGGCTGTTATCGCCGAGGCTGTAATTCCCTTACCGGCGGGGGCCCAGTTCATCCCTTCACCGGAGGATAAAAACACGCCCCCGCCTTCACTCCCGGCAAAGATCTTTTGCGTTCCGGCTGCCAGGCAATGAATTTCCCGGTTATCAAGGTTTTCCATGGATGGATACCACAGACCGCCGTTATTATCGGTGGCAAAAATGCCCTGCCCGGTGACAGCGGCAAATTCCTTGCCCGAATATTCTGTGAGGGCAGCCACAGCGGCCAGGGCCGGGAGACCCTCATTTACCTCCAGCCAACCATCGCCGGCGAGCCTGTAAACGCCGCCTCCGTCGGTACCGGCATAGGCGGTATCGCTGACCCACAGCATCGACAGTACATTCCTGTTGGTCAGTCCGGCATCCCGGATCGTCCAGGTAACACCCGAGTCGTCAGACCTGTACACCCCGTTCCCATAAGTGCCGGCAAAGAGAGAACTCCCCCTGGTCGAGAGTGACGTCACCCGGAGGTTTGCCGGTATCTGGGCGTTCCGGGACCATGTCAACCCGATATCGACCGACTGGAACATTCCTGCGTCGGTACCGGCCAGAAGCCGGTTGCCGCAGAAGGAAATACAATGAATGCTCAGGTTCGTAAGCCCTTCGTTCGAAAAGATCCAGGAGTCACCGTGATCGGTCGACCGGATGATTCCCTCACCGTAAATTCCGGCTACGGCGGTGGCGTTATTCAATGCGATGGCGGTGATCCGTGAACAGGGCCACCCGGTGGTTGATTCATTCCAGGTCGATCCGTTATCGTCGGAGATATAGAGCCCTGCCTGGGTTCCCGCAAAAACGCGGCTCCCTTCAACCGCTACCGACAGCACGGTACCTCCGGAAGGGCCGTCTGTGCTCCGCCACTGGGCCGGAACGGTCGCGGTTACCATCCCTAACAGGATGATCAGAAGGCCCCTCATCTTGTGCATCTTGTGACAAAGATAAAGAAAAGCATCCGGGCTCCCTCCGAAATTGCCATTATTTCCTTCCTGCCGATACTTTGCTCATTTTTTTCCCGTTCGATAGATAGATACCATTTCCGCGACATCGAATGAAACAGCAGATCACCGATCACATTCATGATCCCGAGGCACTTGAACGTCTCTACCGCCAGAACAGGCGCGACTTTACACGTGAATTTCCCTCTGTTGCCGGGGCTGACGGATCGGACCTTGCCCGGTTCTGGAAGATCCGCCTGCAGTACGAAGCCGGAAGCAGGGTAGCGTTCTCCCTCCAAGAACTGTCCGGGGTGATCGCGATCATGCTGCTGACGGCCATATTGATCAAGTTGCCGGTAGTGTTCACCCGGATCGATGAAACGGCCTTCTATCTTCGCGATTTTGCAATCATTACATTCAACGGGCTGATTCTGTACACCTTCCATCAAAACAGCATTTCCCGGTCATGGAGGATGGGATACGGGGCCGCGGTGGTTGTCTTGCTCCTGTATGTCAACTTTCTCCCCTTTCGGGAAGGCGATTCCCTTACTATTGTCTTCATCCATGTTCCCCTGTTCCTGTGGTGCCTGTTTGGCGCTTCCTATATCTCTTTCGACTTCAGAAATGCAGGAAAGAAGATGGATTTCATCCGGCACAACGGCGAATTGCTGACGATGACGGGACTGTTGCTGATCGCCGGGGCCATGCTCACGGGAATCACCATCGGGCTCTTTGAAGCCATCGGGATCCAGGCTGAAAAAACCTATGCCGCTTACGTTGCCATCCCGGGAGCCGCGGCCTCCCCTGTTCTGGCCTCCTACCTGATCCGGCTCTATCCCGACATCACCCGCAGGATCGTACCGGTGGTGGCACGGGTTTTCACCCCGGTCGTGCTGGCAACACTCGTGATCTACCTGGTTGCCCTTGCGTTTTCGGGGATCCGCATCCTGGAAGACCGGAACATCCTGATATTGTTCAACGTGATGCTCGTGGCCGTGACCGCCATCATTGTTTTTTCAGTAACGGAGCTGGACCGTAACCGGAACCGCAACATCCACGTGATGATCCTGCTGATCCTGGCCATCGTGACCCTGGTGATCAACTCGATCGCGCTGACGGCCATCGTGTCGAGGCTCACCTACGGACTGACTCCCAACCGGGTAGTGGTGCTGGTCACCAACCTGCTTGTTTTCATCAACCTGGTGCTGATCGCGAAAGACCTCTTCCGTACCTGGTCCGACGCCCGCAGGCTGGCTTTGCTGGAAAAGACCGCAGTAAATTACC
>Ga0209098_1003857_pt1 | contig 12004 bp, 9 predicted proteins | sample AD_JPNHW1_MetaG_FD_184429 | JGI IMG/M metagenome (GOLD analysis project Ga0209098, IMG submission 184429) | Active sludge microbial communities of municipal wastewater-treating anaerobic digesters from Japan - AD_JPNHW1_MetaG (SPAdes) (version 2) | ecosystem: Engineered > Bioreactor > Anaerobic >... | reverse complement strand
GGAAAAACTGCGGAATTCGATGGCTACATCTTTGGCTCCCTCGATTTCGAAAATACTGTGGGGAACGTTTTCCTCGGTGATGTAAGCTTCGTAAGCAGCATCGAAAAGGATAATCGCGTTATTTTCCCGGGCATAATTAACCCAAACAGTCAGCTGTTCTTTGGTCAGGGTTGTTCCTGTCGGGTTATTGGGATAGCACAGGTAGATAATATCCACTTTTTCGTTGGGAAGTTCCGGAACAAAGTTGTTTGTAGTGTTACAGGGAAGATAAACCAGGTTGGTCCATTGTCCGCTGGCAGAAGGTTCTCCTGCCCGGCCTCCCATGGCGTTTGTATCCACATACACGGGATAACTGGGGTCGGTAATGGCTACGCGGTTCTGTAATCCGAAAATATCGCCGATGTTGCCGGTGTCGCTTTTTGCTCCGTCACTTACAAAGATTTCGTCAGCTTCGATATCAATTCCACGTGATTTAAAATCATTTTCAACAATGCTGTTCCGGAGAAAATCATAACCCTGTTCAGGTCCGTAACCTCTGAAAGTTTCGCTCTTGCGTTGTTCATTGGCTGCGGTTATCATGGCATCGACCGAAGCATCGGGCAGTGGGAGCGTAACATCGCCAATTCCCATGCGGATAATGTCAACTTCCGGATTTTCAGTTTTGTGCTGTGCAACGCGTTTTGCTATTTCGGAGAATAGATATGTTGCGGGTATTTTAATAAAATTGTCGTTAATATAAGCCATTGGATAGTTAATAGTTTTTAGTTTATAGTTCATATTTTATAATTCCACTTCGCCTTCGAAAACGGTAACCGCGTCACCGGTCAGATATACGTGATTATCAGCTTCTCTCCATTCAATTTCAAGATTGCCGCCAAGCAGTTCGATAGTCGTTTTTCGATCGGCCACTCCATTGAGCACCGCTGCTACAGCTGTTGCGCAGGCTCCGGTGCCGCATGCCATGGTTTCTCCTGCTCCTCGTTCCCACACGCGCATTTTTAGCACGCTTTCAGAAATTACTTCAACAAATTCAGTGTTTGTTCGTTTTGGAAAGTATGTGGCATGTTCAACAATGGGTCCGATTTTCGGCAGATCGAGTTCGCTTACATTTTCTGTGAAAATGATGGCGTGCGGATTACCCATCGAAACACAGGTAACCTGATAATCGGTATATTTGCCGAATGAAACCACTTTGTTGATCACCGGTGATTCGTCAAAGGTGGTGGGGATGAGTTTCGAGTCGAGGATTGGTTCGCCCATATCCACAGTCACTTTTTCCACCTTGTTATCATTGTTCACAAAGAGTTTAAGCACTTTCACACCGGCAAGAGTTTCCAGAGTTACTTCGGTTTTGGTGGTCAGCCCTTTGTCATATACATATTTGCCGACACAGCGGGAGGCGTTGCCACACATTTCAGCTTCCGAACCGTCGGAATTGAACATACGCATGCGGAAATCGCAGGTTTCGGACGGAAGTATCAGAACGAGACCGTCGGAACCGATACCTTTGTGACGGTCGCTCAGGCGGATGGCAATTTCGCCCGGATTTTCAATGATGTTTTCAAAGCCGTTTACGTAGATGTAATCGTTGCCAGTGCCGTGCATTTTTGTGAATTTCATATGTTCATTCTGTTTACTTGGTTTCAGATTGCAAAAATACTTACAATTTGGGTAATAAGACATCAAAAAAGTTGTAATATATGAAAAAAACATGAATTGTTTGACGGAATGTAATAATTATGGGGTAAAATAATATAAAATGTTACTTTATAATCAGAAATTGTATGGAAAAAATATTTTGCGAATACTGGAGTGAATGCAGTTTCAAATTCTTATTTTATGTAATTTTATATTATAAGGCATGATATTGCAAAAAAATGTATTCATTTTTTTTGCAATAGCCAAAGATATGTATATTTGCAGTTATTAACCAAAAAAAATGAATTATGAGATTGAAAATTTACAAATTGATTTTTGCTGTATTGTTTACATTATTGTGTACGGGATTTGTACAGGCACAAGAACCACAGAAAAATGATACCACCACAGCAACACTCAAGACCACAACGCAGGTTGAACCCATTAACAGAACCTTTTACCATTGGGAAATTCCCATCCTAGAACCAGTGAACATCGATTCCATTCGTCAGCAAAAAAAAGATTTTGAAGGCTATAAACTGCAAATAGATTCGCTTCAAGATGTACTTAAAAACAATCGTAAACAAATCAGTAAATATCAGGATCAGGCCGATTCGGAAGCGAAGTTAGTTAAGAAAGAAAGAAGTAACCTCAAACAGAAAGTGAAATTCTTTAAGGAAGACGAGAAATTATTGAAGACTGAAAAAAAACTACGTCAAAAGGAATTGAAAATGCTTTTAAAAGAACGAAAAGATTTTATAAAAACATCGAAAGGGTTAAGCGGCAACGAAGTAGATTTCCGGAATACGAAATTTGACGAAAGAGAAAAGCGTGTAGCCGATGCCAATGCAAACTGGGCTAATAAAATGGATAATCTCCGTAAAAGCCAGGCTCAGATAGAGAATGAACAGAAAAAACTTGAAGATAGAGCCCGGGAGGTAGATGCACGACAGACTGAGTTGAAAACTTATGAAGAAGCTTTACAACTAAAAGCCCGGCAGATAAGTATTGAGAAAAAACAAGCTAACCTGGAAATTAAAAGAGCAAAAATACAATTGAAGTAAACAGGGATTTTATTAGATAAAAGACAGTTAGTATAAAAAAGATGTCCGGTAATTTTTTACCGGACATCTTTTTTATAATTCTGAATTTTAGTCTTTTATGTAGCAGCGAGTACGGAACAGCGGTTGTTTATCGTAATTATCCCAGATACCAACAGCATTGACATTCGTTTCGAGCTGACCGGTAGAATATGCCCATTTAACTCCACGTTCAATAGCGACTTCGTTCATCGCCACATAGTAGAGCGAATGAATGCCTTTGTGTTGCCATTCGGGCACCACGCCGTTGAAGTAGAGGTCAATTTCATCGTAATTCCTCAGCGCTTTCAGAATGTGGATAAAACCAAAGGGGAACAATCGTCCTTTTGCTTTCTGGAAGGCTTTGGAAAGCGACGGGAAGCAAATTCCAAAACCGACCACTTCATCGTTTTCGTCGGTAAGGAAGCAGAGTAATTCGGGTTTGGCAAATCCAAAGTAGGCATCGGTGTAGTATTTAATCTGTTTGTCAGATAACTGACTATATCCGTATAGATTTTTGAAACCCTCATTCACTCCTTTGAAAAAACCCGGAACGTATTTCAGAGCATCCTTTTTGGTTTTTGGCACTACGGTGTTGACCTTATACTTTTGGGCAATAAGTTTGTTGATACGTCCGACTTTTTCGGGAATTGGCTGTGAAGCGTTGAATTTGTATTGAACCCAGTCTACCGATTTGCGAAATCCGTGTTGCTCCATGTGTACAGGAAAATAGGGATAATTATGGGCGCTGGTGATGGTTGCATTGTTTTCAAAACCTTCCACCTGCATACCTTCCGGATCGAGATCGGTAAACCCAAGAGGTCCGTGAATGCCTTGCATTCCTTTTTCGGCGCCCCACTTTTCGGCGGTATCAAGCAATGCTTTTGAAACTTCCGGATCGTCGATAAAAGCTATCCACCCGAATCGGGTGCGTTTTTCGTTCCAGGCTTCGTTGGCTTTGTGGTTGATGATAGCGGCAATTCGTCCTACCACTTTATTTTCCTTAAGCGCAAGAAAAAAAGCAGCTTCACAAAATTCAAAGGATGGATTTTTTTTTGGATTAAATGTGTTCCATTCATCAAAAATCAAAGGAGGTACCCACGTTTTGTCATTCTTGTATAATTCAAAGGGGAACATGATGAATTTCTTCATCTCTTTTTTTGTTTTGGCTTCCTGTATGGTAATCATTGAATACTTATTTAATTTTTTTTTTAGCTTGCAAATATACTATTATTTTACAAAATCATTTAATTTTTTATTCAATCATTAATCGGGAGGCAGTATGAAGACATCAATCTATTATCAGGTTTTCGCATGGAATCGTGTTAGCCTGAATCGTAATAGGCAATTAAATGCTTTAATGAGAAAGGATTATATCATCACTTAAAACTTTTATGATTACCAACAGGAATGTACCGTACAATCAGACCCAACTCCGGTCTGAAATGTAAGGATAACAACCGGAGAAGCGGAACCAACCTCACCGATATCGGTTGCCGGTATTTGATTAAAAATGCTTAGGCGTCTGATTATGAATATTTCGGTTATATTTCAGGATTTTACAAACAAAAAAACCGGTTCTCTGAAAAGAAAACCGGTTTTGAAGTCCCTCGCGTGAAGAGAAGGATTAGGGATAGGCTCTTATTATTTCTTCCATCCGTAAGCAGCCAGATCGCCCAGTTCTTCTTCGATACGGAGAAGCTGGTTGTATTTGGCCATACGGTCGGAGCGGCTAAGCGAACCTGTTTTGATTTGTCCGGAGTTGGTAGCTACCGCGATATCGGCGATAGTAGCATCTTCGGTTTCACCCGAACGGTGTGAAGTTACTGATGTGTAACCAGCACGGTGTGCCATTTCGATAGCGTCGAGTGTTTCGGTGAGTGAACCAATCTGGTTAACCTTGATAAGGATAGAGTTGGCGCAACCCATGTCGATACCTTTTTTCAGGTATTCTACGTTGGTTACAAACAAGTCGTCGCCTACAAGCTGGATTTTCTTGCCCAGTTTGTCGGTGAGTAGTTTCCATCCGTCCCAGTCGCCTTCAGCCATACCGTCTTCGATTGAGTCGATGGGGTAGTTGGCAACGAGTTCAGCCAGGTAATCCACCTGTTCAGCTGAAGTACGTTTTTTAGCGTTAGCGCCTTCGAATTTGGTATAGTCGTAGATACCGTCTTTGAAGAATTCTGAGGAAGCGCAGTCCAGACCGATCATTACATCTTTTCCGGGTTCGTAACCTGCATTGCGGATAGCAGTGAGGATTGATTCGAGAGCTTCCTCAGTACCACCGGCCAGATTAGGAGCAAAACCACCTTCGTCACCTACAGCAGTGCTCAGGTTTTTGTCATGCAATACTTTTTTCAATGAGTGGAAAACTTCAGCACCCATGCGCAGACCTTCGCGGAAGCAGCAAGCACCTACCGGACGGATCATGAATTCCTGGAAAGCGATAGGAGCGTCGGAGTGTGAACCACCGTTGATGATGTTCATCATCGGAACAGGCAGTGTGAATGTGTTTGTTCCACCAATGTAGCGATACAGCGGCATGTCGAGGTAGTTGGCAGCAGCTTTTGCGACAGCCAGTGATACACCGAGAATGGCGTTGGCACCGAGGTTCGATTTTGTTTTTGTTCCGTCCAAAGCGATCATCGCTTTGTCTATTTTGCGTTGTTGCAGTGCGCATTCGCCGATGAGGGCAGGAGCAATCACTTTATTTACATTTTCTACGGCTTTAAGTACGCCTTTACCCAGGTAACGTTTTTTGTCACCGTCGCGAAGTTCGATAGCTTCGTTTTCGCCGGTTGATGCACCCGATGGAACGGAAGCACGGCCTACAACACCCGATTCGAGTGTAACATCTACTTCTACTGTAGGATTTCCGCGGGAGTCAAGTACCTCGCGGGCTACGATTTTTTCAATTTTACTCATAATTTTTTTTTTAATGTTATGATATTATTTTGTCTCTTATCTTTCTACTCTTATCTTTTGTCTTAATGTCCTGCGTTTTTGCTCTTTTGTCTTTTTGTCTTCACGAGATTTTCTTTTTCTTCAGTTTCAGTATTTTTCCGCACCAGGCAGGCATAAATACCCGGTAAGGACTTTGCGATGAGAGCAGCTGAACCGGAAAATCTTCATCGCTGTTGAGCAAATTCTCCGAACTGTAAAATTCGTCTTCAACCAGATTCAGGAACTGAAATGCTTCAGAGGGAATATTTATCTCCATTCCGAAGTTTTTATCCTGAAAATTTACGACGCACAAAAGTAATTCTTTTTTATGTTTTCTGAAATAGGCAAATTGCTCATGGGTATTAAAATTCGGATTACCAAAGTTGGCAAACTCCAGATCGTACATTACACCCTCTGTGATTGCTTTTTCGTTCATGCTCACTTGCAGGAGTTTCTGATAAAATGCACGCAGTTCTTTCTGCTCTTCGGTAAGCAGCACTCCGTCAAATTTTCCACCGTTTGCCCATGCCTGGATGGACGATACGCCCCAGTAGTCGAATATGGTAGTTTTCCCGTCCACACCGCTAAATCCTTCCTTGTCCATGCCCAGTTCGCCGAGTTCCTGACCCATATAAATCATCACGGGTGATTGTGTGAGTGTTGCGGAAACAATCATTGCCGGTTGGGCATAGACTCCGCTGCCGCAGAAAAATCCGGACGCGATGCGCTGTTCATCGTGGTTTTCGAGAAAATTGAGCATACGGTCTTCGATGCCGCTCAGGTTTTGCCACTGAGCGGTGATGTCACGGGCAGGTTCATTACGGCTGATAATGCCACGTAGTTTTTCGTACAACCCTACTTTGTCGTAGAGGTAATCGAACTTGCCGTTGCAGATATAGTTGCGGTACTCGGCGGGCTGATATACTTCCGCGATAAAGATAATATCCGGGTTTATGGCTTTTACAAACGGAATTGCCCAGCCCCAGAATTCCACAGGTACCATTTCTGCCATATCCACCCGGAAACCGTCCACTTCTTTGGCTGCCCAGTAGCACAGAATGTCCACCATTTTGAGCCAGGTGTCGGGTATCGGATCGAAATGTTTCTGCATACCTTCCACATAGTTGACGCCGTAGTTGAGCTTTACGGTTTCATACCAGTCGTATTCCGAAGGGAAGGCAGTAAACTGGTCGTTTCCGGTAGCTTTTGCCGGCATTTCGGTATAACCGCCGGTGTCGAAGGAGGGGGTAAAGGCAGTTTCCGGAGTATAATAATAGTTGTTCTGCGGCGAAAATGCCAGTTTCGGGTTATCGGTTTCTCCAAGGTCCTGTACGCCTTCGGGTTTAACATCGGAATAATACAGACGGGCTGTGTGGTTGGGAACGAAATCGATAATGGCTTTCAATCCGGCGTCATGTGTCCGTCGGATCAGATCTTCAAATTCTGCCATCCGGTTGGGAACATCATCGGCCAGGTCGGGGTCAACATCGTAATAGTCCTTGATGGCATATGGCGAACCTGCATTTCCTTTCACCACGCCTGGATGATCCCTGCGAATACCGAATGAGCTGTAATCGGTTTTGGTGGCATGTTCAATAATTCCTGTGTACCAGATGTGGGTAACTCCCAGTTCCTTGATGGCTTCAAATGCTTTCGGGGTGAAGTTGTTGAACTTTCCGCACCCGTTTTCGTAGATGGTTCCATTGTGTTTCCGGGTGGGGTTGTAATTGCCGAATAGTCGGGGGAGTACCTGATAAATTACAAATTTTGCCATGCTTATACTGTTTTTTTGAAGCTTCCGTTTATTGTTACTTGTCTTTAATTGTTCTGGTGCCGAGTTCAGTTTTTATCTCCCTGATCTCAAATTGAGAGGTTTCAGCCTTTTTCATTCTGAATTTCGCATTCATGCTGCCACTACTCTGAGCTATTCTGAAGTTATCGACATACAGCGTACTTTTTGGCGGCACCGAAAATCCGAAGTTATATCCGGCGGCACTGTTAACCATCTCCGAACGGTAGGCATACTGTCCGTTGATGAAAAAGTACATCATACTGCATTTCTTTACCACTTTTATTTTGTTGAGGCTTTTCGGCACTATCTGGTCGCGTGTTACCTGAGTAAAATAGCTGAACCAGGATCTGTTGCCGATGGTTGCTTTCCGATCGTTGTTTATCAGAAGATATTCCAGCGATGCACCTGATGCATCAGTCTGTTGGTTTTCGTCGGCATACGTTCCGTACACAATACCATATTTCGAGATATCGGCACCGGTATACTGAAGGGTACATTCAAAGCTGAAATCGGACAGCACATTAACAGGTGTCGCTATCAGGACAATCAGATTGACTGAACTTTGTGACTCGTATTTCAGCATGCTGTTTTCGATGGTTGCTTTGCCATTGTTTGTTTGTCCCAGTTTCCATTTTGTTGAGTAGGTACTGGTAAATTCGTCGCGGTAAACCTCTATAAAGTTTGTTGTGTCGGCGTTGAAACTTTCTGCCGCAAATGCCGGTATGGGTGCGCTTTCGTTAAAGAGTTCATCAAGGTAATATGCTCTGCGTTCACCATGATAATTCAAGTTCCAGGTTCGTCCGGATATCGCGTTGCCGCCACACATCATCGACTTCCATTCATCATTTATTAAAACGGAATTGGTGTGGGTTCTGTTCAGTATTCCGTGTCCCATTTCGTGGAAAATCAGCTCTTCGCGCATCTGATCAGTGCCATTCTGTAATCCCAGCGAGTCCCAGTAGGCTTTATCCACTTCAATACGGATGGGTTTTTCATAGTTGCACAGTCCGGCAACACCTTCCTTCAGATTGGAAAATTCAATAATCAGTCCGCTGCTTTTGAAGTTAAATGTCCGGTTACGGGTTGCAGCTTCCTGTTCAAAACGCTGTACATAAATTTCAAAATCACTTCCGACACGGTATTCGGTTTTGTCCTTGCAGGAAAAGAGAGCCGGAATGGCTGCAAAGAAAAGAATATAGGTGAGGTTTTTGTTCACTACAATGGAATTTAATTGCCCGAAAAATTACTGCAATTATATATGCGATGTTTATTTGGGAATTTTAAGTTAAATTCTTCATTGCAAAGATAAACAAAATTCGCCTGACCTTGTTATATATTGCATATTAACAAAATCTTATTTTTACTAAAAAATTGAATATAGAAAATGGCAACAACAAATTTCAAAGGTAACCCTGTGAATACCAACGGTGAACTTCCTGCTGTAGGCACGAAAGCTCCCGATTTCAAACTGGTTAAAAGTGATTTGAGCGAAGTAACCTTAAAAGATTTCGCAGGAAAAAAAGTAGTGTTGAATATCTTCCCGAGTATCGATACCGGAGTATGCGCCATGTCGGTGCGTCAGTTTAATAAATGGGTTTCGGAAAAAGAAAATACGGTTGTACTATGTGTGTCGAAAGACCTGCCTTTCGCCGCGTCGCGTTTCTGCGGTGCCGAAGGCCTCGACAAAGTGGTAACAGCATCCGATTTCCGCTACAATACGTTTGCAACCGATTACGGAGTATTGCAGACAGATGGTCCGCTGCAAGGACTTTGCGCGCGCGCTGTGGTAGTGGTAGACGAAAACGGAGTGGTAACGTACACCGAACTTGTTCCCGAAATTACAACCGAACCGAGCTATAATTTGCCCATATGATAATGTGAATTTGGTTTATTAAAGACAGAAAAGACTTGCCTGAGAGGGCAGGCCTTTTCTGTTTTTTATAAAAGGGCAGCAGAAAAGTCGGAACTCAATCATTCATGACTATCCGGGTCAAAAGAACTCCTATTCTGTCGAAAAAAGAAAAGAAGAAAGATTGACAGAGTCGGAACTCTGTCATCCCGAGATTTCCCGGACAACACAATTCTCAATTTATATTCAATAATGACAACCGGAACGAAAGAAAAATGATACATTTGCGGATTGCAGGTTACTTAACACTTAATTCAAACTTTTTATCCACATGAACGACGACACCAAATCCATTCACGAGTTCGACATGCAGCTTATCTGCGAGTATTTCTCCTCTCTCGAACGTCAGGGTCCTGGCAGCCCCGAAGTAACGCTCCGTGCACTGAGTTTTATCGATAATCTTACCGCCGAATCCAGAATTGCTGATATTGGCTGCGGTACGGGCGGACAAACAATGATGCTGGCACAGCACGCGCCCGGCACGATAACCGGCATTGACTTGTTTCCGGATTTTATTGATCTGTTCAACGCGAACGCGGCAAAGCTGAACCTGCAGGAGCGGGTGACAGGCAAAGTGGGTTCAATGGATCAGCTCGATTTTCAGCCGGGAGAACTGGATATGATCTGGTCGGAAGGAGCCATTTACAACATTGGCTTTGAACGCGGGGTGAACGAATGGCGTAAGTTTCTGAAACCGGGAGGATATATTGCCGTAACGGAGGCTTCGTGGTTTACCGATTATCGTCCCACTGAAATTGACGATTTCTGGAATGATGCCTATCCCGAAATTGATACCATCCCAGCGAAAATGTTACAACTACAGAATGCCGGATATATTCCTGTGGCTGAATTTATCCTGCCTGAAAAATGCTGGACAGAAAATTTCTATGTACCTCAGAAAAAGGCACAGGAAGTTTTTCTTGAAAAATATCCGGGAAATACTGCTGCCGAAGAACTGGTTGCCAATGAGAGACATGAAGCTCATTTGTATGATAAGTACAAGGAATATTACGGATACGTGTTCTATATCGGGAAGAAAATATAAAAAATAAAGAAAAAGCTGCGCCTCAAACTGCAGAACAAATTAAGCTGTAAATTATTAGCCTTCCGATTTTTACAGACAGGAAACAGATACAAAACATCGGATAGGGACGACAGAACTCCGATTCTGTCGAATAATATGAAGAAAGATTGACAGAGACGAAACTCTATCATCCCGGACAATAAAGGAAAATGTTTTTCCTTTCTGTCGGTATTTTTCTTTAACTTTGCATCTCAATAATTACATCTATGAAACTTTCCAAAATAGCTCATTTACTGGGTACTGATGACAATAACATTCCCGAAGTCGATATTCACTGGTTGCTCACCGATAGCCGTTCGCTCTCTTTCCCGTCGGGAACACTTTTCTTTGCCTTAAAAACAAGCCGCAACGATGGTCACCGCTACATTGCTGAACTCTACCGCCAAAATTTACGGTATTTTGTGGTTAGCGAAATGCTTCCCGATTTCGAAACCCTGACAGATGCCGTATTTATCCATATGGATGATACGCTGCAGGCTTTACAAACACTGGCGGCTGCCCATCGTGCTGAATTCAGCATTCCGGTGATAGGTATTACCGGCAGCAACGGTAAAACGGTGGTGAAGGAATGGCTTTATCAGATGCTGCACACCGATTTCAGGATTGTCCGCTCACCACGCAGCTACAATTCACAGATAGGAGTTCCGCTTTCGGTTTGGTCGTTGAGTGATAGCTCGGAGTTGGCAATTTTTGAAGCAGGCATATCCCGGACAGGGGAAATGCAGAAACTGCAGCCCATCATCCGTCCTACAATAGGGATATTTACCAATCTGGGCGACGCGCATCAGGAAGGTTTCACAGGTCTGAAACAGAAGTGTGATGAAAAAATGAAGCTTTTCATTGATTCGGAGGTGCTAATCTATAATTCAGATAATAAGCTGGTAGATATTTCAATTGCACAAGCGGGATTGAAAGCGCGTCTTTTTTCATGGGGCAAGAAAGCCGATACCACCGTTCAGGTACTGAAAACGGAGAAAACGGAAACCGGAACAATACTCTATTTAAAATATCAGGAAAAGAAGTTCGAACTGAATATTAATTTCTCCGATGATGCATCCATAGAAAATGCCATGCAATGCATTTGCACGATGCTTTATCTGAATTATAAGTCTGTAGAAATTAATAAAAGGCTGCTCAACCTCGAAACTGTCGCCATGAGGCTTGAAGTGAAAGAGGGAAATCACGATTGTCTGCTTATCAATGATACCTATAACTCGGATCTCAACTCGCTGAGCATAGCCCTGAGTTTTCTCAACCAGCAGTCAACCAAAAAGAATTTGTCGCGTACCCTGATACTTTCGGATATATTGCAGAGCGGACATTCATCCGAAGAACTTTATGAACTTGTTGCCAGACTGGTACAATCAAAGAATATTCACCGGATGATAGGAGTGGGAGAGGTTATTTCGAGTTATGCCGATAGATTTCAGACCGAAGAAAAATACTTTTTCCGTACCACCGATGATCTGCTCAAATCGCCGCTGATGCGCGAATTCAGCAAAGAAATTATTCTGCTCAAAGGATCGAGAAGTTTTCATTTCGAGGATATTCTGGCCAAA
>Ga0209098_1003856_pt1 | contig 12004 bp, 9 predicted proteins | sample AD_JPNHW1_MetaG_FD_184429 | JGI IMG/M metagenome (GOLD analysis project Ga0209098, IMG submission 184429) | Active sludge microbial communities of municipal wastewater-treating anaerobic digesters from Japan - AD_JPNHW1_MetaG (SPAdes) (version 2) | ecosystem: Engineered > Bioreactor > Anaerobic >... | reverse complement strand
TGGTGTATTGAATAGCAATATTCACACTTAAACCACAGGAGGAGAAAGTATGTTTTGCAATCAATGCCAGGAAACGGCTAAAAACACCGGTTGCACGATCAACGGTGTATGCGGCAAGAAAGAAGTAACCGCACAACTACAGGATCTGCTGATCTATTCGTGCCAGGGGCTTGCCTTCATGGCCATTGAGGCCCGGAAAAAAGGCATCGACACCCATGCAGAAAACAAGTTTATTGTCAAAAGTCTCTTTATGACCATCACCAACGCCAATTTTGATGACAAAGCCATCATGGCGGCGATCAGAGATAGTATCCGTTGGCGCGACGATCTCAAAGCGAGGCTGAACAACTCCGACAGTAAAGATCTTATCAGTTGGAATGTCACTTCGGATGAAGAGATGTTGGAAAAAGCAAAACATGTCGGCACCCTGACCTATGATCAGGACGATGACATCCGGGCATTGAAACAGTATGTGCTCTTCGGGATCAAAGGGATGTCGGCCTACGCCGAACACGCCTTCAACCTGGGATTCGAACAGAAAGAAATCTACTCTTTCATTCAGGAATCCCTGGTGATGATCACCCGCTCCATGAGTCTGAACGCCATGCTGGAATGGTTAATGCGTACCGGCGAACACGGCGTGAAAGTGATGGCTTTGCTTGACCAGGCGAACACATCCGCGTTCGGCAATCCCGAAATCACCGTCATCCCGACCGGAACCCGCGGAAACCCGGGAATCCTCGTCAGCGGTCACGATCTGAAAGACCTGGAACAACTGCTCATCCAGACCGAAGGAAAAGGCATCGATATTTATACTCACTCCGAAATGTTGCCGGCACATGCCTACCCCGAATTAAAGAAATACCCTCACCTGGCCGGCAACTACGGCAACGCCTGGCTGCATCAGCACGAAGATTTTGAGACCTTCAACGGGCCCATCCTCTTCACCACCAACTGCCTGGTGCCTCCTCGTTCCACAGCCACCTACAACAACCGGGTTTTCACCACCGGCCCCACGGGAATGCCGGGCTGGAAGCACATCGACAAACGGCTGGAGAACGGGCAGAAAGACTTTTCCGAAATAATCGCATTGGCGTTAACATGTCCGCCTCCCACGGAGATCGAAAAGGGAGAACTGACCATCGGGTTTGCCCACACCCAGGTTTTATCCCTGGCAGACAAGATCCTGGCGGCCGTGAAATCAGGCGCCATTAAAAAAATGGTGGTCATGTCGGGTTGTGATGCCCGCCAGAAAACGCGCGAGTACTATACCGAATTCGCCCGCAAACTCCCTCCCGACACCGTGATCCTCACGTCGGGTTGTGCGAAATACCGGTACAATAAACTGGGACTCGGCGACATCGGCGGCATCCCGAGAGTGCTCGACGCCGGACAATGCAATGACTCCTATTCCTGGGCTTTCGTGGCATTGAAACTGAAAGAGGTGCTGAACCTGGCCGACATCAACCAACTGCCGATCGTCTTCAACATCGCCTGGTACGAGCAAAAAGCCATCATCGTTCACCTGGCCCTGCTGTCACTCGGCATTAAAAACACGCACATCGGCCCTACCCTGCCCGGTTTCATGACACCGAACCTCCTGAAGATCGTAAAGGAAAAATTCGGCGTCCAAACCATCACTACGGTAGAAGAGGACATGAAGATCTTCGGTATCGGGTAAAGGATGATATTTTTATCAGGAATTACCTATGTGCATGATAGAATTTTTGAAATGATGTATATTTATTTGTAATACAACATTTTACGCACTTTTATCTTTTTTTTAAACTCTCTGATTTTCTTTGTTCATTTTCCTGGCCGTGCCAGACAGGCTTTTTGCTTGTCCAAAAAGGGAACAAATATGGTTCGGTGCTCTGTACCTTTTGTTTTGTAATTCATCCTTTGCCACAAATGGTTCGGTGCTCTGTACCTTTTGTTTTGTAATTCATCCTTTGCCACAAATGGTTCGGTGCTCTGCACCTTTTGTTTTTTAATTCATTCCTTTGCTACAAATGGTTCGGTGCTACGCACCTTGAAGACCAAATGCGAACTGTGAAGTCAGAAATGTGATATTCCTCTCCTTACATTTCGCATTTTACATTTCGCATTTGGTTCTATAAAAAGTATGTGTTGATCGAAATAAGTATTATTTTTAACATCTATTAAAAAACAATATCCTGTTATTTTTGTCATCAAAACAAGGTTCTGAGTCAAATTTTCTTTTCACATACATTTGTTATTCAACATGTTAATATCAAAACCCTTCAACATGAAAACAAGTATCCGGCTTTCTTTTCTGATGGTTCTGCTCATCACGATCACCCACGTAAATGCGCAGGAAATGGATGTCTTCCCCGACACCCTCCGGTTCTTTTTACCGGAAAATTACAATTCCATAGGAACATTCTATATTCACAATCCCTCCTCTGACACGCTCCACATTCAGTATATCCAGCAAACAGGAGCGCCTGATCCGTCTTTACTTCCCTGGTACATCACTCCTCAAATACCATCCTTCCCGGTCAGCATTGCTCCCGGTGACACCCTGAGTTGGGATGTACAATTTGTGGTTACGGATGCCTTCGGAAACGAGTCGATCGTGTACGACACGCTCAACATCTATACACTCACCGACACCGCCGGGGTCATCATCGCAGCCGATTCCATCGCCATCACCATCGGAATGAAAGAAGAAGCTCTTTCTTCTTTCGTGATCTCACCGAATCCTTTCAGGGGAGAGGTCTCCATCAGGTTTGATTCCCGCACAAGCAGGGAGGCCGTGATCAACCTTTACGACCAGATGATGCGCCCGGTAAGAGGACTTTTTGCCGGTATGCTGAAACAAGGAAAGAATCACTTCACTTGGGACGGGTGCAATGATCAGGGCAACAGGCTCCCGGCTGGCATTTACTTTTTGCGGGTTCAGACAGAAGGTCAGACCATGACCCGAAAGTTGATCCTCGCTGATTAACAGGCCGCTATCGGCTGGTTGGAGACTATCCTGAAGTACTCCGGCGGCAAGGAGTGACGCCTTCAGGGTGAGGTGTGTGCGGGATTTTTGAAGAAAAAACGCATCTGGTGAGGCATTTTTCTGAAAACAAGTATATTTGTCCGTATAAGACAAAAACTATGTTTAAGATCAATGAATACTTCGAAGGCAAAGTGACATCTATTGCCTTTACGGCCGATGCAGAACCTGCCACCCTGGGAGTGATGGCTCCCGGTGAATACGAGTTTGGGACATCAACGATTGAGTACATGACGGTTGTTTCAGGGAAACTGACGGTTTTATTGCCTGGCGAGACAGTCTGGCAAGACTATGAACCATTCGATACATTCATCGTTCCCAAAAATACGCGGTTCAAGTTGAAAGTAGCGACAGAATCCGGTTATCTTTGCCGCTATAAATAAAGCTGACGGTTCGATCTTCCCCCTGACAGAGGAGCAGTACCGGGAGCAGGCATTTCTGTGGTAATTTAGTTATCTTTATAAAGTGATGTTTAACTAAAATCCAAAACCATGAGCTTTTTATCAGAATTCAAAGCCTTTGCCATGCGGGGCAATGTCGTTGATCTGGCTGTCGGCGTTGTCATCGGCGCTGCGTTCGGCAAGATCGTTGCCTCTTTTGTCGGCGATGTTCTCATGCCTCCTATCGGGCTTCTCCTGGGTGGGGTTAATTTTACCGACTTCCAAATCGTCCTGAAAGATGCCATCCTTGATCCGGCCACCGGCGGTATCGCCAAGGCGGCAGTGATCATGAAGATCGGGAGTTTCATCCAGACGCTGGTTGATTTCACCATCATTGCTTTTGCCATCTTCTTAATGATCAAAGGCATTAATAAACTGGGCAGAAAGAAGGAAGAAGTCCCGGCTGCTCCACCGGCACCGACGAAGGACCAGGAGCTGTTGACGGAAATCCGCGACCTGCTTAAAAAATGATCGTTCCATGAAAAAAATAACCGTTTTCATCCTGTTCCTTTTAGTGTCTGCCGTCACTTTTGCCCAGACGGAGATCGAGAAGGTGGCCAAGGCCAGGGACATGTCGGGTGTCACGAACAAGCCCGATTCACTGAAAGCATGGTTTTTGAACGGAACCGGGACCATCACCTTTTCACAGGCTTCTTTCTCCAATTGGGGAGCCGGGGGACAAAATTCCTTAGGGTTGGATGTCTTTGCCAACCTGAAGGCCAATTACCGGAAAGGCAAGCATTCCTGGTCGAATACCCTCGACATGGGGTACGGGTTTCAGCTTCTCACGATCGATGATAATGCCGAATTCCGGAAGACCAACGACAAATTGGAACTCACTTCCGCCTATGGTTATATGATCTCGAAGAACAAGCAATGGTGTGTCACGGCCCTGGTCAACTTCAAAACGCAGTTTGACAGAGGATACAAGTATCCTGATGACAGCAACTATATTTCCAAATTTATGGCTCCGGGATATGTCATCGCCGGCGTAGGTATCACGTACAACCCGTCGAAATGGGTTTACCTGTACCTCTCTCCCGCCTCGGCCAGGATGACCTTGGTGCTGGATGACACCCTCTCGGCACAAGGACAGTTCGGAGTGGATCCGGGCGACCATCTGCGCACAGAATTCGGCCCATATTTCCGTGCCGACATGAACAAAGACCTGGCGCCGAACATCAACCTCGCTTCCACCCTCGAACTTACCAGCGATTACCTGAACCATTTCGGTAACATCGACGTAAACTGGAATGTGCTGCTGACCATGAAGGTGAATAAATGGCTGGCTGCCTCCATCAACACTCAGTTGATCTACGATGATGACATCAACATCCGGAACAGCAAGACCGGGAAAGGAGGGCCGAAAACGCAATTCAAGGAGATTCTGGGCATCGGGTTATCCTATATGATCAAATAATTTTTCATTCAACATCCAAACCACCCGTAAAAAAAATGACACACGCTGAAGAGCAGGCAGAAAACCTCACTCACGAAGAACTGAAGTACCGCGAGCACATGAGACGTGCCGAATACCTGTGCAAAATAGATCTTTTCCTGACAGCCAGAAGCGAATATGTCCTGGCGCTGCAGTACAAACCCAATGATCCAGAGGCCACTGCCAAGGCGGAAGAATGTACGCGAAACATCGCACGCGACCGTAAAAAGGTCCTGATCATTGTGCCCATTCTCCTCGCCATTATCCTGGCCGTCATCCTCCTGGTTTGACCCGGATGATGCGCTGACCGGGAAAAAGGAAGAACGGATATGGACGAAACGCAGAAGCGACAACTGCCTTCCCGGCGTTTGAAGATCGTCAAAGACGATCCATGGCTGCTGGATGCAGAGCAGGAGATCAACGACAGGTACCGGCGGTATCGAGATGCACTCGCTGCTATTGAATCAGAAAGCGGGAGCCTGAGCCGTTTTGCGGACGCCTACCAATATTTCGGCATTCATTACGACAAGCAGCGGGACGGATGGATTTACCGGGAGTGGGCCCCGAAAGCGGAAGATCTCTATTTCTTTGGCGATTTCAACGGCTGGCAACGGTACGCGCACCGGATGACACGCCTTCCCGGCGGCATCTGGGAAATATTCCTTGACAGAGAGACATACGGTGACCGGTTTGTCCACCTGAGCAAAGTCAAAACACTGGTCCACTCCGAATCCGGTTGGATGGAGCGCATCCCGGCCTATATAACCCGGGTTGTTCAGGATGATGACACCAAAGACTTCACGGCCCAGCTATGGATGCCATCCCGCAAATTTTCCTGGGCCGGAGATCACTTCGACATCTCTACCCTGGATGAGCTGCTGATTTATGAAGCCCATCCCGGGATGGCCCAGGAGAAAGAGGCTGTCGGGACCTTTGTTGAATTTGCCGATTACCTGATTCCCTATATCAAAAACTCCGGCTATAACGCCATCCAACTCATGGCTGTCGCCGAGCACCCTTACTACGGGTCTTTCGGTTATCATGTCTCCAACTTTTTCGCGGTCTCGTCACGCTTCGGCACCCCTGACGACCTGAAATACCTGGTCAGGAAAGCCCACGAACAGGGTATCGCCGTCATCATGGACCTTGTGCATTCTCACACGGTAAAAAACACGCTGGAAGGACTGAATCTCTTCGACGGCTCCGACGACCAGTACTTTCTTCCGGGTGAACGTGGCAATCATCCCCATTGGGATTCCAAAGTATTCAATTACGGTAAAAAAGAGGTACGGCAGTTTCTGCTTTCCAACATCAAATTCTGGTTAAAAGAATTTCATTTCGATGGATTCCGGTTCGACGGCGTCACCTCCATGCTCTATTTCGATCACGGCTACCGGGAGGATTGGAATCTCGAAGGATATTTTAAAAGCGGTGTCGACTGGGATGCCGTCACCTATCTGCAGCTGGCCAACAAACTGGTACACGCCGTCAACCCCCATGCCGTCACCATCGCGGAAGATGTGAGCGGTATGCCGGGGCTGTGCCGCTCTCTGGCTGACGGAGGCTTCGGCTTCGATTACCGCATGGCCATGGTCATTCCCGACTTCTGGATCAAGCTGCTGAAAGATCAGAAGGATGAGGACTGGAACCTCTGGGACATTTGGCACATGCTGACCAACCGCATCCCCGATGTCAAAACAGTGACCTACTGCGAATCACACGATCAGGCGCTGGTAGGTGACCAGACGATCGCTTTCCGGCTGATGCAAAGCGAGATCTATCACAAAATGCGCATCGGTGACCAAAGCATGATCATCGACCGCGGAATGGCCCTGCATAAAATGATCCGGCTTATCACCATCAGCCTGGGCGGACAGGCCTGGTTGAATTTCATGGGCAATGAATTCGGACATCCCGACTGGATCGACTTCCCCCGCGAAGGGAACAACTGGAGTTACCACTATGCACGGCGCCAATGGTCGCTCGTCGAAAACAAAGAACTCCGTTATCATTTCCTGATGGATTTCGACCGGGCGATGCTGAAGCTTGTCAAAGAACACCACCTCCTCTCCGAGACATGGGGTCGTCAACTCAATGTGGATGATCTGAATAAAACATTGGTATACGAGCGCAATGGCCTCATCTTTGTCTTCAATTTCCATGTAAAAAACTCCATCCCCGGTTACGCCTTCCAGGTTCCCGAACCCGGCGATTACCGCATCATCCTGGACACCGATTCAACAACCTTCGGAGGACTTGGCCGGGTGGATGATCAGGGGACCTTTATCACCCGGTACGATCAGGAACACCAGAAACATTCACTGGTCATATACAATGTCAACCGGTGTGCGCTCGTTTTTCAGAAAGTAAAGTGAGTTGTTCTTTTCGTACTTTTGTCCCTTAAACCTTCCATTCAATCAGTTTTCAATATGAAAAAGAATTTTATCGTAACCTTCCTCCTCGGATCGATGTTGATGTTCCCGCAACTCCTGACAGCACAGGCAGAACGCGACACTTCCTTCGCACTGCTCTTCCACGTGAAAATGGCCCAAGCAGTCAGCACGGGAATCTTCAACCCCGACTCCGATCTCGTCTATGCCGTCTCCGAACCGGGTTTCGGAACACTTCTTCTTGCCCGGGGAACCGATGATCTTTATGATGGACAACTGGGCACCGGCCTGGACTCGGGGAAGACCTACGCCTTTCGTTTCCGCATCAACGATACCCTATACGAAAACGTCACCCGCAACATCACGGTAAACCAGGGAACGACGGAATACACTGCCTGGTGGAACGATGAACCGGCCAACTTCACCACGTTCAACGTGGACATGCGTTATATGGCCCAGTGGGGATACTTCAACCCGGAAACCGATTCACTGGACATCACGGGAACGATGAATGAATGGGGAGGTTCGCCCTTGATGGAGCGCGTTGATTCTTCGTATATCTACCGGCTCACCTTATCCCTCGAGAGCGGCGTGACTTACCAGTATCGCTATCGCATCAACCGCGACACGACCCGCGAAGAATTCATGGATGCAAGCCCCCGGTACTTCCGCGCTCCCGACACAACCATTGCGCTGAACCAGTATTTCAATGACATCAACCCCGGCGCTGTCGCGGTGAATTTCAACTGCGACATGAGGTATTACACCAATACCGGCCGTTTTGACCCGGAGACACAATACCTGGATATCGCCGGCAACTTTAATGACGGAGGAGCCTATGACTTGCTTTACAAAAAAGAGAACGACAGCGTGTACCGTACCACCATCTTCTTCGATACCACCCTGCTGACCGGAGATCCCATCACCTTTAAATTCCGCATCAACGGCGACTGGGATCTTGCCGAACTGCAAGGGCTCCCCGATCGTTCCTTCACCATTCAGTACCCGGCTCCGGTCGCAAACACCTATTCCTGCTGGTATAACGACTGGGATCCTTCCATCCCCACGCCACCTTGGGCCTATAACATCGCTATCCAGGGGACACTGATCGACGAATCCACCGTAACCGGGATTTATACCTACGAGGATATTAACGGTGATTTAGAAGGAAGTTCGATTTACCAATGGTATACCGCCGATTCGCTGGGAGCTGCCCTGGTGGCTATCGACAGCGCCTGGACCATCAACTATACCATCGACTCGCTCGATATCGACAAATACCTGGTCTTTGAGATCACCCCGGTCGCCCTTACCGGCGATACCACCGTAGGAGCAACCCATCAGGTATGGTCCGATTTTCCCATCGGAGGTGTCGGCATTGCGGAAAAAGAACCGTTGAATGTACGTTTCTACCCCAACCCGGTGGAAGACAAATTATATATCGATTCGCAGGAAAAAGAATTGAGCCTGGTGATCATGGACATGACCGGAAAGACGCTCATCAGTGAGAGCTCCGATGCTCCCGGGCGCCTGACGCTTTCCCTGGAACGGCTTTGCCCCGGTGTGTATGTGTTGTATATGAGAGGCGAAGGAAACAGGTATTCCACCGCCAAGCTGATCAGGAAATAAGGGACACGAACGGATCCCGTTTCCGGCGCTCTTTAGCTGAATAAAAAATCGAGGTTTGACCCCGGCTGATATTCAGCCGGCTCCATACCATAGCGGAATACCCGTAAAGAGCGGTTCCCTTTCATCTCCAGGTGACGACCTTCCACCTCGAAGAGACATGCTTCGCGCAACCCGGCAACATACATGTCCCGGTTCACCGTCAGGAACTCCAGGATACGCTGTTCGCGTGTCTCTCCGCCATGTCCGGCCGGATTGACATCCAGGTAATGGGGATTGATCTGGAAGGGGATCAGGTTCAGGCAATCAAACGAAGGCGGCTCACTGATTGGCATATCGTTGGTGGTCTTCATGGACGGACAAGCCACGTTGGAACCGGCGCTCCAGCCCATATACGGAACCCCTTTCAGGGCAGCCACACTGATCTCTTTCATGATTCCTGTCTCATGCATCATTTTCACCAGGTGAAAAGTATTTCCTCCTCCTACTACGATCGCCGGGGCATTCCTGACTGCCGACACCGGGTCCTGTTCATGATGAACGGAGTAGATCTCGATTCCCAGCGACCGGAAGACACCGGCCACCTTTTTCTCGTAGAAATCGAACGAAGCTTCGACACTGTCCGCGACCAGATTCACGCCGGCATATGGGACGAACAGCATCTTATTAATATGATGTTTCGCCGCAAATTCGCTGATATATGTTCGGGGCCAGCCGAGATAATCTTCTCCGGCATTGGTTGAGTTGCTGATAAGAAGCAGATTCATGATATAGGCTTTTGAGTAGTTGGTTTTAAATTCAGATGTGTCGACACGAAGTTAAAAAATTTTCGGTTTTCCCGGAAGGAGCGAAAATATGCCCTGGTAAAAGGACGGTACCATTGATCGCCACCGGTCATTTCACGGATACGATCCCGGTCTGGCTTCACTGCTCCGGCGCCACGTTGCCCCTCGGCTATCTGTTTCCCCAGCACTGACTGGAGTTCCAGCGTTTGATCCACCGGCGTCCCTTGCTGATGCCACCATTCAAGATAAAACCAGGCTTCCTCGGTTAATTGTTGCCCGATCATCTTTCGGATTGCCGCCTGAGTGAGCCCCGGAATATTTTGTTCCCGGATATAATCGCGGGCCGACAGGGAGTCAAGTCCGAAACGTCCCAGATCATCGTGCCGGTACCTGTCGGACATCCCCTGCAGCAACCCGGTGACCCTGTCGAAATCGCCCATGGCGATACCTGTTTGCAGGGTATCGAAACACGACTGGTAACAAGCAGCCGGAGAATATTTTTCGACGGAGTCATTCACGCCGGTCCAGGGAAACCCACAGGAAGAATGAACCATCATCAACTCACTGACCTTTTTAAATTGTTCCACAGCAGGGACAAACCTTTTGTCTTCGACGTTGGCAGCGGCCCGCAACAGCCATCTCTCCGCCTCGCTTCTGCCATTGGCGCATATCCGTTCGGCTATCTTTCTTTTGTATCGATCAATGGCCGATAATAAGACAGAATCAGCCGACAGGTCATACCTGGTCAACTTCTTCCCTACTCCGTCTATATAAGAATAAGCTGAATCGAACTGATCGTTCCATATATACCGTGATGCCGTTTCGATCTCGTCAAGTTGAAAATGCCTGAATGCCGTCCGTTGTCGCTCCCGGAATGCCGGGTCGGGTTGTATCCCCAGCTTTTCGGCCACCTGTGCCGCCCGGAAAAACCAGGTCCAGGCCTGATCATAATCCATCAACGCCATGGCATAAGAAGCGCGTTCCGTAGAGATCCTGAGTTTTTCCGGGAGGAATATGCGCGAGATCTGGTCAAACCGTCTTACCGCCGATGTGTCCTTCGCCAGGTATCTGAAGGTCGTCTCTAACCGGTCATACACAAAAATAGCGCTGTCGTAATTCTTCTTCTCCAGCAAGCCGGTCATCAACCTCTCTTGTTCCAGGAATAACAACGTTCGCGCCGTGTCGATGCGTGCGGTGATCCATGGCTGTATGAGTGCCACCTGTTCAGGGCCGTAATGGGTCTCAAATTCAGCATAACAATTGATGGCTTCCTGATACTGACCGGGAGCGACCAACTGATCGCAATGATGCAATCGCTGCCGGAAGAGCGCCTTCAATACGCCGGCATACAACGTATCGGTTCTGAACCAGGCCTCATTGTTGCGTTTGTAATCCAGGGCTTTGGCAAGGTATTGCTCCGCCATCGAAAACTTACGCTGGCTGATACAGGAAGAAGCAATTCCCAGGTAACTTTCATACACTCCGAGAGCCGCCTCTGCCATCAACGCATCCGTGCCATCCCTATCACGGAGCCAGGGAACGTGATCGCGGAAAAGGCGGGCATTCCGGATCAACTCAAATGCTTCCGCCTGCCTGTTCTGACGGATCAGCTCACCGGTTTTAGTCTTATAGACGGAAAATATCTTACCCGACACAAACGAAAGCAAGGTGTCAGGGTTGTCTGCCCCGTACATCTTCATCAATAATTTTCCGAAAAGGATTTTATCATTATTGAAAGAAGAAACAGAAAAATAGTGATCCAGGTAATCGCGGTAAATATTACCCCGGATATCATTCATCCAGGCAGAAAGCCGGATATACCTGATCATCCCATCTACGAAATAGTCAGCTCCCGCAAGAGGATCCTGCATAGGGCCCGTGATTCCCGGCTTTTCCATCTCATCCAGAAAGTCAAAGATCAGGGTGCGTGAGAGCCGGTACACCGCCTTCCTTTTCTGTTTCAGCCCGAGGGGATCATATCCGTCGGAAAGCAGGGTATGGTCAAAATCACGGGAGACGATCAGTTCCACGGCCCTCGAGATTTCCAGGATATCGCAGAAATTATACGGAAGCATCCCGGCCGAATCGAACCGGATCTTATTTGCCCGTATTTCCAACGAGTCGAGCAACGAAACCGACGCATAATAATCATCCACCAGCGCGATACGATCCCGGAGCCGTCTCAGATCAGCCGTATCGAAACAAGGCGAAGAAAGGTGCAAGGTCAGGGTGTCGGTCCCCGGATCAAACCGACTCACCGGCATGGGTTCAATGAGGGCATCCCCTTCACGGACACC
>Ga0209098_1003855_pt1 | contig 12006 bp, 8 predicted proteins | sample AD_JPNHW1_MetaG_FD_184429 | JGI IMG/M metagenome (GOLD analysis project Ga0209098, IMG submission 184429) | Active sludge microbial communities of municipal wastewater-treating anaerobic digesters from Japan - AD_JPNHW1_MetaG (SPAdes) (version 2) | ecosystem: Engineered > Bioreactor > Anaerobic >... | reverse complement strand
TCGTCGGAGCACTGATTTCTCGCATAGGCGTCGATCTGATACGCCAGCACGGGCGTCAGATTGATGGTGACATGCGCGTGCGGCTGTTGCTCCAGCAGGGCAACCATCATCGAATAGTTGCGCGCGCAGTGCAGTCTGACCCATGGCAGGACAGAGCGCGCGGTTGCAAGGTCTATGTAGAGCGGCTGGTGAAAGTGCCAAACCAGGCAAACGTCAAGCTGTGGGGACATGCACGTCTTCCTTTCCTTTCATGCCGTGTGGAAGTGACGAACCATACGAACTCCTCAAGGCCTCAGCCGAAATACTGCTGCAGCATCTTTGCCGTGACTCCTCCATTCTTGGCGATGTCACCGTAAAACCATCCGCTGGTCCGCACAGTGCGCTCCAGTGTCGATGGATCCACGGCAATCAAGCCAAATTTCGCACCCAACCCTTCCAGCCACTCGAACCCGTCAAGGAGAGACCAGTAATAGTACCGCTGCACGTCCACGCCGTCTTCTATCAACTGATGAACCTGCCAGAGGTGCTCATAGATAAAGTCAGCGCGAAAAGCGTCAGTCGCATCTGCCGTGCCGTTCTCTGTGATAAAGACTGGAATGTGGTAACGATCCCAGTACCTCCTGCACACCCGATACAGGCCCTCCGGATAGATTTCCCAGCCCAAGTTACTGGTAGGAGCCCCATCGCGCACCTCGCGCCTGCCCAGGGGAGCATTCGGAGCATCGGCGCAGTTCACGATGTCTCTGGTGTAGTAGTTGACCCCGAAAAAATCGCAGTACCGTCCCTCGCCGAGAGGATAACCGGAGCCAAGCGGCTGTAGCAGTCTGCCCTCGCACATGCCGCTGACAAACAACTCGTGAAACAACCTGTCCCAGGTCGCTGCTGCTCGCCGCTCGTGGCCTGTGCCATGTTTTGGATCAAATGGTCGCAGGTGGAGGGCAGTTCCCACCGAAGTGTTCTGGTATCCTGCTGCTGCCCGCACTTGGTGCAACTTCCGATAAGCGCGGATGTGGGCCGCTATCATGGTGCGGGCTGCCCTCAGGTAGCGGGTCAGTCCGACATCGTTGGGCGGCCAGCCGCCAATAAGGTATCCCTGAGCCAGGTACTGGTTTGGGGCATTGATGGTGCACCAGTCGCTGACCAGATCTCCGAGGTTCTCGACCGCATAGGCGGTGTAGCCCTCGAACCAGTCTGCGGCCTCCGGATTGAGCCAACCACCGGCGTCCTCTACCCACAGCGGATTGGTGAAGTAGTGCAGGGTAACGAGCGGCCTGATCCCTGCAGCCACCAGCATCTCGAGTTCCTTCCGGTAATGCTGCATGGCATCGCTGTCAAAATGGCCCTGTTCTGGTTCGATTCTGCTCCATTCCAGGCTCATTCGGTAGGTCTGGAGATGAAGTTGCTGCATCAGTGCAATGTCCTCTGGAAAGCGGTTCCAGTGGTCGGCAGCAATGAAACAGGTCGTGCCGTCCTTGACGTGACCCGTCTGAACCCAGCGATACCAACTGTTGTTTCTGTCTCCACCCTCTATCTGGAGCGACGACGTGGCGGTTCCAAGCAGAAAACCCTTGGGCAGCGCAAATGTTTCCATCGTGCAACCTCCTTGTCAGGCACAGCTGCTACCATCAGTATGCCTGAATCGAGGTCGCGCGCAACGATGGCGGGTTGCGTACTCCCTGCTGGTGGAAGACTACCCGTTCCTGCAAAGGAAGAAACAGCAGATGCGAGAAGACTCGGAGCCGCTAGACGCGTCCCGTAACCTCGTGCACGCCGTCGCTCGTCTGTGCGGTGTAGAACGCTGGCTCAAGCCCTGTGGCTTCGACGTAGCGGGACCCTACCTGTTGTGTAAAGGCATCAATAGAGCCAGAGCGCACAAGAGCAAGCGCACACCCGCCGAACCCTGCCCCCGTCATACGTGCACCCAGGCACCCTGGTGCTTCCTGTGCGGCTGCAACAATGGTGTCCAGGTGGAACCCGCTGACTTCATAGTCGTCCCGCAGGGACGCATGAGACTCGTTGAGAAGTTGACCAAACGCCAGCAGGTTTCCTTCTGCCAGACGCCGTGCCGCTTGCGTGACCCGAGCCTGCTCGGTGACGACGTGACGTGCACGACGCAGCAGGACGGGGTCTTCGACGCAGGATACTACATCGTTCCAGTCGGCATGCGCGAGGCCTTGAGGAGGGGCCTTGGTCCCCAGCAGAGCGATGACGCGGTCACATTCCGTGCGGCGTTCGTTGTACTTGGAATCGGTCAGACGCCGTGCTTTTCGAGTATCCATGATAAGCAGCGCACAATCACCCAGTCGGACGGGGACATACTGGTACTCCAGCGGTCCACAGTCCAGCAGCAAGGCGCAGTCGCGCTTTCCCAGGGCGACGGAGAACTGGTCCATGATCCCTGAATTGACACCAATGAAGGTATTCTCGACTGTCTGGCACAGGAGAGCTACCATCTTCAGGTCAACGCCAGTGTTTCCAGCCAGGGTCAGCAAAAGAAACGCGGTAAGCACCTCGATGGCCGCGGAAGATGACAAACCTGCGCCTTGTGGCAGCGTTGTCGTAAACAGTACGTCAGTCCCCTGCAGGGGCACATCCCGGACGAGCAGCTCACGGACAATGCCTGCAGGATAGTTCCCCCAGCCACGCGCAGGGTCCGGCTCGATGGGTTCGTCTAGTTGCAGTGTGGTCACGAGAGGCTCCCCGGCCGAGGCGAAGTGAATGATGCGATCGCGTCGAGGGCGACACGTGGCAGTGATGCCCAGCGAAATGGCAGCTGGCATGACGAGGCCACCGTTGTAGTCGATATGCTCGCCAATGAGGTTTATCCTGCCAGGTCCGAAGAACTGTCGGATGCTCGTGGCGCTTTCACCGTACATGTCGGTGAATCTGGCGATATCAGCCTGGGCCGGTGTCATGATTCCCCGTGAGCCTCTGCAAATACTTGGCAGGCCTGGGCGAGCAGCGGGGCCGTGTCTTCCACCCGGAGAGGATTGGTCGCCGCCCAGGCACCCATCTCCGATGACGCATAGTACTTGACTGCTGTCGCGCTGCGAAGCGGCGGATAGAACTCGATGTGGAAGTGGTAATACAGGTTACAGCCTTCGTCCTCCGGACTGTTCACCGGGGTCTGATGGATGCACATCATGTAGGGAAAATGCCTGGCAAACAGAAGATCGAATCCTCCTGTGAGGGTTTTGAGCATGCGGGCGAGGTCTACGCGTTCACTGTCCGAGAAGTCCAAGAACGAACGTCGATGTGCACGGCTGGACACGAACACGCCGTACGGGTAGTCGGTGAACGAGGGAATATACGCAACGAAACTCTCGTTCTGGAGGATCACGCGGCGACCATCGGTCAGCTCGTCGTGGGCGAGCTCGCAGAACAGGCAGGTTCCGTGGTCGTGGTACCACATCCTGGCGTTCTCGAGTTCCGTGCGCACCTTCAGTGGAACGTACGGGAATGCGTAGATTTGCCCGTGCGGATGGCTCATTGTTGTGCCTACTTCTTCTCCGCGATTCTCGAAAGGATAGATATAGCGGATGCGCGGATTGGCGGAAAGGACGCGCTGTCGGTGCGTCCACAACTCGACTAGTTTGGTGATGTGGGGCACACTGAGGTCGTAGAGGTTCGCATCGTGCTGCGGGCTGTACAGGATGACCTCGCACTTGCCGTAGTTGGGGGCCACAGGAGACAGGTCTGTTCCAACCAAGTCCGGTTCTCCAGGGTCCAATCTGAGAGCAGGGAAGTCATTGTCGTACTCCATGACGTCATACGTGTCGGGGACCCTGCCTGATCCCGGGCAGAAAGGACACCCCTCAGAACTCAGGTTGGGTCTGTCCTGTCTGTTGCTCGCGACAATAGTCCAAGTGCGCAGCAGTGGGTTCCATCGCAATTCAGCCATCATACTCCTCCAGTCTTCCCGCACGAGTGGCGCCGATCTCTTCTGAAGCAGTATATTCCAACCTCTTCACAGACATAGCGGTGCTGCCGCTCGGTTGTTCCCTGACGCGTCCCCGCTATACTCATACTGGGGCTGGGCCAATGGAGGCAGGTATGGATGGAAGTGTTCTCGTCACAGGCGGTGCGGGATACATAGGTTCTCACACCGTACGACGTCTGCTCCAGAACAGCTACAAGGTTGTGGTACTCGACAACCTTTCAAAAGGACACACCTGGGCTGTTCCTCCCGAGGTGCCACTTGTCATCGGAGATATCGCCGATGTTGGTCTGGTGGCCCAGACCATACGGCAGTTCGGCGTCACGAGTGTCATCCACTTTGCGGCATTCAGCCTGGTCGGCGAATCCATGAGCGACCCGCGCGCGTACTACAGCAACAACGTGGCCGGGACTCTGCGGCTTCTGGATGCCATGAGGGTAACTGGCACCAGTCGCATCGTGTTCTCAAGCACAGCTGCCGTCTACGGTGAGCCGGCGAGAGTTCCCATCGATGAGGACAGTGCTCTCCACCCAACAAGCGTGTATGGCAGGACAAAGCTTGCGATTGAGGGAATGCTGGAGGACTATGCTGCTGCCTATGGCCTGCGCTACATATCCCTGAGGTACTTCAACGCTGCCGGAGCAGACCCGGGCGGGGGCATCGGGGAAGTTCACAACCCGGAGACACATCTGATTCCGCTTGTACTCCAAGCGGCCAGTGGCAGGCGGCCGTCTGTGGAAGTGTTCGGCACGGATTATGCAACTGCGGACGGTACATGCATACGGGACTACATCCATGTAACCGACCTGGCGGATGCTCACATCCTGGCTCTCCAGTCGTTGGACAAACAGAACAAAGGGGTCTACAACCTGGGCAGCAGCCAGGGGTTTTCTGTCCGACAGATTATCAGCACCGCAGAAGGAGTAGTCGGACACCCCATACCCGTGGTCGAATCCAGACGTCGCTCTGGCGACCCGGCAGTGCTTGTGGCCAGCAACGTGCGAGCCCGGGCTGAATTGGGCTGGAACCCCTCCATGACGGATCTCGAACTGATTGTTCGCACGGCGTGGGAATGGGAGCAGAACCGGCTCCACGTCTAGCCATGCGTTTCCAGGAGCGCCTCTGCCCGGACCTTTGACGCGGAAAGGTGCTATCGTAGAATACTAGCGTTGTCCCTTGCAGGCGCACTCGAAAAATGAATTCCGGAGGTTCGTATGCCTGGCAGCCAATACGTCACGTTGGCCATGAATCTTGTAATTGGACTGTCCTTCTTCCTGTACGGCATGAAACTGCTCGGGGATGGCCTGCAGAAGGCAGCCGGGGATTCATTGAGACGTGTCCTTCAGGCGCTTACCAACAAACCTGTACGTGGTGTGCTGGTGGGCATGGTGGTTACTGGCATCATCCAGAGCAGCGGCGCGACAACGGTGATGGTTGTGGGCTTCGCCAACGCTGGACTCATGACACTGAAGCAGGCCATGGGCGTCATTTTTGGCGCGAACGTCGGCACAACGATTACCGCCCAGATCATTGTGCTCAAGCTGGACAAGCTGGTATGGCTCTTCATGCTCGTTGGCGTAATGATGGAGTTCTTCGTCAAGCGCAGGACGAGCAAGGCAATCGGAGAGGCCATCCTCGGGTTCGGAATCCTCTTCTTCGGGCTCTACTTCATGTCCGACACGCTCTCCCCCATGAAAGACAATCCAGCCTTTATCGGCTTTCTCACCCGGTTCGGGCAGGTTCCATTCCTCGGGGTCGTAGCTGGTGCAGTATTCACCGCGCTGATTCAGAGTTCGTCAGTCACCACAAGCCTCGTGGTCGCACTCGCAATGAAGAACATGATTACGCTGCCGTCTTCCATTGCTCTGATTCTTGGAGCCAACATTGGAACGACTCTCACCGCCGGCCTGGCAAGCCTTGGGGGCAATATTACCAGCAAGAGAGCCGCGCTTACCCACTTCCTGTTCAACTGCATGGGTACGGTTATCATGTTTCCCTTCCTGAAACCATTTGCACATCTGGTGCAGCTGACTGCGTCAACACTGCCGCACCAGGTTGCCAACGCGCACACGCTGTTCAATGTCCTGATGACCACAGTGGCATTGATCTTCATCGACCCTTTTGAGAAGCTGATAGTACATCTGTTACCCTCGACAGAGAAAGAAGTGGAGACCAGGGTGGTGCAGTTCATCGATGACCGCGTTCTGGTAACGCCTTCAGTCGCTTTGTCTCAGGCTACGCAGGAGTTGTACCGCATGGGACGGGTGACCTATGAAATGGTAAGCGACTGTCGAACAGCTCTCTTTGAGAACCGAATGAGCTTGCTCGAAGCCGTCCTTGGCAACGAGGACCTTGTCAACTCCATGCAAAAGGAAATAACGGCATACCTGACGAAGATTACTGAGCATGATCTGTCCGAGGCGCAGAGCACCCGTGTGATGGCCCTCATGCATGCTGTCAACGACATTGAACGTGTCGGCGACCATGCCACGAACCTCGTCGAACTCATCCAGATCAAGGATGACAAGCGTCTTAAGTTCAACGCGGGAACAATTGAGGATCTCAAGGCAGAGTTCGAACATGTACTCAACACTCTTGACGAGGCCATGACTGCACTTCGCGATTACGACGTCGACCGGGCGCATCGCGTCAAGGAGATGGAGGACCGGTGCGACGTCATGACCAAGGAGTGCATGTCCCGCAACATCTCACGGCTGAACGCACATGAAACCGATCCTCAGGTCGGCGTTGTCGTGGTTGACCTGTTCACGAATCTGGAGCGCGTGTCGGACCACGCGGACAACATCGCAGACGTCGTGCTGGGGGTGTACTAGAACCCGCGTTTCGGGGACCCGTGTTGGGTCGGCGCCTGTTCATGTATGCCGGCAAGGAGGTTCCGCAGTTCAGTGCACACGTCATCGAGGTCCCGGTCGACAACCTGAGCACAGCTCGTGCTATCTGCCTCGCTTTGGTGGTTCAGCACGACGACTGGCGCGGTGGTCAGGGCTGGGAGCATTGCCGCTGGATAAACGGTCAGTGATGTTCCCATGACGAGAAACAGGTCCGCGGCCTGCGCTTCGGTCTGAGCTTCATCCATCCTCAAGACTGGCTCGCCGTAGAAGACAATATCAGGTTTGATGACATCTCCGCACGTGTCACAGTGAGGTATCCGGCTGCTCTGCAGCTTGTCCTTGAGCTCGGGGTACGAGTAGTACCTCCGACAGGTCCTGCAGTGCGCGTTCTGGAAACTGCCATGAATCTCAAGAACGTGGGCACTCCCCGCCTTCTGATGAAGTCCGTCGATATTCTGCGTAATGACTGTAGCCACATGGCCTTGGTGTTCGAGTTCTGCCAGAAACCTATGAGCCAGGGTTGGTTGTGCGTGGTCGCACAGGGGAATGAAGTCACGCGCAAACGCGAAGAAAAGGGAAGGGTCTCTGTCGAACCACTCAACGGCGAACGTCCTGTCCGGGTCATAGGTGTGCGTTGTGTAGATGCCGTGGGGTCCTCGGAAGTCTGGGATGCCGGAGGCTGTAGAGATTCCTGCTCCGGTCAGCACGACCGCATGAGTGGAGTGGCGAATGAGTTCAGCAAGTTCTCCCGTTGTCATTGGCGCAACTTTCTCGGATCCGTTTCTGTGGAGGGTTGTGTGCCAGTACTGAGGAGCATGGTCTGAAGGTCTCGCGCATTCCTGACTGCCTGGCCGCGATGGCAGTTGTTGGTCATGATGAACATGCGGGTGGCATGTGCAGCCATGGTCCTGATCGATGGCAGCAACTCAGCGAGTTCTTCATGCGAGTACAAATAGTCATAGCGCTCTTCGCGACTTGCTCCGAACCAGTTGGGATTGCGGCCGTGCAGTCGAAGATATGCGGTATCAGTCGTTACCGCGGGCACAAGTGGCAGCAGGTTGCGTACTTGGGGCTCGTCAACAGCCACATAGCCAAGATGTTCATGCTTCAGGAACGCGACTGCTTCAGGAACATGCCAGCTGCGGTCACGGAACTCAATCGATAAGGGGTACCGAGGCAACAACTGAGGAACTGCTGTCAGAAATGCCCGGTTTTCCGCTGTGTCTCGGAACCATGGTGGAAACTGGAGGACGAGCGATCCCAGGCGTCCGGCATCGGCGAGGGGCACCAGAGCTTCCCAGAAGGCCACAAAACTGGAGGAAATGGCTGGTATGCTCTTGAGGCCTGATGCAAGGTCAGGGAGTGGGGGCATTCCTGGTCGTGCTGGCCTGGTATCGTTCCACAGGTCGTGAGTCATGCTCCGGTGGGCTTTGACGGTAAAAAGGAACTGCTGAGGTGTCTTCTGCAGGAGTGCCTGCACAAGAGACACAGTAGGCATGTGATAGAAGCTGCTGTCGAGCTCTACGGTGTTGAAACCGAGTGTACGGGCGTAATAGACGAGGTACATGGAGGGGCGCAGGTTGACTGGATACACCGTACCTTTCCAGTCCGGGAATGAATAACCGCATGTGCCGATGTAGAGTTCAGCGGTCACAACCGTGCCTCCTTGTTGAGTTCCTGTCTCTCATGCGAGGGGACCTCTGTCAGGATTCCATCTGTCAGAGAGTAGTATAGGACTGTTTCACGCTCAGGCGGCGCAAGTTTGTTCTTGACAACTCGCAGCTGAACGGCAAAGCCTGCTGCCTCTCCCTCCTCTGTCAGAACCTGCTGTTGTGTTGCTCGCAGACGCAAGGATGCAAAGCTGCGCAGAGCATGTCCACCAATAGATGCAACCGAATCGGGAACAGCCATGAGATAACTCCGGCTGAGGAACAGCATGACGCAGTTGCTGTGTGCAACCAGCACAGTAAGCTTTCGCAGGGCTCGCCCGACCATTTCGGCGCGCGCCATGTTGGAAGGCAGGTTCTGTGACCGATGCGAGGGTTGCATTGCTAGCGCAGAGTCCATGACCAGAAGATCAATGGGAACCCGCTCCAGAAGAATGGCGGCCATGTCAACAGCGTCTTCAGAGGTTTGTGGCTCAAGCAGCAGAATGTCATGCATGGATGGTCCGGGATTGAGCGGCAGTTTTGCCACGAGGGTGTGTTCGAGGTCTATCCAGACTGCCGTGAGTCCCTGGGCTGCTGCAGTCAGACAGCAGGTCAGCGCAAGAGCGGATTTTCCGGAGCTGGCTGTTCCGAACAATTCTGTAACGCGGCCTCGCGGATAGCCGCCGATACCGGTCATGCGGTCTACTGCCGGTATACCGCTGCCAATGACGGCCACAGGCGTGGCAGGCCGTCGGCGGTATGTATCTTCAGGTATATTCCTGATCATGGCGAGTCTTCTGACTGCCTGGAACAAAGCGGAGACCATCCAGACGCTTTACGAGGATACTCGGACTGCCTTCTTCATTCTGGAGTTCGCCATACAGTCGCATCATGCGATTCTGCTTGAGTGCTGCAGCATACTTGCGCTGTGCATCCTCGAACATGACTGCTTCCACCATCCCTTCCTCGTCTTCGAGCGTGATGAAAAAGACCCGTTTGCCAGATTTGGTAGGTGGCGTCTGAACGCGGACCACGACGCCCTGTACCCATACGTTGGAACCGTGTGGCCACGTGCGCAGCTGTGTACTGCGCAGGACGGGTGCATGTGCCTGAGCTGGTGTTGGCGTGTCCGCTGTGCTTGTTGTGGCCAGGTCAAGCAAAATGGCCAGGCTGGCTGACACGGGATAGCCGATGCCTGCTATCTCACCAAGAACGGCATGCAGTCGTGGATCCTGTTCGTCTCCCGCAATGTTCCTGATTTCGTCCGGGTCCAACCCGAGATCTGCAGCGACCGTCTCTGGCGTGCCAAGATCATCGAATGCTCCTGCCAGAACAAGGTGCCGTAGTGCCCGACGGTTGACATGTGTCCGGTTCCTGAAGTCGAGCGCTGATGCAAAGGGCCGTGACTCCCGGGCGGCTATGATGGAGCCGCCGTCTTTCGAGGACAACGTACTGAACAGATTCAACCCAAGCTGAAGGTTCATTCCATGCGCAGCGGTCTGCGCCATACTGCGTGTTACCAGCGGTTTTTCAATGGTGACATGGCAGCGGCGTGCTTCGTCCAGCAAGACAAACGGAGGATAGAAACCGACCGGCATAGCATTGAGCAGTCCTGCGATATATTGAGCCGGCCAATGTGCTTTGAGGTACGCGGTACGGTAAGCAAGCAGGCTGAATGAAGCAGCATGCCCCTTGTTGAACCCGTAACTGGCAAATCCTTTGAGCTGCTCATAGACATGGTGGGCTGTCTCAGGATCTGTTCCCTTGGCGGCAGCACGCTCCAGAAACAGTTTCTCAAATCGAGCCAGTTCGGCTTTGGGCGTGTGCTCTGTCATGGTGCGCCGAAGAATATCTGCTTCTGCAAGAGAGAGGTCCGCAACAGCATTGGCGACCTCAAGCACCTGTTCCTGAAAGACAATGACGCCATAGGTTTCCTTGAGAATGGGCTCCAGGCGTGGGTCCTCGAATGTCACTGGCACCTTGCCGTTTCTTCTGGCCAGATACAGCTTGTCCATGTTCATTGCCATGGGGCCCGGGCGGAACAGAGAGACATTGGCCATGATGTCGGCATAGCATGCAGGTTGAAGCTTGAGGAGCAAATTGCGCATGCCTGGCGACTCGAGTTGAAAGACACCCAGCGTTCGAGCTTCACGTAACAGCTGATATGTTGGCTGGTCATCCATGGGAATCGTTGAAAGACTGAGTTGCGATTCCGTTTCTGCCCGGACCATCCTCGTTGCATCTACCGCAGCGGACAATGTACGCAAACCCAGAAGGTCCATTTTGACCAGGCCAAGGCGCTCAATATCATCCTTGTCATACTGCGTAATGAGAAATCCGGTTCCAGACGGTTCCAGAGGAACCAGAGTGGTAAGAGGAAAGGGAGCAATGACCAGCCCTGCCAGGTGCGTAGACAACGTGCGGGGCAGTCCCATGATGCGTTCTGCGAGAGAGACCCAGCGCTTGATGCTTTCGTAGGGAAAGCTGGCAAGCTCAGGCAGGCTGGCGATGACCTCAGAGATGCGGCGATGGCTGTACCATGGCAGAAGCCGGGTTGCATCATCAACCTCTTCTTTGCTGTACCCCAGCGCTTTGCCTACGTCGCGGAAAGCTCCTCGTATGTTGTACGTGTTGACGTTTGCTACCCGGCAAACCCTGTCTTCCCCGTAAAGAGCAAACAGCTCGGATACGACCTCGTCACGGCGCAGTGCGTCAAAATCGATATCAACGTCTGGCAGGCTCCTGCGCCCTTCATTCAGAAAACGCTCGAAGAGAAGATGCTCCCGGATAGGGTCGACCTGGGTTGCATCAATGCAGTAGCAGACAATGGAATTAGTTCCCGAGCCACGCCCCGAGTACGCAACTCCCCTGCGGCGGGCTATCTCGACAATGTCGCGTATGATGAGAAAGTACTCCTCCATGTGCATGCGCTGGATAGTGTCGAGTTCGTGCTCGATACGTTGCTGCACTGTCGGGGCAATGCTGCCGTATTTCTCGTGTGCACCCGCATAGACAATGTCGCTGAGGCTGCGCGTTGCTGTCAGGACAGAACTGGGCGTCTTGAATCCATCCAATGGCAACGTGACCTGGCATTCCTCGGCGATGGCGCCACTGGTGGCAAGTGCTTCAGGCCAATCGCCAAACAATTCCTGCATATCGTCGGGACCCTTGAACCAGCTTTCCGCGTTGACATGAGGTTGCATCCTGCTGCGGTCGTCTACCTGTTCCAGCAAGCCGATAGCAAGGAGCATCTCGCGTACTTCCGCATCAGCACGACGCAGATGAGTAACCCCGCCAGTGGCACACGCAGGAACGTGGGTTTCATCAGAGAGTTGATGCAGGCGGTAGAGTAAGCGGAGCGAGTCGGGGAACATGGGATTCTGAACATCGAGGTACAGATTACCTCCAAACAGTGTCTGCATGCGTTCCAGCAGGCAATGTGCCCTTTCAGGACGACGGGCTGACAACGATTGATACAGCAAACTCTCGGGACTTCCATACAAAGCGGTCAGATGGCCTGCAAGCGGGATCAGCTGGTCAAACGTCAATCCAGGGTGTGTACGACCAT
>Ga0209098_1003854_pt1 | contig 12006 bp, 7 predicted proteins | sample AD_JPNHW1_MetaG_FD_184429 | JGI IMG/M metagenome (GOLD analysis project Ga0209098, IMG submission 184429) | Active sludge microbial communities of municipal wastewater-treating anaerobic digesters from Japan - AD_JPNHW1_MetaG (SPAdes) (version 2) | ecosystem: Engineered > Bioreactor > Anaerobic >... | reverse complement strand
CAGCCATTTTGAAGATCATTACCGGGCCGGGACCATTCGGTATGGCGACCTGAAAAAACAACTGGCTGAAGATATCATCCGGTTTACAGCACCCTTCCGTGAAAAGATGTTGTCCCTGGCTTCCGATCAGGATTATCTCAGGAAAACCACCGCTCTGGGGGCAGAAAAAGCGCGTGAAAGTGCCCGTAAAACCATCCGCGAAGTGCGCGAAATCATTGGTTTTAAACCTTTTTGACGCCGCTCAGACAAAGAAAAGACGAGGAAACAGTTTGGCTGACCGCTCGCTGATCAGGTCGAACTTCATACAGCCGAAGGAAGCGTAAAAGAGAACAGGCTCCCTTTCCCAAGGTCACTTTTCACGGCTATTTTTCCATGGTTCATCTCGATCAGCTCCCGGCAAAGAATTAATCCCAAACCGGTGCCCTTTTCGTTGGCTGTACCCGGAGTCCTGACCTTTTCATCGATTTTAAACAGCTTTCCTATAATCTCAGGGTCAATGCCTATCCCGGTATCCTCCACACAAACCTCAATCATCGGGGGTTGTTCCAGGGAGAGGTGAAGGTCGCGGGTAAAAATCCTTACCTGCCCGCCTTCAGGCGTGAATTTTATTGCATTGTGGGTCAGGTTCCTTAAAATGGTTCTTACCATGTTTTCATCAGCCATCACCATGGTGTTGAAATTGATGGCCGTGTATAGTTTAATTCTTTTCTTATCAGCCAATTCCCGAAGCAGTATCACAATGTCATTGGCAATAAGGCTGAGGTCGATGCGGGCCAGCTGAAATTTGATTACACCTGTTTGTGTAGTGGCCCACTCCAGGAGATTTTCGAGCAACCTGTATGTGTTTTTGGCCGAAGTGTTGATATTGTTAAGAAAATTCAGTCTTTCCTCCTCGGTAAAATCGCTCCATTCTGTGGTAAGAATATCCGAAAACCCCATGATGGCATTGAAAGGGCCTTTCAAATCATGCGCAATGATTGAAAAAAATTTGTCTTTGGTAAGATTCTGGGCCGCCAATTCTTCAGTGTACATTGTTAACTTATCCTGCGATGCTTTGCGATCTTCCTCAACTCCGATGGCAGAACCGATCAGGTGAATAAAATAACGGTCTGCAATATCAGGTATATAATCATTATGAAAGTAAGCTGCCAATATGCCTTTCGGTTGATCACCCGTGAAAGCCACGATTCCTCCTAAAGTATTGGTTTTCGTTGCAATCGCTATCGGATCCTGAGCCATGCATGGCATTTCCCGTGAATGCCTTAACAATTGAATGTCCCGTGATTTTCTATGATACGCTTCACAAAGGGTAGTCTCAGGGCCAAAGATCATTCCTGCACAGGGTTCAGGAACCCTCCAATGACCCGATATCTGCAATGCGCCATCCTTTTCCCGTGCGTATAGCGAACAAACCGCACCTAAAATTTCGCCGCACATTACTGTAAGAAGGGAGATATTGTGATCAGGATTGGCTGTAAACGAAAGCAAACATTCACTGAATTTTCTTAACTGTTCATCCGATTTTTTGCGTTTTGATATGTTCCGGACCACTGCCTGCAAATAGTGTTGTCCCGCCATCTCAAAAGCATTCAGACTGACCTCCGCGTCAAACATCACCCCGGAAAATTTCCGGTGACGCCACTCAAACACCTGGTTCTTCCCCTTCAGCGCATTATGGATCTTTTCGAATGCCAACTCTTTGGAGAAGGACCCATCAGGCTGCTGTGGAGGGGAAAAATCAAGGGGTGATCTCCCGATGATCTCCTCCTTCATGCATCCGAAGGTTTCAAGCGCTTTGGAATTACAATCCACAAAAATATCTTCCTTCATAAGGAAAACTGAATCGTGCGCTGTTTCAAACAACAGTTTGTACCGGATCTCATTCTGGCGAATCTCCTCCTGCTCTTTCATGTGCCGTGAGATATCACGGAGTGTGCAAATCATCCCGACCACATGGTTCTCATGATCCCGGAGCAAGGTGGAATGGATCTCACTGAAAAACGTCGAACCATCCCTCTTTTTAAGTTTATAGCGGTTCTCGATTACCTGTTTCTCCTGCAATAAAAGGGTAAAATCTTCCCTGGCTCGTTCCCTGTCGTTTTCTTCAAGCCACTCAAAAACAGAAGTACCATACGCTGAGTGTGTCTCGGCACCAAAAATTTCCCGGGCGGCAGGAGAAACAAACAACAGCTTTCCCGAAAGATTCGTAATGGCTATGATATCAGGAGAGGTCATGACCAATTTATGGTACAACTCTTCGGGCTGAATCCCGGGGATCAGTGAAAGCGGAATCTTCAATTCCCGGAGAACTGCAGCTTGTTCAACTGAATTATCCTCATTCATGACCAAAAATTTTAATTTTGCGGCACAATTCCTAAAGGTACAAACGATAAATTTACGAAGAAATTTTATTTTCTGACCTGCCAAACTTCAAGAATGATCGATACAACACCCATCAGTGAGACTGTTTTACTGGTCGGACTGACCACCCGGGAACAGGATCCTGTCATGACGATGGAATACCTCGATGAATTGGCTTTCCTGGTAGAAACAGCCGGTGGAATTCCTGTGAAACGGTTTGTTCAGAAACTTGATTACGCAGATCCCCGGACATACGTGGGTAGTGGGAAATTACACGAGATCAGATCGTGGATCGAAGATCATCCTGTTGATATGGTGGTTTTCGATGATGCGCTCTCACCGGGACAAATAAGGAACATTGAAGGAGCGCTGAACACCCGGATCATTGATCGGAATAACCTGATCCTCGACATTTTTGCGCGTCGGGCTAAGACTTCCTACGCGCGAACCCAGGTAGAATTAGCTCAGAATGAGTACCTTCTTCCGCGTTTGACCCGTATGTGGACCCACCTTGAAAAACAAAGAGGGGGCATCGGCCTGCGAGGCCCCGGTGAACAGGAGATCGAAACTGACCGCAGGATCCTCCGGTACAGGATATCCCTTTTAAAAAAGAAACTCAAAGAAATCGATCAACAAAAATCAACGCAGCGGAAGCACCGGCGTGAAATGATTCGGGTCGCCCTGGTCGGGTACACCAACGTCGGGAAATCTACCATCATGAACCTGCTTGCTAAAAGCGATATCCCGTCTGAAAATAAGCTCTTTGCGACCTTAGACACCACGATCAGGAAGGTCGTGATCGGCGATCAACCCTTTCTCCTTTCCGATACTGTCGGCTTCCTCAGAAAACTGCCCCACTCGCTCATCGAATCCTTCAAATCTACGCTTGAAGAGGTGCGTGAAGCCGATCTCCTGATCCATGTAGTCGATATCAGTCATCCGGGTTTTGAAGCCCAGATGGAGGTTGTCAGGGAGACCTTGCAGGAAATCAACGCACAAAATAAACCGGTGATTATCCTTTTTAATAAAATTGATGCTTACCGGTTCAACCCGCCTGAAAAAGATGATCTCTCTCCTCCGGGGCGGGGTAATATTCCTTTGAAAACGCTTGAAAAGACCTGGATGGCACGGGAAAACAATCCCTGTCTCTTCATCTCTGCTGCACGAAAGACCAATACCGAAGCGTTGAGAGATCTCCTGTACCGGGAGGTCAGAAAAATTTATACTAACCGCTACCCCGGTAATCAAAAGACAACGACTCAGGACCCCTGACCTGCTTCTCTGCCTCTCCGCGAAAATGTTTACTTTTGTTCCGACTGTCGATCCGCACATGAAACCACACAAACTGTACCTTTTACTGCTCTCCCTTGCTTCGGGCCTGCTTTTTTCAGTCGGATGGCCCGAACGGGGTTTCCCCGGTATTCTGTTCGTCGCCATGGTACCCTTGTTACTGGTAGAAGAATTCTTGTATAACCATCGCGAAAAAGAGATCAAATTCAGCGCTTTACTCTATTCTTACCCCGGTTTTTTTATCTGGAACCTGCTGACAACCTGGTGGATCGTCAACTCAACACTCATTGGAGCTTTACTCGCAATAGTATTGAACGCTCTTTTCATGTCGATCGTTTTTCAGGCCTTTCACTGGTCAAGAAAAAAATTCCGAACCGCTTTGGCCGGTTATCTTGCCCTGATCAGTTACTGGGTTGCTTTCGAGTATCTGCATCTTAACTGGGATCTGAACTGGCCATGGTTAAACCTGGGGAACGGGTTTTCCTCCTTTTACAAATGGGTCCAATGGTACGAATATACCGGCACTTTCGGAGGCTCCATCTGGATCCTTACGGGGAATGTCCTTGCTTTTGAAATACTCAAAAATTTCCGCAGGGCCCATAAAATTCCCTGGTTTTTATCGGGGTTGCTGCTGCTTTGGATTCTTCTTCCGGTTTTTATCTCCTTCAGAATTTATGCCGGGTACAAGGAAGAAAAAAAACCCGTCAACTGCGTGGTCGTCCAACCCAACCTGGACCCCTATTCCGAACAATACGGACTCCCTCCCTCCGAAGTGGTAGGACGGATCTTAAAACTCGCTTCGCCTGGTCTCGACAGCACAGTGAATTTTCTGATAGCCCCGGAATCAGCGATCCAGGAACAGATGTGGGAAAATGATCTGTCGGGTTTCTCCAGTATCCGGCTGTTGGAGGCTATCCTTCAGCAGTACCCCTCAATTAATATCCTGATCGGGGGATCCACTTTTTACCAGTTCAGCCCGGGAGAACCCCTGCCTGTCACTGCCCGACGCTTTTCCGATTCTGACCATTACTACAACGCGTACAATGCAGCTATTTTACTGAACACAAGGGATTCCATTCAACTGTACCACAAATCAAAACTCACCCCCGGAGTAGAGATCCTCCCTTCTTTTCATGGCTTCAAATGGTTTGAGAAATACGCCATTGACCTGGGCGGAACCGTAGGCAGCCTTGGAACGGATTCAATCAGAAAAGTATATACAACGGTTAACACCGTCAGGGTCGGACCAGTGATCTGTTATGAATCTATTTTTGGTGAATTTTTTACCGAATTCGTAAAGAACGGAGCCCAATTGATGATCATCATCACCAACGACGGATGGTGGGGAGAAACAGCAGGGCACCGGCAACATTACTCCTTTGCACACCTGAGGGCCATCGAGACCCGCCGCAGTATTGCAAGATGTGCCAATACCGGGATCTCCGCCCTGATTGATCAGCGAGGCGATGTCATCCGCCAAACTCCTTACTGGCAACCGGCCGTGATCAAAGGCACACTGAACGCCAATCAAAAAATCACTTTTTATACGGCCCACGGGGATTACCTTGCCCGTTGGTTCACCCGCCTGGCAGGGGCTCTCTTCCTGACTGCCCTGGCTTTTTATATCATGTTGAAATTCAGAAGAAAAGTATGAAAAAAGAAGCGGTCACCCGGTATCCGATCAATCCTTTGTCAAAAGCCAGATGGAGCCCAAGGGCTTTTGCTCAAACCCTCCCCGGAACCGATACACTGCTGAGCCTGTTTGAAGCGGCGCGATGGGCCCCATCTGCCATGAATGAACAACCCTGGCGTTTTATAATCGGAATAAAACCCGCTCCCGGCTGGCATCTGATCTTTGACACCCTTATGGCCCCCAACCAAATCTGGGCCAAAGAAGCACCGGTCCTCATGGTAGTATGCAGCAAAAACCACTTTGGTAATGATGGCACGTTGAACCTTACGGCGGCCTATGATACCGGTCAGGCTGTGGCCCATCTGAGTATCGAAGCCATGAACCAGAGCTTGTACGTTCACCAGATGGGAGGCTTTTTCCCCGAAAAAGCCATCACCCTTCTGGAAATACCGGAGGGGTTTCAACCATTGGTGGTAATCGCTATCGGTTATTACGGCGACCCGGAATCCTTACCGGAACCTTATAAACAAAGAGAATTTGCCCCAAGAACAAGAAAAGAACCTGGTGAAATCGTTTATGATTCAAAATTCGGGCAACCCTTTATTCAGCTCCCATGAAAAAAATTTTCATTCCACTCGTTTTGTTCCTCCTTATGACCGCCTGCAATCAACAAGGTACAAGGCAAAACGCAAATCAGGAGGCAGCGAAACAAAAACCACGTGTTGCAGTCCCTGAATTCAACGCAGATTCCGCGTATGAATTCATAAAAACCCAGCTTGGTTTCGGGCCGCGGATTCCCGATTCCCGTGGCCATGAGCAATGCGGTGACTGGCTTCACGGGAAATTGAGTTCCTACGCTCCGGAAGTGACTGTTCAGAAAGGGAAAGTGACTGCATTTAACGGTCATTTGCTTTCATTCCGGAATTTTATCGGCAGTTGGAAACCCGAAACCCCCAATCGTATTCTGCTTTGTGCCCATTGGGATTCGCGGCCGTGGGCTGACCATGACCCCGACCCGAAGAACCGTAAAAAACCGGTCGATGCAGCCAACGACGGGGCCAGCGGAGTGGCTGTTTTACTTGAGACCGCCCGCCAGCTTTCGCTCAAAGCACCTGCTATCGGCATCGACATCATGCTCTTCGACGTGGAAGATTATGGGCCACCACAGGATCTGCCCGTTACCGGAAATCAGGATGAACAATGGGGTTTGGGATCCCGCTACTGGTCTGAAAATCCCCACAGGAGTAACTATACCGCCCGTTATGGGATCCTCCTCGATATGGTCGGGGCTGCCAACGCCACCTTCCTGATGGAAGGGTTCTCCCTGCAATATGCCGGTGATATCGTCAAATCAGTATGGGCTACAGCAGGCCGGATCGGGTATTCTGCCTTCTTTCTTTACGAACAGGGCGGCTATATCACCGATGATCACCTACCGATCAACCAAATCAGGAATATTCCTACCCTCGATATAGTCCATCTGGATAAGAACAGTTCTACCGGTTTTTATCCCGGTTGGCACACGACCCACGATAACTTGGAGGTCATTGACAGACACACCCTGAAAGCAGTGGGTCAAACCTTGCTGACCGTCATCTACGAAGAACAATAAAGTTGAGCCGAAAGAGAAACGTTTCTCTTTCCCCTACAGAAGTTCGTTGGCCAGGTTGGCCTGCTCTGAACGTTCCCCTTTCTCCAGGCGGACATGCGTGTAAATAGCATGTTTCCTTACCTTGTCAATCAGCGTGGAAAGCCCGTTCGATTGGGCATCAAGGTACGGAGTATCAATTTGGTAAATGTCGCCTGTGAAAATGATTTTAGTGTTTTCCCGGAGAAGATTTAAACAATGAATTGTTAAGTTCTGAGAAGTCTTATCTTTGCGTTCCTATGAATGAAAAGAAACTCTTTTTGCTTGACGCCATGGCCCTGATTTACCGGGCCTATTTTGCATTTAAGAACAATCCCCGCGTGAATTCTGCAGGTATGAATACCTCGGCCATCTTCGGATTTGCCAATGTTCTCCTCGATCTTCTTAAAAAAGAACAACCTTCACACCTTGGGGTCGCCTTCGATACCATGGCCCCTACCCTTCGTCAAACCGGTTATGAGGCCTATAAAGCCCAACGACAGGAGACGCCGGAGGATATCATCAACGCCATCCCCCTTGTGCAGGAACTGCTGTATGGATTCAGGATCCCGGTGCTCTTTTCAGATGGTTATGAAGCCGACGATGTAATCGGTACCCTGGCCAAAAAAGCAGAAAAACTGGGCTTTACCACTTACATGATGACTTCAGACAAGGATTTCGGACAATTGGTCAGCGATTCCATTTTCATCTATAAACCGGGAAAATTTGGCAGCGATCCTGAAACCTTAGGCGTCAAAGAGGTTTGTGACCGGTTTGGCATCAAAAGGCCGGAGCAGATTATCGATCTGCTGGGACTTTGGGGCGATGCTTCCGACAATATTCCGGGCATTCCCGGCGTCGGAGAGGTCATCGCGAAAAAGTTATTAGCGGAGTACGATACGGTCGAGAACCTGATTTCCCAGGCCGATACCATCAGCAAAGAGAGCCTGCGACAAAAAGTAATCGCCAATAAAGAACAGGCGCTCCTGTCGAAACAACTGGCCACCATCATCCTCGATGTTCCCATAGCCTTCGATGAAGAACAACTTCGACTGAAAAGACCCGACGAGCTCCGACTAAAAAAACTCTTTGACCTGCTCGAATTCCGTACCTATTCGCAACGGGTAGCTACCTGGATCGATACCGCCGGCCTTGAAAAAGCAACTCCGACTGCCGTTAATACTGAAACTGAAACCCGTGCACCGGATTTATTCAACGTCATAGAAAACAAGGAAGAACAAAAAGTTATCCACACTATCCATAATACCCCCCATCATTATCAGCTGATCGACACGCCCGAAAAGAGAACATCTTTGCTCAACGAGCTGGAAAAGCAACCTGCTTTCTGCTTCGATACGGAAACCACCGGACTGGATCCCGGCAATTCTGAAATCGTGGGCATCTCCTTCTCCTGGAAGCCCGGTGAAGCCTGTTATATCCCGCTTCCTGACCACTACGATTCAGCCCATCAAATTCTCCGGGAATTTAAAAACCTCCTGGAGAATCCCACGACCCTCAAGATAGGGCAAAACCTTAAGTTTGACATCTCCATCCTGAAATGGTACGATATCAGGGTACAAGGACCGCTGTTCGATACCATGCTGGCCCATTACCTGATTCAGCCCGACATGCGGCACGGGATGGATTTTTTAGCCGAAACTTACCTCCATTACCAGCCGGTGCCCATCGAACAACTGATTGGTAAAAAAGGACAGCATCAACTCAGCATGCGTACAGTCGACCTGGAATCGATCAAAGAATATGCTGCCGAAGATGCTGACATCACCCTCCAACTCAAAGAAAAATTCGAACCTTTGCTCAAAGAGGCCAGTACCCGCGACCTGTTCGACACCATCGAAATGCCCTTGATCCCGGTACTTGCTTCCATGGAAGCCGAAGGGGTGCGAATCGATCGGGAAGTCCTGAATGACTTCAACGTGGAACTCATAAAAGAGATCGGAACACTCGAAACAGCCATCCATCAGGATGCAGGGACCACTTTTAACATCGCTTCACCGAAACAGTTGGGTGAAATACTGTACGATAAACTTCGCATCATCGACAACCCGAAACAAACCCGTACCCGGCAAAACAGCACCAGTGAAGAGGTACTGGTTAAAATGGAAAATAAACACCCGATTATCCGAAAAATCCTCGAGTACCGGTCACTTACCAAGCTGAAATCGACTTATGTGGATGTCCTTCCCACGCTGATCAACCCCCGCGACGGACGCGTTCATACCTCCTATAACCAGGCTGTGGCTGCCACCGGACGCCTCAGCTCAAACAACCCTAACCTTCAGAACATACCCATTCGGACCGAAAAAGGGAGAGCCATCCGCAAAGCATTTATCCCGCGGAATAAAAATTATTTGTTGCTTTCAGCCGATTATTCGCAGATCGAACTCCGGATCATCGCACACCTCAGCCATGAACAGGGAATGATTGAAGATTTCCGAAAAGGCCTCGATATCCACGCAGCTACCGCATCCCGGGTCTACGGGGTTCCCCTGACCCTTGTTGACCGGGATATGCGCCGAAATGCCAAAATGGTCAATTTCGGGATCATCTACGGTATCTCCGCGTTTGGATTGGCTGAAAGATTGAACATCACCCGGAAAGAAGCGGCAGAGATCATTAATCAGTACTTTCTCAAATATCCCGGCATTAAAACCTACATGGAAAATACCATTGCCACCGCAAAAAAAACAGGTTATGTGGAGACCATGATGAAACGCCGCCGTTACCTTCGCGATATCACTTCCGCCAACGCCACTGTAAGAAGTTTTGCCGAACGCAACGCCATCAACGCTCCGATCCAGGGAACTGCAGCCGATATGATCAAAATAGCTATGATCCGCATCTTTAATGCCATGGAAGCCTCTTCGATGAAGTCGCGTATGATCCTTCAGGTTCACGACGAACTGGTCTTCGATGCCCACCTGGATGAAATTGAAACCCTGAGTACACTGGTCGAAAAAGAGATGACCGGTGCCATCCCATTGGCCGTCCCTGTGCTGGTCGAGATGAAAACCGGAAAAAACTGGCTTGATGCACACTAACTTAGTTTTGTTTTTTGCATGTTGACATTATTTTATTATCTTCGACCATTGAAAACCTCACAGTTACATTATTGATTTACAGTAATTTCCGGACTGAATGAATTACAGCAACGACTCCCGCATTGTCATGACCCTGGACGCCGGAGGTACCAATTTTGTTTTCAATGCCGTCCAGGGAGAGGAAGAGATCCTCGAACCCATCATACTCCCTGCTAAAGGTAACAGCCTGGAAGTGGTGCTTCAAAGCATCATTGAGGGATTTAATACGGTGAAATCCAAACTCGTACACCAGGCTACTGATCAATTGAACAACCCTGCTCCCTTTACCAGGCAGCCTGTTGCCATCAGTTTTGCCTTTCCGGGTCCGGCCGATTACGAGAACGGGATCATTGGCGATCTGCAAAACCTCCCCTTCTTCAGAGGAGGCGTCGCGTTGGGACCCATGTTGCGCGAAAAGTTCGGAATTCCGGTTTTCATCAACAATGACGGGGATCTCTTTGCTTACGGGGAGGCCATAGCCGGACTTTTACCGGGAATCAACAAAAAACTCGAAGAACTGGGCAATCCCAAACGGTACCGCAACCTTTTCGGTGTCACCTTCGGTACAGGGTTCGGGGGAGGCATCGTGACCCGCAACGGCATTCATATCGGGGATAACAGCTCCGGCGGAGAAATCAACCGCATGCGCAACCGCACTTACAAGGAATGGGATACAGAAGAGAGTGTCAGCATCCGCGGCCTTCAGCGGGAATTCATGAAACATTCAAAAACAGAGGCCCCCTTCTGCCCTGAACCTAAAGAGATCTTCGAAATCGGTACCGGCTTGATCAAAGGGAAAAAGCAGGCGGCCATCAAGGCTTTTGAAGCCTTTGCCAAAGATGCCGCTGATGCCATTGCCAATGCCGTAACCCTTGTCGACGGCCTGGTAGTCATCGGAGGAGGATTATCAGGCGCCTGGCCCTTATTTCTGCCCAGCCTGGTTCAGGAGATGAACCAACCCTTTAAAACCATGTCTGGCCAACCGCTGGAACGTCTTGAAACAGTTGTCTTTAACCTGGAAGACCCCATCGATTACGGAAAATTTCTGACCTCTACCTCAAAAGTGATCCCTGTTCCATTTTCCGACAAAATGGTCAATTTCGATCCTGAGAAAAAAATCGGGGTTGGCATCTCACGGTTAGGTACCTCCCGCGCCATTTCCATCGGTGCCTACGCCTTTGCTCTGAACATGCTATAATTAAGATTACCAACAAATTATCATTTAAATCATGCGGTCATATAACCTTCTTTCCAACCTAATAATCATTAAATAAGTATCTATGAAAACAAAATCTTTACTTTTTGGACTACTGTTGATAAGCAGTCTCACCTTCGGGCAGACCTTCATCATGGAATCGTTTGATGGAGGACAGATGCCACCTACGGGATGGTCGCTCAATGGCATTCCAGCACAATGGAGTATCAGCAACACGAACAGTGCCGGAGGAAATGCTCCGGAAGCTAAGTTTACTTATGTCAACCAGAACACTACCACCCGCCTGATATCTCCCATGTTGGACCTGACAGGGCTAACCACAGTGAAACTTTCCTTCCGTTATTTCTACGATTGGTATTCTAACCCGGCTCCCAAGATCGGCGCAGCCACCCGTTCCCATAACGGTACCTGGAATACGGTCTGGGAAAAAACCCCGACCGGAAACTCAGGCCCCATCCAGATCGATGTGGTGATCAACAACACCGACGTGGGACAATCTGAATTTGAGCTTTGTCTCTTCCTTAACGGGAACATGTACAATCTCGATTATGTCTATTTTGATAATGTTTTGCTTTTCAATCCCCTCAATCGTGACGCCGGAATGATCAGCCTGGCCGGAACACCAACCTATTTCGCCGATCCGATACAGATCCATGGGACCATCATGAATTTTGGCATCACCACCATCACCAGCGCTGAAATCCAGTATAAAGTGGACGACGGTCCGGTCAATACTACTACCTTTTCAGGATTATCGATCGCCACCCAGCAATCCTAT
>Ga0209098_1003851_pt1 | contig 12011 bp, 7 predicted proteins | sample AD_JPNHW1_MetaG_FD_184429 | JGI IMG/M metagenome (GOLD analysis project Ga0209098, IMG submission 184429) | Active sludge microbial communities of municipal wastewater-treating anaerobic digesters from Japan - AD_JPNHW1_MetaG (SPAdes) (version 2) | ecosystem: Engineered > Bioreactor > Anaerobic >... | reverse complement strand
CAATCAAACCATTACTTTTAAAGTTGCCAGCGATTCCATTTTGGTTTATAATGCCAATGTGAAAACCGGAAGTTTTACTTCTCTGAATATCAGTGGTAGCGGACTGCTTAACAATTTTAAAATAAAACCTGGCAATTACAATGTCAAGGAACGCAATTACGACGATAATCTTCAGATTTCGGTTGAGGATGGCTATTTTGTGATCATCAACCAGGTGGAGCTTGAGAATTATGTGGCTGGTGTCGTGCAGTCCGAGGGCGGTGGCAGCGTAAAGGATAATGATTTTTATTTGGTGCAGGCTATTACCTGTCGTACTTATGCTCTTAACAATATTAAAAAGCATGCCAGAGAAGGATTCAACCTTTGCGACAGCGTTCATTGTCAGCTATACCTTGGCCGCTGTAAAACAAACGAGATACTTGCCGCCACCTTTAAAACTGCCGGAGATGTAATTGTTGACAAAGATAATAAGATGATATCGGCTGCTTTTCATGCCAATTCGGGAGGTCAGACGGTTAATTCCGAAGATATCTGGAAAATACCCACTTCATACCTGAAATCCGTGTCGGATACTTTTTCTCTCCATATGATGGGCGCTGCCTGGGAGGAAAAAATCCTACAGACCAACTGGCTCGACTATTTGTCCACCCGCTTCAATTATCCGGTTGACGATCCTGCTAAAAAAAATTATGCGCTGAATTTCAAACAGGATAAACGCATGGTTTACTTTAGCGACAGTATACCCCTGTCGGTCATAAGGTACGATCTTGGCTTGAAGTCTACCTGGTTTTCGATATCCCCTTCAGGATCCAATGTTCTCATTAAGGGGAAGGGGTATGGCCATGGTGTTGGACTCAGCCAGCAGGGCGCTATCCGAATGGCTCAATTAGGTTACAACTACCTTGATATCATCAAGTTTTATTATAAAGATGTGGAGGTAGTCAATTATGACGAATTGAATATTAAGTAATCCATGTTTTGGAACAAATACCCGATTGCCAGGATACTCATACCTTTTTTGTCCGGAATAGCTATCGCCCTTTGCCTTGAGCTGAGTTGTCCTGTCCCTATTCTGGCGTTTGTGGTTCTTACAGGCTCGATTTCTGTTGTGGTAATTGTTTTTCAGAAAAAGCTGAGTTACCGCATGCGATGGCTTACCGGAATAATGTTTACATTGTTTTTTTTTCTGGCGGGTTATCAGTTGACGGTTATCAAAAGTATACAGAACAACCTAACTCATTACAGCCGGTACATAGCTGAAGAAAATTATGTGCTTGCCCAATTGTGCGAACCGGTTCAGGTAAGAGAAAAAGTATGTAAGTGCATTGTGGAAATAAAGGAAGTGCGGGATAGTGCACGCTTCTATCGTTCCAGTGGCAAAGTTGTTATTTATTTGGAAAAGGATTCCTTGTCCGCCAAACTGAAGTATGGCGATGAGATTTTTTTTATGAGTCATTTTACCGAAGTTCCGCCGCCCATGAATCCCGGTGAATATAACTATAAGGGGTACCTGAAATACCGTTTGGTGGATTACAGTGCCTATGTAAAGAAAGACCGGTGGAAAATGATTGCCGAGGGTAAGGGAAATATCATCAGCGGCTTTGCATACAACCTCCGCGAAAAACTTCTTCAGATCCTGAAGAATAACGGTCTGCAGGGTAACGAATTTGCAGTAATTTCGGCTTTGCTGGTAGGATATACTGATAATCTCGACCCCGATCTGATACGCGATTATCAGGGTACGGGGGCAATCCATATTCTTAGTGTTTCAGGCCTTCATGTGGGGATTATTTTTATTGTGCTGAATTTTTTATTGCAGTTTTTTGATAGAACAAAATATGGGCGCCTGCCCAAGGCAATATTGCTGCTGGTTTTTATCTGGTTCTATGCCGTGCTTACCGGTATGTCGCCGTCGGTCATGCGTGCCACCGCCATGTTTAGTTTCGTGATAATGGGTAAAGCCCTGCGCCAGCCTCCGGCAATATACAACACCATGGCGGCCTCGGCCTTGGTATTGTTGATGTTCGACCCCTATATGATTGCGGCCGTGGGCTTTCAGTTATCTTACCTGGCGGTATTGGGCATTGTGGCTTTATATCCGGCTATCAGCAAAGTATGGACACCGAAATACTGGCTGTCGCGGCAGATATGGTCGTTGGTGGCCGTTTCGCTGGCCGCACAACTGGTTACGTTTCCTTTGTGCCTGCTGTATTTTCATCAGTTTCCAAATTATTTTCTGCTAACCAATATCATTGCAACCCCATTGTCTGGATTAGTCATTTATCTTGGCATAGCCGTATTGATTTTTAATTTTATTCCCTGGTTTGCCATGATATTGGCAAAAGTCCTGTCTTTTTCACTGATTACCCTTAACGGATCTATCTCCTTTATCGAAAGTTTGCCTTTCTCGGTTACCAGGTACATATCTGTTACCTTTATTGAAATGCTGCTGGTATATGCCATTATACTGTCGTTGTGTGTGTTTATTATGCGGCGAAACAACAAGGCCTTTATTGGGGCGGCAGCTTTTCTGCTGCTTCTGGTTATTTCTGTTACCGTAAGGAACTATAATGCGCTGTCGCAGCAGGCTATCATAGTTTATAATATTAACAAACATACTGCAATTGACCTCATAGAGGGCAAGACGGCATTTTTTATTTGTGATTCGGCGGTGATGAATGATGTTAAAAAACAGGAGTTTCATATCATGAATAACCGCTGCCGGATGATGATAGATGAGATCATTCCAATTCCTATCAGCGAGAGTGATTTTTCCGTAAAGGAAACAAAATTATTTGCTAGAAATAACCTGTGTTATTTTGCAGGAAAAAAACTGGGAATAATTGATAAAGCCGTGTACAATACAAAAAAATTAGATCTGGATTACCTCGTTGTAGCCAACAATCCTGATATGACAGTGGAAGAAATACTGAAACAATTTAACCCTGCTTTTATTATTTTTGATGCATCCAATACAGTCATGAATGTAGGGAAATGGACCAAACAGTGCGAAATGATTGGGAAATCGTATTATTCGACGCGTAACTCCGGAGCCTGGCGGAGTTTTATTAATAGCCGGTAAAATGGAAAACATACAGATAATTGCACTGATTATTTTTGTTATCACGTACATTGGCATCATTTTTACGCGCCTGCCCTGGATTAATATCGACCGGCCATCAGCGGCCTTTTTTGGGGCAGTAGCCATGATACTTTTCAATGTTCTTAGCTTTGAAGAGGCTGTTTTTTCCATTGATTTCAATACTATCGCTTTGTTGCTTGGCATGATGATAATAATATCCACTTTGCAGCTCGACGGTTTTTTTTCGTTTATTGCCCGGAAAACCATGGTGTATTCCCGCACACAATTCAGGTTGCTGGTAATCATCGTGTTTGTTACAGGTATTTCCAGCGCTTTTATGGTCAACGATGCCGTGGTGCTATTGTTTACCCCTGTAATCATCGCCTTATGCCACACTTACAGGATCAACCCCATACCTTACCTTATTGCTGAGATTCTTGCGTCAAATGCCGGCAGTGTTATGACGATGACAGGTAATCCGCAGAATATGCTCATTGGAGTCAGTTCCGGAATTTCTTATGGCATTTTTTTGCTTCGTTTATTGCCGGTTTCTGTGTTGAGTTTGGTGGTCATAGTGTTTGTCGTTCGCATGCTGTATCCGGCTAATTTCAAAGATAAAAGCCCTTTGCAGATGTATGGCAACGACTTTGAATACAATTTTAAATCAATGAGAATCTCAGTTCCGATATTTCTGGGCGTGGTGCTGCTTTTCTTTTTCAGCAACATTCTGGGCTTATCTATCCCGATGATAGCCTTGTTAGGGGGGTCAATGATACTGATTTTCGGCAAAATAAAGCCTTCCATGGTTATACAAAAAATAGACTGGGTATTGCTGCTGTTTTTTGCCTCTTTGTTTATCGTGGTTCACGGAATTGAAAAGGTGGGACTGATGCAGTTTGTAATCAGCTCCGAACCAATACGCGGCGATGCCGGGGGTGTTATCGCCCTGCATGGTATCAGCCTGGTGGCATCACAGATAGTCAGCAATGTGCCATTTACCATAGCTTTGTTGCCGTTGATGAAAACAATTTCTTCGGAAACCTTGTGGATTACCCTTGCCTCAGCTTCCACTCTGGCGGGTAATGCAACGATAATAGGGGCGATGGCCAACCTTATCGTGATAGAATCAGCAAAAAATCAACAAGTGAAAATAGGTTTTTTCGAGTTTTTTAAAGCCGGAATAATTACCACCATCCTCACATTTATCCTGTCAATTGGTATCATACTGCTGGAGATGAAGGCAGGGATGTTATAAAATATTACTTGCAGAGTTTAACCAGCAATTTGGCAATCCTCATCCCGCAACTGCCATAGGCATTGGTAATTCTTGCCTGCTGGTCTTTTGCTTCGGCGGTGGTGTTGCCTATGCCTTCCACCTTTTCGGCAATAATGGTGGCGAGGATATTATCCGGATTGGCGCTTTCCACAATATCCACCGAAAGATTGACTAATGTTTCTCTGTACATGCCTTTATTGTTGTATCCGGGGTCAATCAGGTTGGTATGTACCACCATCATGTATTTGGTGGTGTCGTCGGTAACGGCGGTCATTTTTAGTTTTTTTATATACATGTTAAACTGCTCGATAAATTTGGGCTGGTGGCTGTTTTTGAAATCGGCCTTCCATTTCGCAATAAACTTATCGGCATCGGCAGGTTTTCGGTATTCGGAACGTTTTTGTTTTATGTACAGGTCTTCCGTGAATTCACCAACTTTCATGTTGTCGTAAACAAAAGTAACCAGGATTTCTGTCTGACCTGCGATAACTGTCGCATCGCCCTTTATCAGTTCAACATCTTGTGCATGGCTGTATGTAAAGAAGCCGGTAAGAAAAAGCAGTACGAAAACTGATTTTAAAAATTTCATAGCGCTGATTAATTTAATTATTCGTTAATGATATGAATCACAAATCTACACTTTTTTTATAAATTTGTTATATTTGCGAAAGAAAAAAGTAGTAATCAAAAAACATACCCTTATGTGTAACCATGAAACTTTTTGTTGCCAGTATCCATGGCTCATTGCAATAATTATTATCCTTGCCTTGTTTGAAGCGGTGATGAAACTCATTGCTATGTGGCGTGCGGGCCGTAATAATCACCTGGCATGGTTTATCTGTATTGCCATTATCAATACCGCGGGCATTCTGCCTGTTATTTATCTGCTGACACACAAGAAAAATTCTGATCAGCAATAAATAATACCGATTCGATGGGTTTGTAAAGTTCAACAAAATTATTAATTTTGTAATTGGGTTGACAGGAACGGTGTTTTCTAAACCGGCACTAAATAAGTCTGTTGTAGTTGTATACGCTAATATTGATAATCGTCCATTAAAACAAAAGTCAAAAAACAAGTAAAGACAATTACAAAATGAAAAAACTTATCTTTTTATTATTTTTAATTTCTTCATTTAACTTGTTTGGACAGATACCAATGTTTAAATGGGTCAAGAAAATCCCGTTTGAAATAGTCTGTCAATGTGCCGACAACGAAGATAATATCTATATTGCCGGCAATTTCAGTGATACTATTCTTTTTGAAAATCAACTGATTTTCGCTAATGATAATGTAAGCAACGTTTTAGTCGCAAAATTCGACAGTACTGGGAATCTATTATGGTATAGGCAGTTTGGAGGTGCAGAGGGGGATTGGTCAGCAGATATTGAGTTGGATCATAATAACGATTTAATTATTACAAACTATTTTCACGGATCAACAATTTATTATGGAGATACCATAGATCCCGGGATGGATGTACATGGAGCAATAATTACAAAACTATCAAATAATGGAGAACTTATTTGGTATAAAGTCCCGGGATATAATGATAATGGTTGTTTCCATGTTTTCTTTTCAACTGTTGACCAGGAAAATAATATTCTTATTTCTGGTGATATTCAACATGGAAATGGAATCTTCACAGACACGATAATTCCTAGTTTAGGGTTAATCCCCGGTTTTGCAGCAAAGTATAATACCCATGGAGATTTTTTATGGGTCAGAAAATTTGATGATTTAGTTTATCAGTTTTCATTTGATTTTTCAAACAACATTTTGTTGTTTTCAGACTCTATTCATAAGTATACCGCTGCAGATGAACATATATGGACAAAAGGAACAAATGTTGATTTCCCCCTTTCAGATTTTTGGCCGCAAATGGCCACTGATTCCTTAGATAATTTTTATTTAGCTGCGAATATAGGCAGCACTTTTATTGCCGGCGATGATTCACTTGTTTCAGGCGGAAATTCTCGTTTTCTTTATGTGAAATGCAATCCCTCAGGTGATCCTGTAATGGGAGTTTCAATCATATGTCCTTATTATTCCGTTGCCAATTCCATTTTTATTAAAAAAAACAGGCTTCTTATTGCAGGCACTTTCAGAGATAAAATTTTCTTTGATAGTGACAGTTTGATTTCAATGGCTAAATACAGGAATAATATCTTTATTGCCGAATATGATTTGTCAGGTAATCGTAAATTTATTAAGAAAATTGATAGTAGATACGGTTGTTCGTCGCATCTGATTTCAATGAGCAAATCAATATATTTGAGCGGGTATTCTTATGATTCAACCTATTTTGACAATATTCTTCTTATTAATGGAAATAATTCTTTTTCACACGGGTATTTCTTATCAAGGTTACAAAGTGAGGTTGTTCATCCAATTATTTATCCTGAAACTTTCGAAATCTATCCGAATCCGACACGAAATTCTTTTACCGTCAATTTTAATCCTTATTATAAAAATGTTACTCTTACCATATTTGACCTGCAAGGGAAACGGATCATGGATAAAGACCTGAGTAATTATAGCAACAGTATCAATATTGGATTCCTTTCTAAAGGACTTTATATCGTGAAATTGAAAACAGACGATGATATAATTTTTAGAAAAATCGAAAAATTATGACAGTGCATAACAGCTAAGCCTGGTGATCCGGCAGGGCGAAAAATAGCCACTGGAACGTTGCAGTCCATAGTAGAACTGCACTTCAGTAACACATCTATGTTGAGTTTTAAAATAAAAAGGGACTGAAATTAGGAAAGGAAAAATTATCTTTGACATTTTTAAACAAAAAACCCGGCTTCATCACCAGCATAAGAACTGGGAGAGGAATCACAGGGACTACAATGCAAAGATAATACAATGATGGATATCAAAGCAATAAGTGGGAGTGTATCAGAACTGTCATTTGGGTTTTGGACATCGTTGTTTGACACGAAATTCGAAATGACTTTATGGAAAAATTTGAGATTAGCATTCCCTACTTGCCTAAAAAATTTCCGAAAAAGAAAGACAATGAGTTCGAAATTTATTGCGGTTTGACTACGGCTACCATTTTTCGCAGTGCCATACCTTATTTCCCATCATCCATACTGCTATAAACCTTTTCCCCGCGGATAAAGGTTTTTAAAACTTTTGCCGTTAACACTTCCTTTTCGGGAATGGTGATAATATCCTTGTCCAATATTACAAAGTCCGCGTATTTTCCGGCTTCGAGGCTGCCTTTTTCGTTTTCTTCGAAACAGGCTTTTGCCGCCCATATAGTCATTGCCTTCAGCGCCTCTTCGCGGCTCACGGCATTTTCCGGCTGAAAACCATTGTCCGGAAAGCCTTTCACATCTTTACGGAAAACGGAAGCATAAAAGGTTAGCAGCGGATCCGTTTTTTCGATGGGAAAGTCGGTGCCGAAAGGGATCCATCCGTTTTGCAGCATCAGGTTTTTGTACGAATAGGCATTTTTCACCCTGTCTTTTCCGAGGCGGGTTTCTGCCCAATACATATCGGAGGTGGCGTGCGTAGGCTGGACTGAGGGAATAATACTGAATTCGCCAAACAAACTGACATCATTTGCATCTACCACCTGTGCATGTTCTATTCGCCAACGCCTATCGTTTGGCCCTTTCAGGATTGCTGCATAGATATTCAACATCACTCTTACAGCCGAATCCCCGATGGCATGCGTGCACATCTGATAATTGTTTTCGTAGGCAAGCTGGCAATAATGTATTAACGAATCTCTGGTTTCGACCATCAAGCCCGTGTTTGACGGTTCGTCCTTGTATGGCTCCAGCAGACAAGCCCCGCGCGAACCCAGTGCACCGTCGGCATATAATTTCAAAGAACAGATGTGCAGCCCCCCTTTGCGATAGATGCCTTTTTTTACAAACGTCTCCATGTTTTCTGACGACGGTTCAAGCATGGCGTAAATATTTATTTTCAGTGTGTTGTCCGCAAAAAGTTTCTCGAGTAACAGCACCGTGTTTTTCTGCAGCCCTGCATCGGCCACAGTGGTCAGGCCAAGGGAAAGGCAATGTTGTTGTGCTTCTTTCAGCAGTGCTGTCAATTCTTTTTCTTCCGGCTGAGGTATCCTGTCTTTCATCCTGTCGGCAGCCTTGTCGATAAGAACTCCTGTGATTTTTCCGTCTTTTTGAAGAACCTTTCCTCCGGAAATACTGGTATGGGCCGTAATCTGCGCCATTTCCAGTGCTTTGCTGTTGGCGATAACGGCGTGTCCGTCGATGCGTGTGAGCACAACAGGCAGGTCGGGAAAATTTTTGTCGAGCAGGGAGTTGTCCGGAAAAGCCTTGTTTTCCCAAAGGTTCTGGTCCCAGCCTCTGCCCAGTACCCAAGGCTGCCGGTATTTTTGATGATGCGTCTTCAGGCGTTCGACGACCTCTTCAAACGAGGCAGCCCCATTCAGGTCTGCTTGTTGCATAAACAAGGCCAGCCCGTAAAAATGACTGTGCGCATCAATAAAACCAGGATACACCGGCTTTCCTCCCAAATCCATCGTACTGTCGGCGGTAAAACGGCCGCTGATTTCTTTGGTGCTGCCTGTGGCAACAATTTTGCCATCTTTAACAGCCATGGCTTCTGCAATGGAAAAATTACTGTCCACTGTATATATTTTCCCGTTCAGCAGCAGGAGGTCGGCATCGGTTTTGGTTTTACAGGAGTACATAAGTGTGAAACAAGCTATGGTTAAAAGGACAGCAACATTTTTCATGAGAGCAATTATTTCTTCCATACATTAACGATTTCCCCGACATACATGGTATGAAAGTCACTCGAAGGGTATATTTTCTTTGCCAGTTCCTTGTCGGTGAACTGTTCCTGCTGGAGGTCGGCGGCATAAATTTTTTTGCATTCTATAATGATTTTCGCTTCCCTGAAGGCCACGCTGCCATAAGTTGTGGAAAGAGGGGTTAATCCTGAGTTTTTTATTTTATCATAATCGCGGCCCGAAACGCTGCCCATTTTTAGTAATATTTTACGGTAGGTTTCTTCAAAAAATGTTAGCGTGAAATACTTCTCTTGTTCTGTAAACTCGTGGGTGTAGCGTTGCGGCCTGACAAAAATGAATGCTACCGGTTTTTCCCACAACCACCCCAATCCGCCCCAGCTGGCCGTCATCATATTATAATTGCCGATGTTGCCGGCTGTTATCAGCATCCAGTCGGTGCCCACCATTTTGATGACATTGTCGTTTAGCGATTGCCAGCCGGTATTGGTAAATCCTTCAATGTTGTCAGCAGGTACGGCGTCAGTTTGCGATTGGGCTTGGGCGTTTTGTAGCATTACTATCCACATCACGATAATAAAAATCTTTTTCATAGACTTGATTTTGGGTTTTGCAAATTTACTTGTTTTCAAGAAACTTATTTTTTAAACTATGACTTTTCTGCATTTTTTTGTATTTTTGTTAGTTAATGGCTGCTTTGTCTTAAATTTTTTTTAATATATCTACTCACACATGAAGAAAATCTTGTTTTTTCTTGTCATCGCAATTATTTCAATGAGTGCCCGCGCCCAGTACGCAAAGGTGGAAAATCCGGTGATACGCAGTGTTCAGGACCGGGGTGTTAAGGGGGTGGACATTTCTTATTTATTTAATGAAGTCAGGGATTATACGCTTTTCGAACAGCAGACCGAATTTGCAAGACTCAGCGTTAAAGATTTTACTTTTTTGAAAGAAGTAGGGAAACCAGCGTTGCCGGCTCATTACGATATTGTGCTGATTCCTGAAGGTGCCGTGGCTGGAGTGGTGCTGAAAAATGCTCCATATTTGCGGCGCGACAACCTGCTGATTTATCCGGCGCTGCGTCCGGCCACCGACCGGTATGGCGATCCGGAACCTGCCTTTGAAATTGATTCTGCGTTTTATCAAAGCAAGCAATGGTACCCTGAAAATCCTGTAAGTATTGTCAATATTATTAAAGTAAAAGGTGTTTCCCTTGCCATAGTGCAGGTGTGTCCGGTGCAATATAACCCACAACTTCGGCAGGCAAAGGTTTATGGCGCACTTGACTATGAAGTGTCTTTTTCTAAAAGCAACTCATTGATTAGTCAGAAGGAGCTGTATTCTCCAGCATTTTTGACTACTTTACAAAATATTGTATTGAATAGTTATTCACTTAAAGCAGAGATTTCAGCTGTTTCAACTGCAAAAAAATCCTTTGTTCAGGAAAAAGCTGCCGGTGCAAAGAACTATATCATCATTACCCACAGCGATTATCGTGCTGCTGCCGACAGTCTGGCAAAGTGGAAAAGCCAACTGGGGTATTCTGTTGAAATAGTATCGCGGTCGAACTGGACCAGTACCTTGGTCAAATCGGAGGTACATAACCGTTATCAATCATGGATACCCAAACCGGATTATTTCGTCATTATTGGTGATCATGACAAAGTACCCGGGGAAATACACCAGGATCCCAGTTATGGCGACAACTTTGCCACCGATTTATACTACGCCTGTATGGACGGCTCCAACGATTATGTGGCCGATATGGCTTTTGGAAGAATTAGTGTTTCTTCGGCCGCCGAAGCCCTGACGGTGGTAAACAAAATAATTTCATATGAAAAAAATCCTCCGGCGCAACCGAATTTTTATACCAAAGCCTGCGTTTGTGGGTACTTTCAGGATGATGATCCTGATACTTATGAAGACAGACGTTTTTTGCTGACCAGTGAAGAAATCCGTAATTACATGATGACGCAGGGCTTTACAGTCAATAGGATATATGATGCCGGTGCCTCCGTTAATCCAAGCTACTACAATGATGGCTATTATGCCAATTCGGAACCGCTTCCGCCGGCATTGCTTCGCGCCAATGGCTTTGGCTGGAACGGCACCAAAGATACCATTGCAGCATCCATCAATTCTGCTGATGGAAGGTTGTTTATTACGCACCGCGATCATGGATATACAGGAGGCACCGGATGGGCTTCACCGCAGTTTACCTCCACCCATATCGATCTGCTCAATAATGGCAACAGGCTCCCGGTGGTGTTCAGCATCAATTGCCACACAGGAGAGTATCAGTTGCAGGAATGTTTTGCCGAAAAATTTCTCCGCAAGGCGAATGGCGGAGCGGTGGGCGTTTTCGGGGCGGCTTACTTCAGCTGGAGCGGCAACAACGACGGACTGATTGATGGTATGATTGATGCCATCTGGGCGACACCCGGACTTATCCCGCCTTTTACCGGAAATGGTGATTCACCTGTAGGGTCTCCGGTGGCACATCAGCCAATATATACTATGGGCGATGTGCTCAATCAGGGGCTTATGCGCATGATACAGACCTGGGGAGATGACGATTATACCCACGAATTGTTTCACTATTTTGGCGATCCAGCTATGAAAATCTGGACATCATTCCCAAACAATATTACGGCTACACATCAAAACGCCCTGGATTGTCATGATACCACATTTACCATTAATTCCAGCAGTTGTAACCATTGCCTGGCAACCCTTGTGGTGGATGGCGAACTTATTGCCAGCGACAGCCTTAATTCTGCCCCGCTCACGCTGCATTTTCCACCGGTGTTGGGAAGTTCGGCTGTGCTCACCATTTCACGACACAACTACAAACCCTATGTGGCCACTATCCCTTTTATTTCGGCTTGCCAGAGACCCG
>Ga0209098_1003849_pt1 | contig 12014 bp, 7 predicted proteins | sample AD_JPNHW1_MetaG_FD_184429 | JGI IMG/M metagenome (GOLD analysis project Ga0209098, IMG submission 184429) | Active sludge microbial communities of municipal wastewater-treating anaerobic digesters from Japan - AD_JPNHW1_MetaG (SPAdes) (version 2) | ecosystem: Engineered > Bioreactor > Anaerobic >... | reverse complement strand
AAAGCTGTGAAGGCTGGCTTGCCCGGTGACGTCGGCGAGGTCGTCAATTATGTAGGCGCCATGAACTATGGGCTGGCAAGGCTCAAGGAGCTGCCTGTTTCACTGCGCCTCATGCGAGAGATCCATGCACGTCTGCTTGCGGGCGTGCGTGGATCTGACAAGAATCCGGGGGAGTTCAGATCCTCCCAGAACTGGGTAGGCGGGGCGAACTCTCGACCCGACACGGCGCGCTATGTACCTCCGCCGCCGTATGAAATGCAAGCAGCCCTCGACAATCTCGAGAAGTACATGCACGATGACGCACCGGTGCCCCTGCTTGTCAAGGTGGGGTTAATTCATGGTCAATTCGAAACGATTCACCCGTTTCTTGACGGGAATGGCCGCATGGGTCGGCTCTTGATCACATTGTTGCTCTGTGAACAAAGGGCGCTGCAGCGCCCACTGTTGTACCTGTCCTACTACTTCAAACAGAACAGAGCAGAGTACTACGACAGGCTGCAGGCTGTACGGGACGCTGGTGACTGGGAATCTTGGCTCAAGTTTTTTTTGCGCGGGGTCGCCCTCGTTGCAGATGAAGCTGCCGTCACGGCTCGGGGGGTCGAGGATCTGCGGGAGAAGGACAGGCGGGCAATCACCGACCATCTCGGTCGCAGTGCAGGGAACGGACTGGTTCTGCTGGAACAACTGTACCAGTCGCCAATCGTGGACGTCCCCACAGTGGCCCGAATACTGCAGCGGTCCGTTGCCAACGCAAACCTCCTTGTTCATGAGATGGTCGAGCTGGGTATTCTCAAAGAAACATCCGGGAGGAAACGAAACAGGCGGTTTGCGTACGCTGCATATCTGGTTCTGTTTGCAGAAACAGGTTCTGGAGTTGAAGACGAAGGCAGATAGCCAACCATGGCTTGATTCTGGCTGTTGGGCATGCAGGAACCGGGAGGGGAGATGACATTTCGAGGGGGAGTGGAAAAGTACCTTGCTGCAGTCGCGGCACAGGCGAAGCGTGGAGATGCTCGGGAAGAGTCTTACTATGACGCACTCAAAGCATTGTTCGTGGAACTGGGCCCCCAGGTCAGCAACGCGCATACATCACTGACCGTGCTGCCCCGCGAGACAGAGGCCGGCAACCCCGACATGCGTGTCTGGAGTGACGATCAGCACGTCACCGGCTACGTCGAGTGCAAGGAGCCAGGAGAAACCAACCTCGACCGAGTTGAGGCGAGTGAACAGCTTCAGCGGTACTTGGGCGCGTTCCCTAATGTCATTTTGACTAACTTTCTGGAATTCCGGCTGTACCGGAGTGGAGAAGCGCTTGGTTCGCCAGTCGTGATTGCCAACGGGCAGCTGCTGGGGATGGGTGGACGACTGCCTTTCCAGCACGAGGAAGAGTTTCGGACGCTTCTCAAACAGTTCTTTGACTTTGCACTGCCGCAGACGTACACCGCGCAGACGCTGGCGGTCGCCCTAGCCGTTCGCACCAGGTATCTCAAGGACCAGGTGGTTGGGCAGCTGACGGAGGATGAGGAGCAGGGGCATGGCGGCGAGCTTGTTGGCCTCAAGGACGAGTTCAGGCAGGTGCTCATCTCAGATCTCACGACTGACACATTTGCAGATCTGTATGCACAGACGATTACCTATGGTATGTTTGCAGCGCGCATGCGGGCCAGCGGTGCGTTTTCGCGTGCCGCAGCACTCGCAGGCATCCCCGCGCCGATCGGCATCCTGCGCAAGCTGTTTCGCTACATCTCAGCAGGGGACACTCCCGAACGGTTGAGCGTCATTGTCGACGACATTGCGAGCGTCCTCGCTGCGGCGGACACCTCGGTCATCTTTGGCGAAGCAGACCGGGACGGCCGAGACCCCGTAGCCGATTTCTACGAAACGTTCCTTGGCAAGTATGATCCGGCCAAGAAGAAACAGCATGGCGTCTACTACACGCCCAAGCCCGTGGTTGAGTATATCGTCCGCAGCATTGACGGAATTGTTCGCAATACGTTTGGCAAGGCCGACGGCCTAGCCAGCTCTGGCGTAACGGTCCTCGACCCGGCAGCAGGAACCATGACATTCACGGCTGTCGCGACGGAGCTTGCAGCCAAGACGTTCACGGACAAGTACGGGAATGGCAGCATCGCCGGATGGATCGATGACCACGTGCTCAAGGATTTCTACGCATTCGAACTCATGATGGCGCCCTATGCCATGGGACACCTGCGCATGGATGCGCTGCTTGGTGAGCTGGGTTATCAGATGAAACTGGAGGACCGTTTCAAACTGTACTTGACCAACACGCTCGACGTGACGACAGCAGCACAAGGAACACTGCCCGGGCTGTCGCCTCTTGCCGAGGAATCACACATGGCCGAGATGGTAAAGGTGGACGAGCCGGTCCTTGTCATCATGGGCAATCCACCCTATTCCGGCGTCTCCAGCAACAAAGGACCATGGATCAAGAAGCTTATTGAAGACTACAAGAAAGTAGATGGCAAGCCTCTTGGCGAGAAGAACCCCAAGTGGCTGCAGGATGATTACGTCAAGTTCATCCGCTTCGCCCAGTGGAAGATCGACCAGGTGGGTGAAGGCGTCCTTGGCTTTATCACCAATCACAGCTATCTCGACAATCCAACCTTCCGTGGCATGCGCCAGTCGCTGATGGCCTCCTTCGACCAGATTCATATCCTGAACCTGCACGGCAACGCGAAGAAGAAGGAGCAGGCACCCGATGGTACCAAAGACGAAAACGTGTTCGACATCCAGCAGGGTGTTGCCATCATCCTTGCCATCAAGAAGCAAGGACTTGCAAGAGGTGTGTGGCAAGCGGATCTGTGGGGCACCCGTGAGGCAAAGTACAACACTCTGGCACGCACGGACTTGCAGACGACCGAATGGCACAAGCTGACGCCGCAGCAGGATCAGTACCTGTTCGTGCCGCAGGATGTCACCGGGCGGGAGGAGTACCTGAGCTGGCCAAAGGTCACGGACATCTTCCCTGTCTCGAGCGTAGGCATCGTGACCGCTCGCGACAGACTGACGATCCAGTTCACCGAGAACGATGTGTGGCAGACCGTCAACCGCTTCATCAGTCTGTCACCTGACCAGGCTCGTGAAGCATTCCACCTTGGACCTGACGCGAGAGATTGGAAGGTAACTCTTGCCCAACAGGACATCCGTGACAGCGGACCCGACCGCAAAAACATCGTGCCCATCCTCTATCGTCCCTTTGACGTACGATACACCTACTACACCGGTCACTCGCGGGGTTTCATCTGCATGCCACGGGCGGACGTGATGAGAAACATGATGTACTCTCGTGCGTTGGGGCTTGCGACATGCAGGCAGATCGTGGGTGGGCGATGGGAGCATGCATTTGTCACAAGCCACATGACAGACGATTCCCTGGTGTCCAACAGGACAAAAGAGCGAGGGTATCTTGCTCCCTTGTATGTCGCCAGGGAGGAACGGACGGACGACCTTCTTGCCGGTTCTGATGTGTCCATGAGTTCGATCGTTCCCAACGTGAGGAGAGACTTGCTCACCTCTTTGGAGGGGCTGTACGGAAGGAGTGCCACTCCCGAAAGAACGCTGGCATATGTTTATGCTCTTCTATACTCACCTGAGTATCGTAAACGCTATCTGACATTCCTCACCACTGGCTTTCCCCGTATCCCACTCCCCCACGACGCGGGAACGTTCATTAGTTTGTCAGACCCTGGTCAGCAACTCATCGACCTGCACCTCATGCGCTCGCCAGAGCTGGACAATCCTATCAGCCGTTTCTGTGGCAAGGGCGACAGTGCAGTGGCAAAGGTCACCTATGACGCAGACCTAAAGCGTGTCTACATCAATGAAACGCAGTACTTCGAGAATGTGGTGCCGGACGTCTGGGCCTACCAGATCGGTGGCTACCAGGTTCTCGACAAGTGGCTCAAGGATCGCAAGGGTCGTTTCCTCTCTGCTGCAGACAGCTGGCACTATTCCCGCATCGTGACTGCGCTGGCCAAAACAATCGCGATCCAGACGGAGATTGACACTGCCATTCTTGCGTCAGACCTGTTTGGATCAGCCTAGATAGAACCTCTCCGCGAACCCCTCTGCCTTCTTGTCCGCGTCAGTGTCTTCGACCTCTTCGCAGCGGGTGCCTCGGGCGGGGGGATGTGGAGCTGTCCCAGCTTGACGTGGCTATCGTAACGTCCCTCGGTCTGCATGAAGTGGCCGCACCCAGCGGTCACCCAGTCAGCTGACGAAGTACTCAGCCAAATCCCTGAGAAACGTTGGGTTCAGAGAACCACCCAATCCCAGCCGGTTGATTCCTTCCACTTTCTCCTGCAGCTTCGAGTAGGAAATGAAACCACAAACGCGTCCCAACGGCTTCTCCCGCAGGTTGAACGTGGGACGAAGCATCTCCTGACGGACCTTCTCCCGTCTGTCATCTGGAGCCACGAGATACAACGCGACATCGAGGTTGGGCTGGAGAGCCAACAAGTCGCTCATGCGGAGCAGGCCCGAGTATACGGAAGTCGTGTCCTCCACCTCAAACGCAGCGACGATTGCATTGTTCTTTAGCCATAGCACGTCAATGAGTTCTATTGTTCGCTGAGTTGCTTCGTCGAACTGCGTCGGCAACTGGCTCACGGTACCTTTCATTGTGCCAAGGACCTCTTCACCCCAGTTCTGAGACCTGTCGTTGCGTGCCACCCACAGGCCAAGTTTCATCTGCCCTCCGAGCCTCATCAACTGGTATTGAATTTCAGTGTGCTTGCGGCCGGTGGCGGCGGCTTCCTCTCCCGCAGGGACAGGCGTAGGCCCTGAGGATGGAGTGTCAGGGACGCTGACCTCGATTGATACCTTGGTCTGCCCGAACGTGCCTGTGACGGGGTACAAGCGCTTCTCCAACTTCTTGCGGTCGACGGGTCGTGACACCGGGCTACGTGCCTGTTCCCTCAGCATCTCCAGGATGAGGTCGCCATCATCGTTCCTGAGCAGGCCAGGGCTCGCCCTTAAAACGCCGTTGTATCCACGAGCATTCTTCGGGTTGGCGAAGAAACTGACTCTGCCCGCGAGTTGCTCCATCGGAATCCCATTCTCGGGATCAAGCATCATTTCTGGCTGTACCTGGAGACGGACAGGAAAGGCCCTCTCGTGCCAAATCTGCCTGTCATCGTTGACGGGGCCGACTACTCTGAGAGCTCCAACCCAGCGCATGATGCCTGTGACATAGCACAGAAGGATGTCTCCTGGCTGCACTCGTCCGACCTGGCGAGCCCTGTTCGCCGAGAAGCCGGATGTAGAGGCCCCTGCTGCTCGAAACTCGCTCCACGTTGTGCCAGTGAACAAATCAATCCAGTAGTTCACGATACCTCCTCTGTGTGTCACAACTTCCCCGCAAACTCTTCCGCTTTCCTATCCAGGTCCGTGTCCTCGACTTCCTCGGAGCGGGTGGCCCCGACCGTGCATTGTCTCACCTCTTGGCAACGGCGTCCTTCAGCACCTTTCCGGGCTTGAAGAACATGGCTTTTTTCTTCGGGATCGTTATGGCCTTGAGGGTGTTGGGGTTGACACCCTTGTGAGCTTTGCGCTCCTTGACGCCGAACGTGCCGAAGTCACCAAGACGGACCGACTCATTCCGTCGCATGGCTTCAACGATCACCTCCTCAAGGGTGGTCAGTGCTCGGTATGAGTCCACCGCACTCACACCAGTGGACTTTGCCATTGCCTGACCTATCTGCTTGCGACTCTTGGTCTTCCGTCTGTCAAGGTCATGTTGTCTCCATTCCTCGAGGTGCTTCTCAAGATCTTCCCTGAACTGTTCTTTGAAGGCTCCTAAGGATGGCACGTCGTGGTATAGGCCTTGTGGTGAAAGGTTCTTCTTGAACGCTTGGACTAAGGCTAGCTGTGCCGGCTCTATGACTGCTGGATTGACTCTCTTTGTCGAGAAGTAATAGGCAAGTTTGAACATCGGCAGTCTTCTAGCTTTCTTACAGTGTAGGGCCGTTTGATATTCCTCCTCCATTCCGGACGCAGCCCGTGGCGTTGGGCTTCCGAAACGAGTAGCCATTATTCCAACGAAGAACGTGCAATTCTTGATCTCCTCATTGATGAGAGACTGAGCGTCACCGCTCCCAAGATCGGAGGGCTGATCCCGGTTCCAAAGATACGACTCGAGCGCGATCCGAGTCCGGGGTCCAACTGTGGAACTGACTAATTCCACAATGTGTTTGGCAGCCTTGGCCTCAGTCTTCACGTCGTCTGCAAACGAGACGAAGACCCTGAGGATGTTGTCTGCCATGGGCGCCCGAGGTATGGTGGTTGTGCCACTTCTTGAGTCTTTCTTGGCCGTCATTAGAGCTCCCCTGCAGACTCTTGTGCCTGCTTGTCCAAGTTCGTGTGCTCGGCCTCTTCATTGCCGGTGGCACGGGTCGTCGTTTCGGGACTAGTGCCCATCGACGCTTATGAACTCTGCACTGACGACATCGCTGTTTGTGTTGCTCACCTCGAACAGCCACGTCGCGCCGGGGTTCAGGTTCGTCGTGAGGTCGATTCCCTTGGCAACCGTCTTGCCATTCTTGTCCAAGAGAGCAAACACGATCGTTGCCGTGCCCACTGTCTTCGATGACGTATTCACGACCCGACCGACCACATATCCCCCGAAGTTGTCGGGGACGAATGACCAGCCTGCCTGCAAGGCGAGAGGATTGGATTGAACTGGCGGAAGCTCGGCAGCAACCGAGTACGTTAGCGTGATCATCTTGGTCGCAGCTTCGTACTGCACCTCAATTCCCAGAGACTCGGTAACGAACCGCAAGGGGAGCATGGTGCGCCCACCTGTGATCACTGGGAGTACCCGTGGGTTAGCAGAGTCGATCGGACGCGCCTGGCCATTCAGTGATGCCTGCGCCTTCCCAATCCAGAGGTCCAACGTGTTCTTTGCGAGAGTCACTGTGACCTTTCGTGTGGTTGGCTCCCACGACACGCTGCCACCGAATGCCTCTATGACAGCTCGAATCGGAACAAGCGTACGTCCCTCAGTGATCACCGGCTTTGTTCCCTGGGCATCTATTGCTGTGCTAGTTCCGTTGATGGTCATTGTGGGATTTCCAATCCATAACTTGACTACGGTAGCTGTCGAAGCGCTGGCCATCTGTGGGGTACAGATGCTCAGCAACAACAGCCAGACTACTATCAAGCGCGCATGCCGTTCAACTGTCATAGAACCCTCCTAGGTGAAATCAATGGCCAGGGGTCGCGTCTCTGTCTGGCAGAGGTTGAGGCCCAGCTCTGAACATTTTGCAGTCGTGGCTCCAGACATCATCTGCCGCAACTAGAACCTCCCCGCGAACTCTTTAGCTTTCCTGTCCGCGTCGGTCTCCTCGACCTCTTCGCTGCGGGTGGCCCAGGCGGGGAGGGGGAAGGTGACGAGGACGGGGGCGGGAATGTCGGGCTGGTGCACGACCATGGTGCCGGGCTTGATGATGGTGCTGCGCAGGCGGAAGGTCTCGGGCAGGTAGTCGTACTCGGGGCTCTGGCTCTCAGCGAAGTCCAACCGGCCATTGACGCGGATGCTGCAGTTGCCGGTGATGCGCTTTTCCACACGGCTGGCGGACTGCTGGGCGCCAATGAGGATGACGCCGAGAGAACGGCCGCGTTCGGCGATGTCCAGCAGGATATCGCCGATGGGGCTGTGCCCTTCGCGCGGGGCATACTTGTTGAGCTCGTCAAGGATGACGAACACATAGGGCTTGCGGCCCTGTTTCTCCTTCTGCGCCATCAGCATCTTGAGGGTGCTGCCCACGACGAACTTCTGGGCAACAGGCTTGAGCTTGCTGATGTCGACCACGGTGACGCGGTGATGGTTGAAGTCCAGCACGTAACGCTCGGGGTGGTCGACGTCGCTGCGGATGATGCCCTGCATGGCGTCGGCGGCCACGCGCAGGCGACGCAGGAAGGCCATCTGGGTCGCCTGGTTGTCGAAGGATGTGAACCAGCCACCACTGCCGGCAGGGTTCTTCTTGGTCTTCTTGCCCTCCTCGTCCTCGGCGGGTCCCGTGATGTCTGTTTCCAGCACGGAGATAAGGTCCTGCAGGTCGCCGATGGTCTGGCCGCGGAACACGAGGGCGCTGCTGCGGGGGTCGTTCTCCAGGTTGCGGTCGGAGGCGAGGTATTCCAGGCGGCCCGTCAGGTGCTGGATGAGGCCGTACAGGTTCGTGGTTTCCTGGTCGCCTTCGGCGAAGAGGAAGGGCAGCAGGCGCTGCTCGGCGAACTGCCGCATCGTCCACACATAGGGGGTCACACCCTCCTGACGCTGCTCGGTGCTGGGGCTGGGGATGTCAGTATCGGGTTTTGGCGAGGTGAACAGGCTGACATCCGCGAAGGGCTCGACAGGCAGGCCCATCGTATCATAGGTGACGCGGTCCTGCTCCGTCAGGCCCTTGTTAGGCTTGTCGAGGAACAGCATGTCCTCGCCCTTCACGTTGAAGACGATACTGTGCGCGCTGGCCTTGTCCTCCTTGGGCATCCCATCGGGCAGCAGGCGGTCTCCCTGACGCAGGCCCTGGAAGTTCAGCATGGAGTACAGGAGGAACAGGGCAAAGGAGGTCTTGGTGGCCACGCCGCTGACGCCGCTGATGCTGACGTGCGCGCCCTTGGCGCCGTTGAGGAACTCGAAGTTGACGTAGAAGGGCTCCTTGTTGCGCATGATGCCCACCGGGATGCGCTGCTTCATCGTATCGAAGCTGAGGGCCTTGTCGAGGTCTGCGCCAGTGGCGCGGTACACGCTGTCTGCAGGGTGCGGTGCGACGAACACCTCGGGCTCCAGCTTGGTTACCTGAACGCGGCCGATGTAGGCGACGCCTGCGGGCATGATGCCCTGACGGACGATGTTCGTGTCGCTGTCGAACTGCACGCCCTCGTGGTACTGCTGCACCTCGACGACAGTCCCATAGAAGGTGACCTCGTCGACGCCCGCATAGCCCTCGACCCGCGAACGCACGTACACGACGTCGTCCATCTCGAGGTAGTTGTGCTGGTCCACCAGGACGTAGAACTCCAGCGATGATGCCGGCTTGGTTCCCAGAACAAACCCAATTGGTGCGGTGTCTCCCATAACCCCTCCCGCTCGTCTGTCAACGTATGCAGTATAGCCTGAAACGGACGCGCTCACAGGTTGCCGTCAGGAACACGCGCGGCGCATGCGCACTATGGTCCTGCATGTACGTGGAGCAGCAGGCGACGTGCTCGAGGAACTGTATGCGGATGCATCACTGGAATGCCTTGAAGTTTTTTTCGGATTCAGTATATCTTTCGTAAGTCGAATTGTGACTAATCCTGCACGGAGGTACAACCCATGAAAAAAGCCCTGATCGTTTTGCTGCTACTTATGATGGTCACAGGAACCTTCGCTGGCTGCAAGAGCACGTCTACCGATCCCGATACTACAACTGGGAAGTTCCACATCGGTATTGTCACGAACACGGTCACCCAGGCTGAGGATGCCTACCGCGGCGGCGAAGCGCTGGCAGATGAGTATGGAAAGGCTGCCGACGGCGGGATCATCCAGGCGATCACCATTCCTGACAACTTCCAGGCCGAGCAGGAAACGACGATTTCCAGTATCGTCGGTCTCGCCGATGACCCACTCATGAAGGCGATCATCATCTGCGATGCAGTCCCCGGCACTGCCGAGGCCTTCAAGCAGGTGCGTGCCAAGAGGAGCGACATCCTCCTGTTCGCTGGCAAACCCATGGAGGATCCCAATGTCATCGCCCCCGTGTGTGATGTGGCTGCTAACTACGATCAGCTGACCAATGCTTACATCAACGTCTGGGCGGCAAAGCAGATGGGAGCCAAGAGCCTTGTGTTCATTTCCTTCCCGCGTCACATGAGCCTCGAGCTCATTAGCCGTGCCTGGGCAATCACGCAGGCGGCGGGAAAGGACCTCGGCATTGCGACATACTATGAAAGCGCTTCCGACCCTCTCAGCGATGTCGGCGTCCCGGGCGCCCAGCAGTACATTCTTGAGCATGTTCCCGCATGGGTCCAGAAGTATGGGACCGACACCGCATTCTATACGACCAATCTGGCGCTGCAGGAGCCGCTGCTCAAGCAGATCATGAAATACGGAGGAATGTCGGTCGGGATCCTGTCTCCTACGCTGGGATACCCGGGTGCGTTTGGGATCGACCTCTCAGCTGAGAAAGGCAACTGGCCTGCGATCCTCAAGAAGGTCGAGGAGACAGTGGTTGCACAGGGCGGCTCGGGTCGGTTCAATGCATGGGCGTTCTCCATGGACTATGTGACGGTGGCCGGCCTGGGTGAGTACGCCAAGAGGTGCATCGAAGGCACAGCCAAGGTCGGGAACCAGGACGACATGCTTGCGGCCTTTGGGAAGTACAGCCCTGGCGCAGCGTGGAACTGCAGTGCTTATAGGGATGTCGGTACTGGCAACGAGGTAGCCAACTACTTCCAGCTGTACCAGGACACCTACGTGTTCGGCAAGGGATTCATGGGTGCCACCAAGGAAAAGATGCCGGAGAAGTACCTGACCGTCAAGTAGACAGAGGTCCACAAGGCTCAATCAATACAGGGAAAGAGGCGAAGCTACATGGAAGACCCGAGGATTCGAAAGTTCGCGCAGTTTCTGATCAACCAGGCGGTTTATCTCAAGCAGGGGGAGAAGATCCTCATCGAACTGCATGGGCATGCCTACACGCTGGCAAAAGCGCTGATTGAAGAGGCCTACCGCGCTGGTGGGCAACCATTCATCCACGTTTTCGACTACGAGCTTGAGGGAGCTCTGATCGCCGGCAGCGACACGCAGCACATGGCCGACGTGACTTCGTATGAGCTGGCACGCATGAGAGACATGGATGCATACATCGACATACGTGCCACGGACAACATCACCGCGTGGAATAACATCTCCGCGGAACAGATGGCCATCTACAACAAGGAGTACTGGGGCCCGCTGCACCTGCAGCAGAGATGCAACCACACCAAATGGTCGGTCCTGCGGTACCCGAACGACGCCATGGCTCAGCTCGCCGGCATGAGCACCGGCGAGTATGAGGACTTCTACTTCAAAGCATGTCTCCTGGACTACGAGAAGATGGCCAAGGCAATGGAGAACATGGTAAGACGCATGGCAAAGACGGACAGGGTCCATATTACAGGACCGGGAACGGACACCAGTTTCTCGATCAAAGGCATCGGGTCATTTGCGATGAGCGGCAACAAGAACATCCCGGACGGCGAGATCTACACCGCTCCGGTTCGTGATTCGGTCAATGGCGTCATCAGCTACAACGTGCCCTCTCCGGAAAGCGGTTTCCTGTTCCACGACGTGAAGCTCGAGTTCCGTGACGGGAAGATCATCCATGCCACTGCTGACAACGAAGACCTGATCAACAAGATCCTGGACACTGACGAGGGCGCACGGTACGTCGGGGAGTTTGCAATCGGTGTCAATCCTGTCATCACCAAACCCATGGCAGACATCCTGTTCGATGAGAAGATTGCCGGGAGCTTCCACCTGACGCCCGGGAACAGCTACGACAACGCCAGCAACGGCAACCACTCTGCCGTTCACTGGGACCTCATCAGCATCCAGCGGCCGGAGTACGGCGGAGGTGAGATCTTCTTCGACGGCGAATTGATTCGGAAAGACGGGAGGTTTGTCGTCGACGATTTGACATGCCTCAACCCGGAGAACCTGTCCTGAACATGCAGCACAGCCAGGGCTGAGATCTGGTTCGAGAGGCCTCTCCACAGAACGAGAGGCCTCTCCAGGATCGGCCTTTCTGGCAATGGGAGGCTTTTCCAGATTTGGACCATGCAGGCTGCACCGTGGAGGGGCCTGTTGTGGAGCATGCCATAGATGCTCGTGAAAGGAGCGATACACGTGATACAGCCGCATAGAATCAAGGAAGTAGCAGGGCACATGTCTGCAGCATCCCTGGATGCTCTCATCATCGGACCGAACACCGATCTTGCATATCTTGCCGGCTTGACGCCCTTGTCCGATG
>Ga0209098_1003846_pt1 | contig 12017 bp, 9 predicted proteins | sample AD_JPNHW1_MetaG_FD_184429 | JGI IMG/M metagenome (GOLD analysis project Ga0209098, IMG submission 184429) | Active sludge microbial communities of municipal wastewater-treating anaerobic digesters from Japan - AD_JPNHW1_MetaG (SPAdes) (version 2) | ecosystem: Engineered > Bioreactor > Anaerobic >... | reverse complement strand
GTTGAATGAATCTTTCACTGTTCATTTGAATAAACTGCTGGACAGGGAATTCACAGCGGATATCTTTTATTCGGCAGGGCCTGATCATGGCGACGTACAGATTTATGAAGGTGAACGGTTGGCGGGTCATATTGTGGGGTACAGTCCTGTGTTCCGTGCCGGAGGAAAAGTTACGCTTTCCGGGTTAAAAGCGCGTAACGGGAAAATCGACCTGCGGTTTGTCGTCACCGGAAAAAATACTCTTTCCAAAGGCTATCTTACGGGACTTGATGGATTAAACCTTTCCCCCGTCAGAAATTATATTCCCGAATGGTATTTGTTGGGACCTTTTTCTGTCCCGCGCAGAGACCTGAAAAATAACACAGGCCTTGATTCCGTATACCTGGCAGAGTATCTCGGCGATACCCTGGTAAAATATATTGGTTCCGACAAGCAACCCATTCGTTGGAAATACGTAAAAACTCCTGGAAATGGTTATCTTTCCATGAGTGATTATATCAGTCCAAACGGACAAGTGGTCGCTTTTGCTCTCACGTGGGTTTGGTCTGATACGGAAAGGAATATGTTGCTGAAAACCGGAACCGGTACCCGGACAAAGATTTTCATCAATAATAAGGTGGTTTACTGTTTTACCGGAACCAGGCCGGCAAAACCCGATCAGGAAACGGTAACCGTGCACCTGAAGAAGGGATGGAACAAAGTGATCATGAAAATGGAAAACAAGCAGGGGGAATACGGCTTTTACACGCGGTTTATCGATCCTGATTCGACCCTGGTGATCAGCGCTCAAAAGATTCTTCCTGAAAAGAGATGAAAACGAGTATCTTCATCATCGGTATCTTTATCTTGACTCTTGCAAGCTACAGGGGGTTCACCCAGAATGTGCCCGTCAAACAAGTGATGGACGTTCCGGCCGACTTTTCCATTTCTGAATCAGAATGGAGACTGTACCTGATGATCACGGAATACCGGAGACAGGTTGATCTGACGCCTATTCCTCTATCCAAATCGCTATGTTTTGTGGCTCGAACCCATGTCATGGACCTTTTCCTCCATCATCCCGATGAAGAGCCATGCAACGCTCATTCATGGTCGGCTAATGGTCCCTGGAAGCCATTCTGTTATCCTGCTGATGAAGGGAAAAAGGGATCGGTATGGGACAAACCCAAGGAGCTTTCAAAATACAATGGGAAGGGGTATGAAATCGTATACTGGGAAAACAACCCGGTGACTATCGACAGTGTGATCGGTTTCTGGAAATCCATTGATTATTTCAACAGTTTCTTGATGAACACGGGGAAATGGCAAGGGAAAAGATGGAATGCCATCGGAATCGGTATTTACGAAAACTATGCCGTTGCCTGGTTTGGAGAGGTCCCTGATCCGGAGGGAGTGCCGTCGACGGGTGGAAAACAGGCTCAGAAAACCATTACTCCCCCGGTGAACAACCAACACAAAGCCGACACCTCTCCTGCTGTTCGCGACACGTTGCCCGCCTCTTTCATTGACGCTGGTTCGACTAATTCTCCGAAACCTGTGGTCCCGGCCACGCCCAGGGTAGCAGGGCAATATTATATCGTCGTCAAAAGCCAGCTGACGCTGGATGAATCGAACAAGCTGGCTGATTCGCTGAAGCAGAAAGGCTATCCGGAAGCCAAGGTGATACAGAGTAATGGCAAGGTTCGCGTGGTGTTGTTTGAAGCGCCCAACCGTAATTCCGCCAACCAGAAGTTAACGCAAGCGAGGATGGTTTATAAAGACGCGTGGATATTGGTTCCCTGACAGGGCACCCAAAACTGTTTAAGATTCCATCATAGCAAAAAGATCCTTCTGCGGGAAGGCATCTTCAAAATCGAGCAGCCATTTCTTTCGTGCCAGGCCGCCGGCATAACCGGTAAGCTTCCCATCAACAGCAATCACCCGGTGGCAAGGTATGACCACACAGACCGGGTTCTGGCTGCAGATATGCCCTACCGCTCTTTCCGCATTGGGGTCACCCATTCGTTTTGCCAGTTCTCCGTAAGTGATCGTTGTCCCAAACGGAATTTTCTTCAGCTCTTTCCAAAGGATCACCTGGAAGTCGGTTCCTTCCAGGTCGATAGGCAGGTTAAACACTTTTCGTTTCCCGTCAAAATACTCCTGTAACTGGTCTTTGCACTTCTGCAGCAGCGGAAAACGGTTAGCATGTTCCCCTCTCCCGTCCACAAAACGAATACTGGTAATCCCTTTTTTCGATGCTCTGATCTCGAGCCAGCCGATAGGTGAATGAAAATACGCAACCTGGATAGCCATATCAGTCTTTTTTGATCATCTTTTTCGCTCTGTACGCATAAAACAGCATTAATCCTCCGAAGACCAGCATCAGGATGCCTGTCCACAGGTTCACATTGATGCCGAGCGAACGGCTGTACAAGGCATTATCGCCCGTGGTGAAGATGCCGAAAAGGGTCAGTAATAATCCCAGGATCGTGAACATGAATCCGATCGGTAACCTGATATCTACTCCCATATGAAACCTCCTTTACCAGAAAATAACGGTTAAAAATGTTGCAATAATTCCCACGACAACGGCCATCACCACCGGTCGTTCGTACCAGTGTTTGCTGTCGTCTTTCACGCGTGGGGTAAGTGAATAAACCAAACCTTTCAGGTCCTCGTCTGAATGAGTCCTTTTGGTAGCCAGCGAGATAATGATGGTCACGACGAAGCAGACCGACCAGGCAAAGATCGCGGTCCAGAAGTTCTGTGCCATTTCGCTGGGATAGGTATGCACGATCGTGCCGAGCCATCCTCCTTTGATCAGGGCGGTAGCGCCTGCCGGGGCAGTGAGTCCGTGATGAATGGCTGCGGCAGTGGTTCCCGAAAGCAGTCCGAAGAACGCACCGTGGCCTGTTGATCGTTTCCAGAACATCCCCAGCAGGAAAGTGGCGAAGAGCGGGGCGTTGATGAAGGCGAAGATCAGTTGAAGGAAGTCCATCACGTTATTGAAACTAGCCGCCATGTATGCCGCCCCGATGCTGACGAGCACCCCAAAAATGGTTGCCAGCTGTCCTACTCTCAGGTAATGTTTATCCGACCGTCCGGGCCGGATATAGGCCTGGTAGATATCGTACGTCCAGACGGTATTGAATGCCGTTACATTTCCTGCCATCCCTGACATGAAGGAGGCGATGAGGGCCGTGAGTCCAAGTCCGAGGAGACCTGTCGGGAAATAATGTCCGAGCATCATGGGAATCACCTTGTCGTAGTCGTAGCTTCCGTTTTTCGGCGGCAGGGAAAATCCGCTGGAGGGGTCGGAAATCAATGAGATGGCTATCATGCCCGGAACAATGACCAGGAAGGGAATGAACATCTTGGGGATCGCGCCGATGAGGGGCGTTTTACGGGCTGCCGACATGGAGCCGGCGGCCATTGCCCGCTGCACGACGAGGAAGTTGGTGCACCAGTATCCGAAGGAAAGAACAAAACCCAACCCCATCACAATGCCGAACCATTCTACTCCCATCGGGTTGGAAGAGGGACTCCCCATGGGCGCCCAGGTTTCGGTCCAGGCTCCCGCTTCATATCCGTGTGACAGGGCCACCTGCTGAAGACTCAATTTCAGGTTTTCCCATCCGCCTACATTTTTCAGTCCCAGATAAACCAACGGCAGAAACCCGATCACGATCAGAAAGAACTGAAGCACTTCGTTATAGATCGCTGATTTCAGTCCTCCGAGGTATGTATAAACCAGTACAATCGCCGCTGAGACAACGATGCTGACATTGAAGTTCCATCCCAGTATGGTTTCCATCAGGACGGCGAGCGCATACATAGAAATACCGGAAGAAAAGATAGTCATGATGGCGAACGAGATCGCGTTGAAGCCGCGGGTCTTTTCATCGAAACGTAATTTCAGGTATTCGGGAACCGAACGCGCTTTCGATCCATAATAAAACGGCATCATGAAAAGACCGAGAAAGATCATGGCCGGGATGGCTCCGATCCAGTAAAAATGGGTGGTGGCCATACCGTACTTGGCTCCCGAAGCAGCCATCCCGATCACTTCGAGCGCACCGAGGTTGGTGGAGATGAAGGCAAGTCCCGTGATCCAGGCAGGAATGGATTTTCCTCCCATCAGGAAGTCGGAACTGGATTTCATGTATCTTTTTAAAGCCCAGCCAATTCCAAGGACAAAGACAAAGTACACCAGCATGATCGTGTAGTCGATCCAGCCAATATCAAACATCGTGTTCATGGAGGTTCATTTGGTAACAAATATACAATATTCATCAGGAAATGAAAATATCTCTGATGTGTACCGGAGGAAAGGCGTTTGAAAAAACGGTATCTTTGCCTATCGAACGAAATGATCTGAAACCTTCTCCTTACGATGAAAAAGAGATTACCCATCACTATTGCCGTTGTTTCCAGTATTAGTCTCATCCTGATTGCAGCGTTTCTGCTTCTGTTTTCACAGCGGAAGCATGCGCAGGATGAAGTTCCGAAGAAGATGCCTGTCTTTGCCTATGGCATCCCGGTGGATTCGCTGGAGGTCGTCCCCGGGAAAGTGAAAGAAAGAGAAAACCTGTCGATGATCCTTTCTCCGGTTGCTTCCGGTCAGCTGATCGACCAGATAGCGCGCACCACGATGGACGTGTATGACGTCAGGAAGATCAGGCCGGGCCAGGTATATTCGGAGTTTTTTACCAAAGATTCATTACGGCAACTGGAGTATTTTGTCCTCGAGATCAACGATACCGCTTTTGTGGTGTATGATGTACGCGATTCGCTCCGGACTTCGGTCGGATATAAGAAAACCACCCGGGCTATCAGAACCGCCTCGGGTTCGATCACTTCATCGTTGATCGCCGCCTTCCAGGAGAAGAACCTGGACATGGATCTGGCTTACGCACTGGCAGATGTATATGCATGGACGGTAGATTTTTACGGACTTCAGGAGGGAGACCGGTTTAAGACCATCTACGAGGAAGTGTCGGTGGAAGGTCGCACGATTCGTTCCGATAAAATCCTGGCTGCCCTGTTCGAGTCCTCGGGCAGGCAGGTGTATGCCTTCCCGTTCAAACAGCAAGGCAACATACAGTATTTCGATGAGAGCGGCAAGAGCCTGCGGCGGTCCTTTCTGAAAGCCCCGTTACATTTTTCACGGATCAGTTCCCGTTTTTCGGGCGCCCGGATGCACCCGATCCTGAAGATCCGCCGGCCGCATTACGGAGTAGATTATTCTGCTCCCAAAGGTACGCCGGTGGTGTCGCTGGGTGATGGACGCGTGGAATATGCCGGATGGAAAGGTGGTTACGGGAGATTTATCAGCATCAGGCATAATTCGGTTTATACTACCACTTATGCTCACCTCTCGGGATTTGCCAGCGGTATTCGCGGGGGAGCGCATGTACGGCAAGGACAGCTGATCGGGTTCGTGGGAAGCACAGGACTTTCCACCGGTCCTCATCTTGACTTCAGGGTGTATAAAAACGGGTCTCCGTGTGATCCGCTCCGTATGGAATCACCTCCCTCCGACCCCGTGAAAAAGGAGATGATGCCGTCTTATCTGGGACTGGTGAACAAAATGAGATCGCAACTCGATTCGATCCACTGGTAGCCCTTATAACCGGATCCCGATAAAAACATCAAGCCGCGAGAGGTCCACATCGTGGTTTTGAAAATCAGGCTGGATATTATTTCCGAAGGAACCAGAAGTGTAATTATCCATCACACAATAGGTAAACGAAAGGCCGGTCCTGAGTCCGGCTTTTTTATTCCGGTAGAAATCTAAAATTATCGAAAGAGATGCAGCAAAGGCATCGCCGGAGTACACTTTGTTTTCTGTTCTCATACTGACCACGTCCTGATAGTTCAGATACCCGGCCGTCATTTTTATTTCGTAAGCATTATCAGTATTTGTTGATTTTATCCGGTAATGGCCTCCTGCCCCGATATAACTCAATCCCATCTTATTGGTCAAAGGACCGACATACGTGGATGAATCTGACAATAAACCCACGATATCGTCTCTCTTAAACGAGAAAAAATAACTTCCTGTAATGCCAACACCGAAGTGATTCGTAACGAACCAGGCTGCATCGCCATTCACGGTTATTCCATAATGGGAAGCATTCAGAAACTCCCTGACCTGGTCGGAATTCACTTTGGATTTTTTACTGAGCAGGTAACCGACTCCTGGTGATAAAGAAAATTCCCAACGATCTTTGAAGGTATGCCCTTTCCTTTCCGGAAAAATAAGTTCTTCTATCGGTGTCGTCGAAAAGTATGAAGAGACATTTTCAATGCTGATTGAATCACGGGATTGCGGCGCTGCTCCCGGTAACGCATAAATAATATATTTTGCAGAAATCTGTTTGATAACGCACGACCGCTTTTCTCCACTGTTAGTGATCAGATAATCTTGTGAAAAGGCTTGAAAACAAGGACAAATCAAGAAGATAAACAAGAAAATTTTCTTCATCGTAATAAAAGTTTTACAAGCAAAAATAGTGCATTTGATTCAGAAATCCTTACTGATAATATTTATCTTTGTTTTTCTTAACAGATCCTTTATGAAGAACGCTTTATTCTTTGTCATTTTCAGTCTGATTTTTGTTATGTTTTTCGGATCATGTACCCCGAAGAAATCAGACTCTCCAACAATATCGGTTATGAAAGAATCATTTGGAACAGCCGACGGAAAGCCGGTTTATTTGTATACCCTGAAAAACACCTCCGGGATGGAGGTGAAAGTCACCAATTTTGGAGCCATTATCACGAGCATTATCGTCCCTGACAGGAACGGTAAAATGGGTGACATCGTGCTCGGATTTGACAGTCTGAGCGGTTATACGGCATCAAATCCCTATTTTGGAGCCCTGGTCGGCCGTTATGCCAACCGTATTGCCAAAGGGAAGTTTGTCCTCGACGGCCGGGAATACACGTTGGCAGTCAACGATGGCCCGAATCATCTGCATGGTGGCATCAAAGGGTTTAACAAAGTTGTGTGGGAAGGAAAAGAGTTTTCCGATACTACCAGGGCGGGAATCACCCTCACTTATCTCAGCAAAGACAACGAAGAGGGCTATCCGGGAAACCTTCAGGTAACGGTGACTTATTCGCTTGACAACCACAACCAGCTGACCACGGTGATTGAGGCGGTCACGGACAAAGCAACGCCGGTGAACCTCTGCAATCATACCTATTTCAATCTTTCCGAAGCAGATACCAACATACTGGGTCATGAGGTGATCCTGAAAGCCACGAGGTATACGGAAGTTGACGCCAACCTGATCCCGACAGGTCAATTACCCGATGTGGCAGGTACTGCGATGGATTTTACCACCGCTCATCCTATTGGGGAGCGCATAGCAGAGGTGCCGGGCGGATACGATCATAATTACGTGCTGGACAAGAAGTCCGGTGAAATGGGGTTTGCCGCCAATGTTTTCGATCCCCGCACGGGTCGCGGCCTGATCGTGATGACTACTCAGCCCGGAGTGCAGTTTTATACCGGTAATTTTCTGGACGGGACCATCACCGGAAAGGGAGGAAAAGTATACGAAAAACATTACGGCTTCTGCCTTGAGACGCAGCATTTCCCTGATTCACCAAATCAGCCGTCCTTTCCCAATACCATGTTGAAACCCGGGGAGAAATACCAGGAAACCACCGTTTGGCAGTTTATGGTGAAAAAGTAGCAGAATTGCGTCAGTGTTTTCTTACTCCTCCGGAAACTTGTGCCATATAGAATTCCGGGACGAGCTTGGTGCGGGCGAAGTAAGCGGCGCCGACTTCGTTGAGGAACCTGTCAACGGCATCTTCGCGGACGATATTCACGGTACATCCTCCGAATCCGGCTCCCGTCATGCGGGCGCCGATCACCCCGTTTATTTTCCAGGCTTCTTCCACCAGTGTATCCAGTTCAGGGCCGGTGACTTCATAATTGTCCCGCAGTGATTCGTGGGATGCGTTCATCAGGGCTCCGAACTGCATGATATCATACTTTGAAAGGGCTGATATGGCGTTGAGTACCCGCTGGTCTTCAGAGATCACATGACGGGCTCTTTTACGGATCACCTCATCGGGGATGATATCCTGTATCTTGAAGAACTGCATAAAACTGATCTGTCCGAGTTTATGGACGCCGAACTGATCACTGAGGTATGTCACCGCCAACTGGCATTCGGCCACCCGCTCGTTGTATTTCGAATCGGCCAGTCCGCGAACCTTGTTGGTGTTGGCTACGATGAGGCGGTACCCGTCGAGTTTGAAAGGCACGGGTCTATGCTCGAGCGAAAGGCAATTCAGGAAGATAGCATGATCCTTCTCTCCCATTCCCACCGCAAACTGGTCCATGATGCCGCAGTTTACCCCGACAAACTCGTTTTCGGCACGTTGAGACCATTTGACCAGGTCGATCATTTCAAGTCCGGCTCCCAGCAGGTCATTCAGGGCAAAGGCGGTCACCATTTCAATAGAGGCAGAAGAAGAAAGACCGGCGCCGTTGGGTATATCGCCCGAAAAGTACATGTCGAATCCCTGCAGGGGGATCTGGTGTTGCCGGAACTGATCGAACACACCCAGCGGGTAGTTGACCCAGCTTTTTGCTATCGGCTGATTCGCCTTTTCCAACAGGATATCGGCACGGAATTCCTGATTTCCGGAAGCGAAGCGCAACAGGTGGTCTTTACGTTTTCTGATGAGTAACCAGGTGCCGAGTTGGAGGGCACAGGGTAACACAAAGCCACCGTTATAATCCGTATGTTCCCCGATGAGGTTCACTCTCCCGGGAGCAAAATATACCTCCGGAAGCTGTTCCGGTTCATCAAATAAAATAAAAAATTGCTGGCGGAGTTTTTCTATGTTCATACCATCTCATTTCATGCTTCGAATTTAACAATAATAGCAATATGGATAACGTGAGATTTTCTACCTTTGTGACCAAACACATACCTCATATGAAACTGCTAAGATACACGCTGTTACTTTGTTTATGTTCTGCGCTGATCCCTTCCGTCTCCGCTCAGGAATCCGGCAGGTTTGACCTCACCGGAACGTGGCAATTCAGGGAACAGGGATCGACAAAAGTTTATAATGGAGAAGTCCCCGGATTTGTGCAGACCGACCTTATGAAAAACAAGGTCATTCCTGATCCGTATTACCGCGACAATGAATCAAAGGTTCAGTGGGTAAGTGATACGGGTTGGGTCTATGAGAAATATTTCAAGCTCGATGCTTCGTTTTTTTCTCACCGCAATATGGAGATGGTCTTTGAAGGAATCGATACTTATGCCAATGTCTATCTCAACGACTCACTGATCCTGGTGGCCGATAACATGTTCAAGCAATGGGTTGTTCCCGTAAAATATAAGCTGCATGTAGGATTTAATAAGCTGAGGGTGGAATTTCCTTCTGTCAACAAACAGGTTAAAAGCAAGTATGAGGCCCTCCCATACAAGGTCCCCGGCGACGAGCGCAGTATATGCCGGAAAGCCGCTTACCAGTTTGGTTGGGATTTCGGTCCGAAGATGATCACGATGGGGATCTGGAAGCCGGTGTATATCCGGTATTGGGAAAGAACCAATGTGTTGGGCGTAAATATTGTACCGGGGACAAAGACAGATACCTCGGCCCGCTTTTCGGCTGTCTTCACCCTGATAGCGACCCTGGCAGATACGGCCGAGTTCAAGCTGACGGTGGACGGTCAGCCTTTGATTGACTCCCGGGAGGGACTGAAAAAAGGCGTGAACGTCATCCGGGCCGATTTCGAGATCGTGAAGCCCAAACTCTGGTGGCCCAACGGCATGGGGAAACAAACCCTGTACACGCTGGGTTATGAAGTATGGTTCGCCGGTAAAAAAGAGAATACCGGGGAAAAGAAATTCGGGATCCGAAAGATCGAACTCATCACCGAAAAGGATTCCATCGGAAGGAGTTTTTATTTCAAGGTCAACGATAAACCTGTTTACGCCAAAGGAGCCAATTTTGTACCGATGGATATGTTCCCGACCCGTGTTCCCGATTCGGCCTATGAAAGACTGATTGACGATGTGGCAAAGGCGAATATGAACATGTTGCGTATCTGGGGCGGCGGTATCTATGAACGAGATAAGTTTTATGAACTGTGCGACGAAAAAGGCATCCTGGTATGGCAGGATTTCATGTTTGCCAACGATGCGATTCCGCCGTCCAAAGAGCTGTATACAAACATCCGCGATGAAGTCATCCAGAACATCGTCAGGCTGAGAGATCATCCCTGTATCGCCCTCTGGTGCGGTAACAATGAGATTGAAGAAGGATGGCGCCACTGGGGATGGCCCAAGCAATACGGGCTCTCTAAAGAAGATTCCACCGAGCTTTACAAGAGCACCTGGGCAGTCTTTAATGACATCATCGCCAACAGCGTAAAAAGGTACGATACGCTTCGTCCTTTCGTGCTTTCTTCTCCGAAATTCGGATGGGGAAATCCGAAGAGCATGCTCGAAGGAGATAGCCATTACTGGGGTATTTGGTGGGGGAAAGAGCCCTTTAGCGTATATGAACAGAAAGTACCCCGTTTCATGTCGGAGTTTGGCTTCCAGGCTTACCCGGATGATGCCACTTTGAAAAAATTCACGATCCCTTCGGATATTCAGCCCGGCTCACCGGTGTTGAAAGCTCACCAGAAGCATGTAGAGGGATACGAGATCATCGATCAGTATATGAAACGTGATTTCCGGGAGCCCAAAGACTTCGGGATGTACCGGTACCTGTCGCAGGTATTGCAGGCCGAAGGCATCACCGGAGCCATTGAAGCACAACGCAGGTCGAAGCCCGTCTGCCGCGGCACCTTGTTCTGGCAACTGAACGACTGCTGGCCCGGGGTGACATGGTCCGCCAGGGATTATTATGGCGACAAGAAAGCGCTCTGGTATCGCGCAAAGCAAGTGTATTCCGATCAGCTTATTTCTGCAGAAGTCAAGAATGATACGATGACGGTGATCGCGACTACGGATGATGGAAGAACACAGGATATCAACTTCCGGATGTTCTTGTTCGATTTCAACGGGAACGTCATCTGGCGGGCCGATTCTGCCTTCAAGCTACAGGCGGGTTATGCCATGAAACTCGCTTCTGCCTCCATCCCCTACCTGCTGCAGGGAAATGATCCGAAGAAGGTCTTTCTGTATATGGACCTGAAAAATATCATTGGCGTCCGGAGTGCAAAATTCTACTATTTTGTTCCGAAGAATGAATTGGACCTTCAGAAACCTGTCATTACAACCAAGGTCACCGAATACGAAGAAGGATATAAAGTGGAACTATCCACCAACACGCAGGCCCTTTATGTGCGGCTTTCGACAGATGTACCGGGTGAATTCAGCGATAACTACTTTGATCTCGTGCCCCGGTTGAACAGGACCGTTCTATTTAAAACCAAAACGAAAGATCCGGATCTTGCCAATAAGATCAAGATCATTTCGCTGGCAGATGTTTGGCAATGATGCGAAAGGCTTTTTTTATTCTGATGGTATTTTCGGGATGTCTCCCGTTTCTTTCCTATGGGCAACATGACGCGGACATCATCAGGGTCATGACGTTTAATATTAAGTACGACAAACCGTCCGACAGCATCTATTCATGGAACGGCAGACGGGATAAGGTTTTTCGGGTATTTCGTTCTGAACAACCCGATATCATTGGCATTCAGGAGGGTCTTCATCATCAGCTCGAAGATATCCGGTCTGTCTTCCCGGAATATGGGCTGGCCGGAGTCGGACGCGAAGACGGGAAAACGAAAGGTGAATATGCCGCCATCTTATTTCGTACCGACCGTTTTACGCTGGTTCGCACTTCCTCCTTCTGGCTTTCGGAAACCCCGGCTGTCCCGGGTTCCATCTCCTGGAATGCCGCCTGCACACGAATAGTGACATGGGTGGAACTGCATGACTGCAACGCTCAGCGAAGCTTGTTTTTCTTCAATACACATTTCGATCACATGAGTGAGCAGGCACGGGTGAACAGCGCCAGGTTGCTCCTTGATTCGATCC
>Ga0209098_1003844_pt1 | contig 12024 bp, 8 predicted proteins | sample AD_JPNHW1_MetaG_FD_184429 | JGI IMG/M metagenome (GOLD analysis project Ga0209098, IMG submission 184429) | Active sludge microbial communities of municipal wastewater-treating anaerobic digesters from Japan - AD_JPNHW1_MetaG (SPAdes) (version 2) | ecosystem: Engineered > Bioreactor > Anaerobic >... | reverse complement strand
TCAAGACCCGCTTCCGCCCGCACTACTTCGGCTACACCGAGCCGAGCTTCGAGGTCGACCTCTCGGCCAAGCACCTCGGCAAGATCGGCAAGGAGTGGGTCGAGATCATGGGCTGCGGCATGGTCGACCCGGCCGTGTTCGAGTCCGTCGGCTACGACCCGAAAGAGTGGACCGGCTACGCCTTCGGCATGGGCATCGAGCGCATCGCGATGATGCTCTACGGCGTCGACGACATCCGCTACTTCTACCAGAACGACGCCCGTTTTCTCCGCCAGTTCGCCTGAGCGCCACGGACCAAGAAACCAGAACACAACACCGCGCTGTTCCCATGAAACTCTCGCTCGACTGGCTCCGCCGCTATGTCGCCGTCGACCGTCCCGTCGACGAAATCTCCAACGCCCTCACGATGATCGGATTCGAGGTCGAGGGCATCGCCCGTACCGGCCTTTCCCCGATGGCCCACGTCGTCGTCGGCGAGATCGTCACCCGCGACAAGCATCCGGGCGCCGACAAGCTCTCCGTCTGCACCGTGCGCGTCGCGCCCGAGGCTACGCCGATCCAGATCGTCTGCGGCGCGCCCAACTGCGATGCCGGCCACCGCGTGCCCGTCGCCCTCGTCGGCGCCGTGATGCCGGGCGACTTCAAAATCAAGATCTCGAAGATCCGCGGCGTCGAATCCAACGGCATGATGTGCTCGGCTCGCGAGCTCGGCCTAGGCGAGGACCACGGCGGCCTGCTCGTGCTGCCCAACACCCTCACGCTCGGCACGCCCATCCACGAGGCCATCGGCGCAGGCGACGTCGTCTTCGACCTCGAAATCACGCCCAATCGCCCCGACTGCCTCTCGCACCTCGGCCTCGCGCGCGAACTCGCCGCCTGGTTCCGCCTGCCGCTCCAGTATCCGGCGATCAAGACCAGCGACCCCGTCGCTGGCACGCATGCCGTGCCGCACCTGCTCGAGTCCGTCGCCGTGACCGCCGAGGAGGATTGCCCGCACTACACCGCGCACGTCGTCTCCGGCGTGAAGATCGGGCCCAGCCCCGCGTGGTTGCAGGAGGCGTTGCAGGTCGTCGGCCTCCGCCCGATCAACAACGTCGTCGACGTCACCAACTTCGTCCTCATGGAGACCGGCCAGCCGCTCCACGCATTCGACGCCAAGAAGATCGCCGGCCACCGCCTGATCATCCGCCGCGCCGCCGAGGGCGAGAAGCTCGTCACCCTCGACAACAAGGAGCGCGTGCTCACCGAGCGGATGCTTGTCATCGCCGACGCCGAGAAACCGCTCGTCGTCGCCGGCATCATGGGCGGCGCCAACGCCGAGGTCGACGCCACCACGACCGACCTCGTCCTCGAGTCCGCGTTCTTCAAGCCCACCTCCATCCGCGCCACCTCCAAGAAGCTCGGGCTCTCCTCCGACAGTTCCTACCGCTTCGAGCGCGGCATCGATCCGTGCGGCCTGCTGCCCTCCGCCCGCCGCGCCATCGACCTCATCCTCGAGACCGCCGGCGGCAAGGTCGTCGGCCCGCTCTTCAACGTCGGCAGCGCGCCGGCCACCGAGACCGCCATCGAGGTCACGCCCGACTTCATCCGCGCCCGCGCCGGCTATGACATCCCCGATACCGCGATGCGCGAGCTGCTCGGAGCCATCGAACTCGAGATCGTCGAGCGCAACGACGTCACCCGCCTTACCGGCAACATCTGGAACGTGAAGGTCCCGAGCTGGCGCGGCGACCTCGACCGCGGTGTCGACCTCGTCGAGGAGGTCGTGCGCCTCTACGGCTGCGACAAGATCCCGCCGGCCCCGGTCATGGCGGTTGCGATGCCCGAGGACGACGACCCGATCACCGAGTTCAACCGTGCCGCCAGCACGTATCTCGTCGGTCAGCACTTCCACGAGTGCTGCAACTACTCGCAGCGCTCCGGTCCCGAGACCGCCGCGTGGTTCTCCGATGCCGCCGCGAAGACGCTCGCCATCGCGAATCCCTTCACCGAGGAGTACTCGCACCTGCGCGCCTCGCTCGTCAACGGCCTGCTGGAGAACCTCCGTCTCAACCAGGATCGCCGCACTGGCGCCACGAAGCTCTTCGAGGTCGGCCGCACGTTCCGCGAGGTCGGCGGCAAGATCTACGAGTGCCTCTCCGTCGGCTTCGTGATCCGCACGGAGTCCGAAGAGGCGCAGTGGCTTGCCCGCGCCCCCGGCGATTTCTACACCGCCAAGCGCCACCTCGCCGTGATCGCCGCCAACGCCGGCGTGGCCATCGAGTCGTTGCGCGTCGAGCGCGTCGCCGCGCCCAATGCCGGCTGGCAGCCCGACCACGCCGCGACCTTCGGCCGCCTGACCGACGGTTGCGAGGCCTGCTGCGGTCTCCTGAACTTGGAGATGCTGCGCAAGCTCGGCATCGCCAGCGGAGTCGTCGCCGGCATGCTCTACATCCTTCCTGAGAAGGTAGCCGAGGCGAAGCGCCGCTCGAAGTACAAGCCCTTCAGCCTGTTCCCGGCCGCGCTGCGCGACATCGCGCTCGTGGTCGACGCCGGCGCCGCCGCCGAGACGGTGCGCCGCGACGTCGCCAAGGCCGCCCGCGCCGCCGCCGGCAAGATCGCGCTGGAGAACGTGCGCCTCTTCGACGTCTACCAGGGCAAGGGCCTCCCCGAGGGGAAGAAGAGTTTCGCGTTCTCGCTGGTGTACCGCGCCGAGGACCGGACGCTCACCGACGACGAGGTGAACGCCGCGTTCCAGAAAGCGCAGGACGAGCTCACCAAGAACGCCGCCTACGCGATCCGAAAGTGATCCGTGACGGAACGAAAACGGCCGGCTCCATATGGAGCCGGCCGTTTTGCTATGAACTGACGACTGACGGGAAAAGGGACGCCTACTGCGGCCGGGCGTGGCCGTTGTGGTGGAAGCGTTGGGCGATGGGCGAGAGTTCGAAGACTTCGACCTTCTCCTCGGCTGGCATGCGGTCGGCGCAGTTGGCGATCTGCTTGATGAGGTGTTCGGTGATGGTGATGCCGCGTTCGCCGATGGCGGGGATGCCCGCGGCACGGCCCTTGGGGTAGGGCGTGGCAAGAATCTCGTGGAGGTGGAGGTCCCAGGGCGAGCGGGTCGTGGGCGAACAGGGATAGCAGATGACGGCGAGATCGAGGAAGACGCCGTCGAGGTCGAAGCGGAAGAGTTCGCTGCCGGCCGGGATGCGCAGGGCGGGGTCCCAGAGGTCGCGTTGATGGGCTCGGGTGAGGAGCGGGGCGCTGACGTTGCATCCCTTGGTGGCGAGAGCGGACTTGAGGGCGGCGGCGATGACGGTCTGTGTCTCGGCGAGGAAACTGCAGATCTCGGCGGGACTCTGGGGTTTCCGGCGGAGGGCGCGCTCGTAGACGGTGGCTGCACCCTTGGGGTCGAACTCGATGACGAGGTCGATCCAGCGGCTGTGCTCGAGGTCGATGAAGCCGGCCCAGGTGATGAACGAGGCGACTCCGGTGGCCCGTTCGCCGGGCGGAGCCACGGTAGAATTTGCGGACAGGCCGAGCTCGGTGAGCGCGCGGGGAACCAGGGTCTGGATCTCGCCGGCGGCAAACCATGTGGGGGGCGGTGCGGCGGGGGCGAGCGGCGGTGGGGCATTTTCCGCCTCGAGAATCGGATCGGCCGGGGGCGTCTCGAGGGCCTCGAGCGGGGGCTGAAGTTGTTGGGCGACGATCTCGCCGAGCAGGCTGTAGCGGCGGCCGAGCGAGTCGTATTGCTCGAGCTGTTTCTGCAGCGCGAGCTGGTAGCCGACGATGCGCTCGGCTACGCGGAGGCGGGCCAGCAGCAGACCGTGGTCGAAGGGCTTGCTGATGAAGTCGTCGGCGCCGGCGTCGAGGCCTGCGGTGATCTCACCGGTCTCGAACTTGGAGCTGACGATGATGACATAAGGCTGGATCGGCGGGGCTGCGGCGCGGAGACCGCGGCAGACTTCGGTGCCTTCGAGCCCGGGCATCACCCAGTCGAGCAGGGCGATGAGTGGCCCGTCGGTGTCGAGCAGGGCGGCGAGGGCGGCTTTGCCGTCGGTGACGACTTGAGGCGTGTAGTGGGCGTTTTCCAGCACCCTGACCAGGATCTCTCGGGAGAGCCGGTCGTCTTCGGCGATCAAGACCTTCATGGCGGTGTGAGTGCTGGGCTCAGTGGGGCTGGCGGGCGAGGGGATGGTTTTGTATCGGCCGCAGTGGCAGAAACTCAAAGGCGGAATTGAGGGATTCACCCCGCTCGCCCGGACTGGGACCGTTGCGCAGGGGAATGCGCGACGTGTCAGCCGGTGCCCCCGTGGTTGAAGAAGACAGCAAGCGGAGTGGGAACGAAAACGGGGATGGGATGCTGCTCGGAGGTGGCCTCGGCAAAGGTCGTGAGTTTCTCGATGTAGCGGTCGTTGAGGATGGCGCCGCGGTTGAGCAGCGGGATTTCGTTGACGTGCGGTGGCGGATAGGCCGCGGCGAGCACGTCGAGCAGGCGGAGCTGATTCGATGCTTTGCGCCGCTGCGGGGTGTGTTGTTCGATGGCGGTGAGCCGGATGCGGTGGCCACCCAGGTCGAGATGCAAGGGCTTGATGTCTTCGGGGATCGGCGGCCGTGCGATGTGTCGCTCCAAGTAGATGCCCTGCGAGAGGAACGGCATGAGCGTATCGCACGTGCGCTGGCATAGCTCGGTGCGCAGCGCCGAGCTGATGATGGTGAGCGCCTCGGCCAGGAAGGATTGCTTGGGGAGGGTGGCCTTCGCGCGGCAGTGCAGGGTCTTCTCGATGAGCTGGGCGACGGTGGCGGGCTCGGCCTCGATCATGAGGTCGATCCAGATTTGTTCTTCGACGGAGATGATGGCCGTCCACGCCGCGTAGGCGATGCGGTAGGGGGGCGGCGGCGTGTCCGGCTGTTCGATGACGACCGGACCAAGCCCGAACTGTTCAAGAGCGCCGGTCACGAGGCTGGCGAGCTTTTCGGCAGGTATGAGCTCGTGCGTTCCGTCGGTGGAGGCGGTCGTGGGCGCTTGCCCCGGTGCGTTCTGTGGCGAAGCGGCGATGAGCTCGCCCAGCAGTTGGTGGCGCTGCACGAGGCATTCGAACTCGGCGACCTTCTTGCTCAGGTCGATCTCGTATTCGACCATGCGCTCCGCGACACGGAGACGGGCGAGCAGCTCGGCGAGATTGAATGGTTTGGAGAGAAAGTCGTCGGCTCCGGCGTCGAGGCCGGCCACGATCTCGTTCTTGTCGGTTTTCGCGCTGAGCATCAGCACGTAGGGCCGAATTCTCAGGCGGGACTGACGCAGCCTGGTGCAGACTTCCGGACCCGACATTCCCGGCATGACCCAGTCGAGGATGACGATCGGGGCGGCATCCTCGGCCGCCAACGCCTCGATGGCCTGTTTCCCGTCGTCCACAGTCTGGACCTGGTAATGGGCGTCTTCGAGGAACGCGCGCAGAACTTTGCGCGCGATGCGATCATCGTCGACGACCAAGATTTTCATTTGGGAAGGGCGGGGGGACGAGAGGGTTCATCGGCATGCTTGATGGATGCTTTACTCAAAATGCTGCCCAGGTTCCGTCTGTTGCGCAGGGAATCCGGGTTGAAAACGCCCTGCGGCGCTCCGTACCCTCTGCGCTCACCCGCTGCCGGACATGCCCGATACACCCAACAACATCGATATCGACTACGTCGCCAACCTCGCGCGCCTCGCGCTTTCCCCCGAGGAAAAGGCCACCTACGCGCGCCAGCTCGGCGACGTGCTCGCCTACATCGAGAAGCTCAAGCAGGCCGATGTCACCGGCGTCGAGCCCACCGCCCACGCCTTCGACGTCCACAACGTCTGGGCTGCCGACGTGCCCGCGCCGGGCCTCTCCGTCGAGGATGCCCTGCGCAACGCCCCCGCGCAGCGCGACAACATGATCGCCGTGCCGAAGGTCGTGGAGTGATCCGCAGCTGAACGAAACACTGCCGCCCGCTCCGCGAAACTTCGCTGACACCCGCGCTTCGTCCCGCTGCGCGAAATGCGCCACCTCCGCCAACCCTCTGTCATTCCCGCAATGTCGTCCGCCCTCGCTTTCCAGACCGCCGCCCAGTTGAGCGACCAGCTCGCCACGCGGAAGGTTTCCGCTGTCGAACTCGCCCAGTCCTGTCTCGCGCAGGTCCGCGCCACCGACGCCCGGATCAACGCCTTCCTCTCCTTTGACGAGGCCGACATCCTTGCCCAGGCCCGCGAATCCGACGCGCGCCGCGCCGCCGGCCAAGCCCGCGGTCCGCTCGACGGCGTGCCGGTGGGCCTGAAGGACGTCATCGCCGTGCGCAACCAGCCGCTCACCTGCGGTTCGCGCATGCTGGAGAAGTTCGTCTCGCCGTACGACGCCACCGCCGCGCTCGGCCTGAAGCGCGCCGGCGCCGTGCTCTTCGGCCGGCTCAACATGGACGAGTTTGCCATGGGCAGCTCGACGGAGAATTCCGCCTTCCAGACCACCGCCAACCCGTGGGACACCTCGCGCATCCCCGGCGGCAGCTCGGGCGGCAGCGCGGCGGCCGTCGCCGCCGGTCAAGTCCCCGTTTCCCTCGGCAGCGATACCGGCGGCTCGATCCGCCAGCCGGCGTCGCTGTGCGGCATCGTTGGCCTGAAGCCGACCTACGGACTGATCTCGCGCTACGGCCTCGTCGCCTACGCATCGTCGCTGGACCAGATCGGGCCCTTCGGCCACACGGTCGAGGACGTCGCGATGACGCTCCAAGCCATCGCCGGCCACGACGAGAAGGACTCGACCTCGTTCCGCACCGAGATTCCCGACTACCGCGCCGAGCTCAAGAAGCGCCGCGGCCCGTGGAAACTCGGCGTGCCGAAGGAATACTTCGGCGAGGGCCTCGCGCCCGAGGTGCGCGCGGCGGTCGAGCAGGCCATCGCCTGGTACCGCGCGCAGGGTTGCGAGATCCGCGAGGTCTCGCTCCCGCATACCGAATACGCCATCGCCGTCTACTACATCATCGCCACGGCCGAGGCGTCCTCGAACCTCGCGCGCTACGACGGCATCCGCTACACGCACCGTTCGCCGAAGGCGACCGACGCCATCGACATCTACCACCACTCCCGCGCCGAGGGCTTCGGCCCGGAGGTGAAGCGCCGCATCATCCTCGGCACCTATGTGCTCAGCAGTGGCTACTACGACGCCTACTACGGCCGCGCCCAGAAGGTCCGCACGCTGATCCGGCAGGATTTCCTGAACGCCTTCCGCGAGGTCGACGCCCTGCTCACGCCCACCTCGCCCACCGTGGCGTTCAAGAAGGGCGAGAAGACGGCCAACCCGCTGGAGATGTACCTCGCCGACATTTTCACGATCTCGCTCAACCTCGCCGGTCTCCCCGGCGTGTCCGTGCCCTGCGGTTTCTCGTCCGCGGGGTTGCCGATCGGCCTGCAGATCGTCGGTCAGCCGTTCAAGGAAGCCGAGCTCCTCTCCATCGCCCACGCCTACGAGCGTGCCCACGACTTTCACACCAAGCACCCGCAGCTCTGACTCTTTTCTCCCGTGTCCGCCGCCGCTCAATCTCCCTCCTCCTACGAAGCCGTCATCGGGCTCGAGGTCCATGTGCAGCTCAAGACGCGCTCGAAGATGTTCACGCGCGTCGCCACCGGCTTCGGCGAGCCGCCGAACACGCTCACCGACCCGGTCGTGCTCGCGCTGCCCGGCACGTTGCCGGTCATGAACAAGGAGGCCTTGGACAAGATCATCAAGACCGGCCTCCTCCTCGGCTGCGAGATCGCCCCGGTCTGCAAATGGGACCGTAAGAACTATTTCTACCCCGACAGCCCGAAGAACTATCAGATCTCCCAGTACGACCAGCCGATCTGCCTGCGCGGCGGCGTCGAGATCGAGCTGCCCGGCTCAGCCCGCAACGTCATGGGCGAGCATGTCACCATCCCGCTCACCCGCATCCATCTCGAGGAGGATGTCGGCAAGCTCAACCACGGCGCCGTCGAGAGTCTCATCGACTACAACCGCGCCGGCACGCCGCTCATGGAGCTCGTCACCGATCCCGCGCTCAAGTCCGCGGACGAGGCCTTCGCCTTCCTCACCGCCTTCCGCATGATCCTCGTCGCTGCCGGCATCTCCGACTGCGACATGGAGAAGGGCCAGATGCGCTGCGACGCCAACATTTCGATTCGCCCGGTCGGGCAGAAGGAACTGGGCACGAAGGTCGAACTCAAGAACCTCAACTCCATCTCGTTCGTCCGCGACGGCATCATGCACGAGATCCAGCGCCAGCTCGCCGTCGTCCTCGCCGGCGGCACGCTCCGCCAGGAGACACGCGACTACGACGGCCAGACCGGCACCTCGCAGTCGCTCCGCTCCAAGGAGATGGCCCACGACTACCGCTATTTCCCGGACCCCGACCTCATGCCCGTGAAGGTCGACGAGGCGTGGAAAGCCCAGCTGCGCGAAGGCCTGCCCGAGCTGCCGTTCGACAAGCAGCGTCGCTTCTTCGCCGAGTACCAGCTCCCGTACACGATCACCTCTGTCCTCGTGCCAGACCGCGCGCTCAGCGACTACTTCGAGGAGACGGCGAAACTCGCAGGTGCCGCCAAGGCCCAGGCCGTGGGCAACTGGATCGCCAACGACCTTCTCCGCGAACTCGGCGCCGCCGGTATCGAGCTTGCCGCGTCGAAGATCCGTCCCGCACACATCGCCGCGCTTGTAGCCCTCGTCGAGGGCGGTGCGATCTCGTCGAGCAGCGCGAAGGAGGTCTTCGTCGAGATGTTCCAGTCGGGCGAGATGCCCGAGCCCATCGTCGACCGCCGCGGCCTGCGCCAGAGCAACGACACCGGCGAATTGGAGAAATGGTGCCAGGATGCCATCGCCGCCAATCCTAAGGCTGTGGCCGAGTACAAGTCCGGCAACGAGAAGGCTATCAACTCCCTCAAGGGTCCGGTGATGAAGGCCGGCAAGGGCAAGGCCAACCCGAAGCTCGTCGACGAAGTCCTGCGCAAGCTCCTCGCCGCCGGCTGAGCCGTGAGATCGTAGGGGCGTCGGCGAGCGACGCTCCTGTCCGCACTTCCGGCGTGCAATTGGGCAAGGCGCAACGTGAGCCGAACGAATGGTTGCGGCCAAGCCGACGCTGGTTTCGAGCGGATCACCGCAGGTACTGGATGGCGAAGCACGCCAGCTCCGCGCCGAGGATACCGGAGAGGATGAACCCGTGCCACGACATCGTGGCCGGCGCCTTCGGGCGCGGGAAGTCCGGTGTGACCCCGGCGGCAAGCACGCGGTCGTAAGTGTGCGGATGCGTGACTCCCTTCCCCGGGAACACCACTGGTGTGAGGTTGTCCTCGCTCAGCCGGAGCAGGGCGCGGGCGTAGGCGCCGGTGACTGACTCGTTTGCCGTCGCCATGTTGTCGGCGCAAGTCTCCAGCCGGCGCACCAGGGATGCGGTGAGGCGAGGGACCAGAACCATGAGCAGCAGCGGAATGTAGAGGCCGATCGCCCCGAGGGTGTGCAGCAGCGGGATGAGGTAGATCCAGGGCAGGACGCTCGTCGCGCGCACGAGCCGCAGGCACAGCGTGACGCGCGATTCCGTGAGGTGGCCGAGTTCGTGGGCGCAGATGGCGGCGATTTCCTCGTCCGGCATCGCCTCGATCAGCCGGTCGCTGAATACCAGCTCGCGCGAGAGGGGCAGGGCCAGGGCTTGGCACGTGCCGATGCGCATGACCCAGACCGCGCGGCACTGGACGCCCGTCCTGGCGGAGACGGTGTCGACGATGTGCTGCAACCGCTCCGGCGCCGGGACGAAGAGCCCGAGCAGCCGGCCGAACCGCAGCCAGCCCGAGCGCGCCCAGGAGAGTTGCAATGCCAGCATGGCGACACCGAGCGCCAGCGCGGGCCAGCCGAAGGTGCTGGGCATGGCCAGGGCGACTGCGGCGAGCACGATCCAGAGCAACAGGTGGAGGCACAGTCCTACTGCGCTCTGCCGGAGCAGCTCGCTCCAGCCGAGCCGCGGAAAGATCTCGCGGTTGAGCGGCAGGGTACCGGCCATCGTGCCGACCAGGCAGGCCACTCCGGTGGCGAACAGCGACCACTGCGGGGTGTCCGGCCGGAACAACGCGAGCGAGAGGACCGCGACCGGCGGCATGGTCCAGATCGCCGCGTGTGCTGTCACATTCACCGGCCACAGGCGCCGCGCCTGCTCCGTCCAGTGTTCGTTGCGCGACCGTCGCCATGGGCGCAGGGCGCTCCAATTGAGAAAGGCCAGCACGATGGCGGAAACGGGTAGGGCGGCTATCGCGAGAAGGGCGTGCATCTTGGGGCTAAGGACGACTCTGCTTGGACCTGTCCGCTTGGGCAAGCTGGCGTCCAGCGCATGGTGCTGGTGCATGCCGTGGAACCGCCGGGTACCCATCCTGTCGATAAATGGCGCTTCAACCCGGGAATCGGCGGACTTGTACCGTTAACTCCCAGGTGCTTCGCTTCCGCCTCGTCCATTCGCGTTACCTCCCAGCTGCGTTTCCCCCATCCATGAAAATACCCCTTTCGGTCGCCGCGGCGCTCATGCTCGGCGGTTTCGCATTCGGCGCCACCGGATGCGTGACCGAGTACCAGACGGTTTCCACCGTGCCGATCTACTCCGGAACCACGCTGCCAGCCGCCAGTCGTGTAGCAGTACTCATGGAGTTCCGCGGTGGTTCGCCGTCGCCGCAGGAGCGTGCGGACGTGCGTGAGCTCATTGCCGACTACCTCGCCGGGAAAGGTGCGGTGCTCGTCGAAGAGCCCAGCGCCGCCGATTACCTCGTGCATGTCGTGCTGGAGCGCCGCAATCCCGCGAACCCCGAGGAGTGGACCGTTGTCGACACCTACTCGGCGCACAGTCTCAGCTCGGTCGCGGGTGACGACTACGAATGGCCGGCCGGCATCGTCGAGGACGACAGCTATAAGGTGACGACCTACTCGTACATCGGCTTTGGTGCATTCTACCCGATCTGGTTCGATGCTTGGAGCAGCCCGTGGCATCGCGGCCATATCCGCATCTGCCCTCCGCCGCGGCATCACGACCACTATCGCGACAATCGCTGGCGCGAGGAGCGCCGTCACCACCGGCCGGATCGCTGGCAGAAGGACCGGCATCCGGATCTGGGGCGCGGCGATGGCCGCCGCATGGAACGCGATCATCGGGAAGAGCAACGCCGCCCGGATCCCGTGCGGTCGCCGCAGAAACGCGACACGCATCGCGATCGCGACCGTCAGGATCATGGAACGGTGCCGCCCCAACCGGGCCGGCCGCACAGCGGCGATCATTCGCGGGAGACCGTCGGATCGCCTTCGTCGGCGCAGTCGAATCTATGGACCCCGCCACCACCTCGGAATCAGCCCTCGGTGCATCACCCGGGCCGCCAGGATCGGACAGGTTCAGACCATGGGCAGCCGGGGCGAGTTGCAGCCCCGCCGAAACAAGCATTTCAGGTGCAGCCATCGATGCCCCCGCCGGCCCGTTCCGGCGACGGTATGCAGCCGCCGAGACACCGCGCACCGGAAGCACGGCCAGGACCGCCGCACATCGAGCCCGGCAAGGGCAGGATGGCCCGACCGAATGGTGACGAATCCCGGAGAGTTCCGCCGCCTAACCACACGGAGGTCAGACAGCCATCGCCTCGGGATCATCATCAACCGCATCCACCGAAGAGCGACCGCCGAGAGGACAAGGACGACGAGAAACGCGATCGTCATTGAGCTGCGTTTGCTTCGGGCAGCTCGCTGCCCGTTCCCAGGAATCTGGTTTGAGGATGCCTCCCGGATCCGTGCGGGCAGGGGGGGCACCTCGCGGCTGGCCTCAGGCTGCCGCTGGCGTAGGCTGAGACTATGAGCGAAGCCGAACACTCCTGCATTGTTCGCTGGGACGAGTGTCGCGCCTACCGTCACGAGCGGGGGCTGAAGATGCCGTATGTCGACGAGGGGTGCGGCGCGCGGCAGTTGCGGATGCACGTGTCGGTGATCAATTCCGGCGAGGAGCCGCATCCGCCGCACGAACATGCGGGCGAAGAGA
>Ga0209098_1003843_pt1 | contig 12026 bp, 2 predicted proteins | sample AD_JPNHW1_MetaG_FD_184429 | JGI IMG/M metagenome (GOLD analysis project Ga0209098, IMG submission 184429) | Active sludge microbial communities of municipal wastewater-treating anaerobic digesters from Japan - AD_JPNHW1_MetaG (SPAdes) (version 2) | ecosystem: Engineered > Bioreactor > Anaerobic >... | reverse complement strand
GCGCCTGCAGGCCCCGGTAAACGCCGGCGGCCCGGGCGAACGCCTCGCGCGTCACGCCGTCGGCGCCGGCGGCCTGCTCCCAGGCGGCGAATTCCGGTCCGTTCGCCGGCGCCGGATCCTGGGCCATGTGCGCCCGCAGCTCCGTAACACTCAGCGGAATCACTTTCATGCCGAACCGCTTGAAAACGATTTCCGGCTGGTGCGAACTCGCCACCAGCCAATCCGAACTCTCGCCGATCCGGCCCAGCCGGTCTTGCGCGAGGCGCGCGTTCGCCGCCACGCAGCGCGCCGTCTGCGCGATCGCCGCCAGCGTCGCGGCATCGTCGGCGCCCCGCAGCAGGTAGATGCGGCCCGGCGCGTTTTCCTGCCGGCTTTGCGCCAGGATTTCCAGCGCAGCGGGCAAGGAGTTGTGCGCCGGGTGCGCGATCAGCAGCAGCGGTCCGGCCTTGCCCTGTTGGAGACGCGAACGATGGCGCCGGATCACCTCGTTTTCGGTGCCGCCCGTCTGGACGAAATAGAACGGCACGCCGGGCGCATCGGCCACGTCGCCGTCGCTGCGCTGGCCGCCGATGGCCGCCAAGGCTTTTTCGTGTTCCACCAGCAGTGCCGACAGGCTCCGGCGATCATGCAATTTCGAGGCAACGGGCACGTATTGAAAACTCATGTCGGGCTCCGGAGGATGTGGTGGAAATCTACGGTCTTTCTCGTTCTCCCGCAACAGGGGACTTGAACGGCGCGGCGTTTTGTGGTTGAAGGCTTGCCGTGCCCCGGTAGCTCAGTTGGACAGAGCGGCGGTTTCCTAAACCGCAGGTCGGAGGTTCGATCCCTCTCCGGGGTGCCATGCTTCGAACCATGCAAGGCGTGCTTCTAGAACCGCTGCTGGCGGGATTTTCGGCTGGATTGTTCTGCTGCGCATCGTGCCTGCCGGTGCTCGCTCCGATTTTCGCGGCGGAACAACGCCGGGCGCGCGAAACGCTGGGCGTTTGGCTGCGATTCCTCGGGGGACGATTGGCGGGCTATCTGGTTCTCGGCGCAGCGTTCGGCTGGCTCGGCGAACGCGGCGACGCGCCGTGGCTGGCGACGGCCGCCAACGCGGCGATGATCGCCATGGCGCTGGTCCTCATCTTCTACGCGGTCGGGTTTCGCAAGCCCGCCTGGTCGTTTTGCGCGGCCGGCACGCGGCGCGGAGGCGCGACGCCGATCTGGCTTGGCTTTGCGACGGGATTCCAAGCCTGCCCGCCGGTGCTGATGTCCGCCGCCTACGTGTTCACGCTGCACAGCGCGCTCCGGGGGCTCGTGTATTTCTTGATCTTCTTTTGCGCCACGAGCGTCTATCTCGTGCCGTTGCTCGGCGTCGGCTGTCTGGGACGTTGGCCGGAGTTCCGCTGGGCGGCCCGCCTCAGCGCGGCGGCGGTCGGCGTTCTGTTTCTCGCGTATGGTATATTGAAGACGTGAAGCGCGCGTGGGCATTTCTGTTCCTGCTGGCCGTCGTCGGGGCGGCGGCGCTGGTGCTCGTTGCGCGAGAGCGGGCGTCCGTCGCGGTCGCCGCGGCGCCGGGCCCCGGCGCCGCCGGCACCAACGGACTCCACGAAGCGCAGTGGTACGATAAATTGGCCGGCGGCATGGTCCATTGCCGGCTTTGCCCGAATTCCTGCCGCCTGCCGGAAGGTCGGATCGGACTGTGCCGCGCGCGCCAGAACGTCGGCGGCGCGCTGTATTCGCTGGTCTACGGCCAAGTCGCGGGCGTCCACGTCGATCCCATCGAGAAGAAACCGTTCTTCCACGTCCTGCCGGGTGCCAAGGCCTTTTCGCTGGCGACGCCGGGCTGCAACATGCGTTGCCTGTTCTGCCAGAACTGGGAAATCTCCCAATCCTATCCTTGGCAAGTCGCCACGACGCCGACGACGCCGGAGCAGGTGGTCGCGGCCGCGCTGCGCAGCGGCGCCGCCGCCATCGCCTTCACCTACAGCGAGCCGACCATCTTCTACGAATTCATGCTGGACGTCGCGAAGCTCGCCAAGGCCAAGGGCCTGAAAACGCTCGTGGTCAGCAACGGCTACATCCAGCCCGAGCCGCTGGCCGCGTTGCTGCCGTTCATCGATGCCTACAAGGTGGACTTCAAGGCGTTCGAACCGAAATTCTACGCGGAGCTGACCGGCGGCAGCCGGGAGCCCGTTCTGCAAACGATGAAGGCCATCCGCACCGCGGGCGTCTGGCTCGAAATCGTCAACCTGCTCGTCACGGATCGCAACGACGGCGAAGACGAGGTGCGCGCCTTGGCGCGCTGGGTGAAAGAAAACCTCGGCGACGACGTGCCGCTGCATTTTTCGCGCTTCCAGCCGATGCACAAGCTGCTGAATCTGCCGCCGACGCCCGTCGAGCGCGTGCAGCGCGCCCGCGAAATCGCTCGCGCCGAAGGGCTGAAGTACGTCTACGTCGGCAATGTGCCACCCTCGCCCGGCGACTCGACCTGGTCGCCCCGCAGCGGCCAAGTCGTCATCGAGCGCCAAGGCTACCACGTGGTGCGCAATCTGCTGGAGAACGGCGTCGCGCCGGACGGCGAGACGATTCCCGGCGTGTGGCGGTAGCTCGCCGGACCGGGCTCAGTTGCCCAACCAACGCGTCGGCATCGAGTAGAATTGGGACGGATGGTAGGTCCAGGTCCAACTGCCGTCCCCCACCCAGTTGCGCGAGACGATGACGAGAACGTCGTTGGGACAGAAATAGTCCGCCGGCACGAGTTTGTCGTTCGTCATGAAGCGCCAGACGCCCTCCCCGTCGCAATAGATCGTGCTGCCGTCCAGCACGGTCTTGGTGGCGGTGTTCATCGTGTAGATTTCGTCGCTGGCGCCGCGCGCGCCGTTCACGAAACCGCTTTCGAGCAAATGCATTTGGCTGGGATGGGCCGCGACGGGCAGACGCAGCGCCACCACGTTGAACATCAGGCGCGCCGTGCGACTGCTGCGGCTGCCGGTGTAGATGGTCTGGCTGAAGCCGTTAGTCGGCACCTGCAGGATGGGCGACCAGACCATGGCCGCCACTCGGATCGGATTGCCGTTCGAGCCGAGTTGGTTGTAATCCCACGCCGTGGTGGTGACGTAATTCGTCGGCACCGGATCGGGCAGCGTGATTGAAAATCCGCGGTTGAAGAAAGCCGGGCCCATGTCGTTGGTCGTGACGTCGGTGCCGCCCATCTGGATCCACCGGCCGCTGCTGTTCAGCCAGTACTGGTCCGTGGCCATGGCGTTGGTGCTGGCGGAATAGAATTCCACGCGCGTCGAACCCGCATCCGGCAAGGCGGAAGCGCCGCCGGGGAAATTCTCCAGTCCGCCGAACACGCCTTCCATGGTGTTGGTGTACGGCACGCCATGCAGCGCCACGAAATTGGGACCGCCGGACAGCACCACGTTGTGCAAGGCGTAGACTTCTTCGCTCGCCATGGGCCGCTGCACGCGTCCCAATTCGTTGGTTTTCCGCCAGCGGTTCTTGTACGACGCGCGGTAGAAGCGCAGTTGCCCGCGCGGCTTCATTTGGCCGCCGTCGTCGACGAACCAGTTGGAGCGCACCGTGTTCACCAGTTTCCACGAATTGTTGCTGTATTCCTGGAAACGCGCGGAGTCCCAGGAGATCAAGTCGTAATCCTTGGAAATGGACACGTACTCGCCCTGTTCGTTGGTCGGCCCGGAAGCAATCCAGCGCAGCGCCGCCGCGGTCGGCGCATTGGTGTTGTCGAGCTGGGCCGCGGGGAAGGCTTGCCGGGCGGCGGCCTTGTCCATGGTCTCGCCGCGGATCAAGGCGAACTTGATGGTGTTGTTGGTGGCCCAGCTTTGCACGCCGGCATTGCCCACGTTGCCGGCCTTGTCCATGCCGACGACCACGACGACGTATTCCTGGTCGTAATCCAGATCGTAGAGGCGGACGTGGGTCGTGCCCATGTTCGTCATGGCGCGGTAGTCCGCCTGGTAGGCCGGCGCCGACGGATCGGCGATGGACGTGTCCGCATCGACGTGTGGCCAGGACCGGTACGCGCCGTTGCGCACGAACGTGCGGTAGACGTAGCCGTTGGCGGACGTCGGATCGTCGTCCAGCGGCACGTTCTGGGAATCGTAGGTGCCGTAATAGATCCGATAGGCGTGCCATTTGGACAGGACGTCGACGTCCGCGGCGTTCTTGGTTGGATGCTCCGGCGCGGCGGGATCGTCGGGCCCCAGGCCGTTGGTGCTCCATTGCAGATCGAACTGCGACGTGGGATCGTCCACGGTATCGCTGATCGCGCCGGTGCCGCCGAGGGGCATGGGCACGGGCGCCGGCGGCGTCATGTCGAAGGGAATGTAGAAGAACTTGGTCGTGCCGCCCAGTCGGTCGCCGCCGCGGTTGTAATCGGCGTCCACGGCGTAGATGTACTGCGGCACCAAGCCCTGGTTTTCGGCGCCGGCGTGGAACCGCATGGAGGACCGATTGGTGCCGATGTCGATGGCAAAGTTCAAGTTGTCCCAGAAGGCGACCGAATTCGTCGTCGCCACCGTGACGCGCAGGAATTCCGTGTCGCCGGCGCCGATGTCTTGCCGCGCCAGCGCGAAGGATGCCCAGTTCGTCGTCGCATCGACGGCGACGACGAGGGTTTCCGTCGGCTGTTCGAGGTCGTTGGTGGCATAGGCGGCGATGGCCACCTGGCCCGCCCCGCCCCGATGCCAGCCGGTGAAGGCCACTTGCGGCGTCGTGCCGGCCGCGTTGCGGAATTCGAAGGTCTGGTACGCCTCCCCGCCGGCCGTTTGGCGCAGGCTGTTGGTGCCCTCGTAGACCCATTCCGCCGCGGATGCCTTGCTCTGGAAGGAGCAGGCGTCGTCCAGCTTCCAATCGCCGCCGTCCGTGATCATCTCGAAGCCGTAGTTGGCCAGCGCGCCGTTGGTCGTGACCACGGGGAACGGCATGCCGCGGACGCCGCGGTTCGAGGCGCTCAGGACGTTGACCGGATCGGGCGAAACCCGGTATTCGCCGATGCCGCGCACGTCGCGCTGGATGGTCGGGATGGAATAGCCGGGATCCTGGTCGCTGGCCAGCGGATCGAAGGTGACCACGAAATCGGGCGCGTTGGTCCAAACGACCTCCAGCCGGTCGGGCACCTCTTCCGGCACGTCTTCTTCGTTGACGCGGACGTTGCCCAGCGAGGTCGGCAGCATGATGTCGTTGTCGATCGCGCCGAAGCTCATCGGTTCGCTTTCGCGCAGCACGTAGGGGGCATAGAGATCGTCGAAAAACGCCGCCGTGTTGGTGGCGACCGCCGCATTGCCGTGGTTCCAGACGCACCCGACGTAGGGCAGCGAACGATGCAGGTGCAGGTCGTTGGTCGCGGCCATGACGAAGTAATCGCCGATCCCGTCCAGCGGATTGCCGAACGCGCCGATGCCGGAGCCGCTCCAGGGATGCACGTACAGGCGCCACGTGCCGGTGGCCACTTCCAGATCCACCAGCACGGCCACCGACGAGGTCGCGGAACCCAAGGCGGCCGGCGTGCCGATCGTGGCGAGATCGGAGTCGAGATTCAGGCCGCCCGCGAACGCCGCCAGCGCCACCTCGTTGCTGCAAATCCGCACGGCGTAGCCGTTGCCGGCGCCGGTCACCCAATCCGCGGAATCCGAGCCGAGCACGAAGATCGCCCCGTAGGCGCCGGGCGCTTGGCCGGCCTGCACGGGCCGGCCGGAATGGAAGTTGAACGCCCAAGTCATCGTGCCGGCGTTGTTGGTCCAGACCGGATCGCAGCGGGACGACAGGTCGCGAACGATGGAAATGCGGCCGTTGGTGCCGCCCGTGCCGCCGGGACCGTACAATTGCAACACCCGGTTGCGGATCTGGACGTTGCCGGGCACGGGGCCGGTCAGATTCGAGATCCAGCCTTCCCCGACGTCGTTCGCGACGTCGGCGCGCGCGAAATTGTCCAGCAAAACGGGCACGGCGGTGCCGGCAGCCACTTCCGCGTAATTGGTCGCGTCGGTCACCCACAGGCCGTTGGAACTGGACAGCGTGACGCGCATCGCATAGGTGCCGAGCACGGCCGGGAAGAATTGCGGGATGGTCGCGGACAATTCCTGGCAGGCGCGCCCTTCCAGCTCGATCGGCGCCACGTCCGCGAACGCGGCATCGGTCAGGGCTTCCGTTCCATCCGGATTCAGCAGGTCGAACGTGGCGCCGGCCAAGGCGATGCCCGTGCAGTGGTAGGCGGCCACGCGCACGGTGGCCATTGCGCCGCCCAGCGCGCGGTCGGTCACTTCGTTCGTGTGCCCCGCGGCATCCGTCACGAGGAACGTCAGCAGCTCGGGCGGCTGCGCCGCCGGATCGAAACAGTAGCCGCGCACCGGCACTTCCACCTCCGGGCGATCGCTGGAGTCGTTGTGGAGGATCAGGATCACGTCGTTCGTGCCGCCGACGATGGGCGCATAGGTCACCGTCAGCTCCAGCCCATTGCTCGCGGCGAGAACGGCCTGGGTCGGCCACGTGGTGAAATGGTTGTTGCCGCCGCCGACGAATTCGATGGACGCGACGTTCAAGGCGGCGCTGCCGCTGTTCGTGACCGTCAGCACGAGATTGGAAGTCGTCCCGACGTCGACCGTGCCGAAGTCCAGTTCTTCCGGGAAAACCGCGATGGTCGGAATTCCCAAGGTGCGCACGAGCTGGGTGGCCGAATTCGCGCTGGTGCAATATTGATCCCACTCCGCCCGCACCCGGAAGTAATACAGCACGTCGTGGGTCAGGCCCGTGACCTGCTGGAACGTGCCGGCGACCGCGCGGTTGGAATAGCCAGGCATGTACGCGGCCGCGGCGAACGCCGGATCGGTGGCCACGTCGAGCCGATAGCCAAAGCAGCCGTCCACCTCGTCCCATTGGGCGACGAACGACGCGACTTTGGTGGAATCGGCGCGCAAGCCGGTCGGGGCCAGAGTGAAGCACGCCGCCACCGGCGTCGTCGCCGTATCGACCTGCGGATCGGGCATCTGGTCGCTGGTCAAAGACGCCTGGTTGACAATCTGGGTGTACAACGCCGGATTGTCCACCCAGACCGCAAATTGGACGGCCAAGGACTCGCCCGCTTCCAGCACGTAACCGGAGGCCAAAACGGGCGGCGCGCCGCCGGCGGCGACCGCGTTAGCGCGGCGGGTGCCGGTGATCAGCACGTCGTCGATCCAGACGACGTCCGTGCCGTCCATGCCGGCCGGGCTGGAGAAACGAATCGTCGTGCCGGTGGACATGTAGGCGGTGACGTCGGCATCGAAATGCAGGTAGTCCAAATCGTTCGTCGGGCCGCGGAAGCGACCGAGTTCCGTCCACCCGGTGGCGCCGTTGGTGGATATCTGTATGGCGACGTATTCGTTGGTGCTGTCCAAACCGATGCGCTGGTAGTCGAATTCCAGCCGGGCGCTCGTATAGGTGGATAGATCCGCCGCGCGCTTGATCGTTTGGCTGCCGCCCGTGAATTTCAGCGTGTAGGTTTCGTCCACGCCGTTGTCGAATTGGATCTGGATGTAGCCGGCCGTGGGGCCATTGGTTTCGCCTTCGATCCAGTCGCTGGCCCAGATTTCCGAGCCGTCGTTGTTCGCATAGACCCGGCGGCTGAACTGGTCGCCGAAGGTCTGGGTGACCGTCGCCGGCGCGTTCACTTGGCAGCTGTCCGCGATGTAGACGGTGCCGGCCGGCAGCGGATCGGTCACCGTCACGTTGGTTTGCGTCGTTCCGCTGCGGTTGGTGACGGCCAGCGCGTAGGTGACGACGTCGCCGCCCCACACGGGGCCGGCGGGCGACGCGGTCTTGCGAATGGTCAGGAACGACATGCCCGGCACGACCACCGTTTGGACGGCGTCGTTGGCCGATTGGACGTCCACTTGGTCCACGCCGGCGACGGCAGCCGCGTTCGTGATGGCTTGGCCCGCGGTGTTGGTGTTCACCATCGTCGTGATGGCCAAGGACGTCGTTTGGGTCCGCGCCAGCGCGCCCACGGTCCAAATGCCGGTTCCGGCGTCGTAGCTCCCCTGCCCGGCCACGTGCGAGATGTAGGTGATGCCGGCGGGCAACGCGTCTTGGATCGAAATGCCGGTGGCCACGTCGGGACCGAAATTGGTGGCGTAGACGGTGTAGACCAGCAAGCCCCGTTCGGCGGGCGCGCTCGGCGCGTGGTCCATGCCCAGCCCCACGTCCACGCTGACCACCGTCGCCACCGCTTCCGCCGCGTTGTTGCTAGCGACCAGATCGGCGGCGCCAGCCGCGGCGATGGCGGCGCGGTTGGTGAGCACGGCGCCGGCGGTGCCCACGTCCACCGTCGCCGAAATCCGCAATTGGACGGCGGCGCCGACGGCCAAGACGTCCAGGCTCCAGGCGCCGGTGGCGGGATCGTACGCGCCGACTTCCGCGTCGTGCGACGCATAGCTCAGCCCGTCGGTCAAGACGTCCGCGATCACGACGTTGGTGACGACGTTCGGCCCGAGGTTCGTCGCGACCACCGCATAGGTCACGACGTCGCCCTCGTCGGGATGGGCGTCGTCCACGGTCTTGAACACCGCCAGGTCGGAATGGATCACGCGGTTCGTCACCGCGGCGACCACCGGCGTCGGCTGCTGATCGCACGTCGCCGCCGCCGCATTCAGCAGTTGCGTGCGCGATCCGGGATTCACGACAAGCGCCGCGAACGTGATCGTCAGCGCCTCGTCCGCGGCCAAGGTGCGGTTCGTGGCCAGCCAAGGCGGTTCGTGGCCGGCCGCCGCATTCGTCCCGGGGCCGACGATCCAGGCGCTGTCCGCCACGTACTGCATGCCCGTCGGCAGCAGATCCTCGACCCGGATGCCCGTATGGACGACGTCGGTCAGGTTGGTGACCCCGATCGTGTACGTGACGACATCGCCCGGACGCGCATCGCCGACCACGTCCGACGTCTTGAAAATCCGCAAGCCGGCCACCACCGCCGCGGCTTCGGCCGCGTCGTTCTCCGCGACGGGATCCGGCAAATCGGCGGCGGAAACCCAGCACCGGTTGGTGAGCGTGCGGCCCAGCGTGTTGGTCGCCACGGTCGCGGTCAGTTCCAAGGTCGCGGTCGCGCCGACCGCCAGATCGCCCACGGTCCACGTGCCGTTACCGGCGTCGTAGCTGCCTTGGCTGGCGGAACTCGACGCGAAAACGAACCCGTTCGTCAGCGGATCCGCGACGGCCACGCCGGCCACGGCGGAAGGCCCGGAATTCGTCAATCCAATAGCGAAAACCACCGTCGCGTTTTCGTTCGGCGTCGGGTTGTCGATGGTCTTGGTCAGGCCGAGATCGGCGCCCACCACGAGCACTTCCGCGCGGGCAACGTCGTTGCCGGCGTCCGTGTCCACCTGATCGCAGGCGGCGATGGCCGCCACGTTGGTCCAGCGGAAACCGCCCGCGCCGGCGGCCGCCGTCGCGGCCAATTCCAAGGTCGCCGCCGCGCCCGGCGCCAGCGCGCCGAGCGTCCAGGCGCCGAAACCGGCATCGTAGGAACCTTGGCTGGCGGTGGCGCCGGTGAAAGCGAAGCCCGCCGGCAGCAGATCGGCCACGACCACGCCCGTGGCCTCTTCCTCCGCGCTGAGATTGGACACCACCACGAGAAAGGTCACGGCGGCGCCTTCCGCGATTTCGCTCGCGCTGGCTTGCTTGGCCACGGCGAGATCCACGTGGATCACGGGATCCACCACCGTGGCGGAAATGGGCAGGGTCTGCCGCGAACTGGTGACGGTGGCCACGTTGGTGATGGCCATCCGATCCAAAGGATCGTCCACTTGGACCTGGAACGTCGCTTCCAGCCGTTGGCCGGGCGCCAGCGTCCAATCGGACGCGAGCGCCGGCGGATCGGCGGTCGCGCCTTGGGTTTCGTAGGTGATGCGCACCAGGCCGGCGGCGCCGCTGCCACCGTTGCGGTCCGTGCTGGTGTTGGCCTTGCCGCCGGAACCGCCGCCGCCATAGGTGGAACCGTTCAGGCCGGCCCGATTGTTGGTCACGCCGTCCGCCCCATCGCCGCCGTACAACGAAGCCCCTGCGCCGCCGGTGCCGTTCGCCGCGGCATGTCCGCCGACCCCGGTCGAGCCGGCGCCGCCGCCGCCCGCGCCGGAATGGTAGCTGGTGCCGGACGTGTAGACGCCAGTCGAGCCGTTGCCGCCGCGGTAGACCGCGTCGCCGACGGAATACGCCGACGATCCCAGCCCGGGCTTGCCGTTGGAATAATTGAAGTTGCCGTCGCTCAAGCCCCGGGCGCCGCCCTCGGCATAGACGACGTTGGTCTCGGCAAACCAGCTGGGACCGCCCGGACGCCCATGCTGAGTGTCGGTGCCGGTGCCGTTGCCGCCGATGCCGCCGGCGCCGACCGTGACCGCGTAGCCCTGTTCCGGCTCGACCGCCACGGTCTTGCGGGCATAGGCGCCGCCGGCGCCGCCGCCGCCCGTCGCCGGACTGCCGCGGGCCCGGCCGCCGCCGCCGCCGCCGCCCCACGCTTCGACCAACACGCTGGTCACGCCGGCCGGCACGTAGAACGTCGATGAACTGGAGTAGACCACCGTGGTGGAACTGGCCGGGGTCAGCACCACGGACAGGCTGCCGGGCACGTAGACGGCGCCTGCCGGAACCGCATCCGCCAAGTCCACGTCCGCATGCGCCGCCCCGCCGGCGTTGCTGGCGACGACCACATAGGTGACGACGTCGCCCGGATGGACGGACACGGACACGTCCGACGTCTTGGTCAGCATCAGGGAACTGATCTGCACCGTCGCCGTCGCTTCGTCGTTGGCGGCATCCGGATCGGGCAGGTCGGTCGCGACGATGCGCGCGCGGTTCGTGAGCGCGGTGTCCATCGTGTCTGCGCCCACGGTCGCCTGGATGCGCAGCGTGGCCGCCGAATGCACGCCCAGCGCGCCCACCTGCCACAGACCCGACACGCCGCTGTAGGTGCCTTGGGATGCGTCGTGCTCGGCATAGAACAAACCGTTGGTCAGGGGTTCCACGACTTGGATGCCCGTCGCTTCCGAAGGTCCGGGATTGGTCACCGTCAGCACGTACGTCACGGTCTGGCCTTCGACGACGACCAAGGGGTCCGCCGTCTTGGCGATGGACAAATCCGCGCCGTAGACCATCACGACCGCCGCAGCGCCGTTGTTGGCGGCGATGGGATCTTCGTGGCTGCAGGCGGCGACGGCGGCGACGTTGGTGAGAAAACGTCCGCCGCTGCCGACGTCCGCCACGGCGTCGAGCACCAGGCTGGCCGACGCGCCAACGGCCAGGCTGCCCACGGCCCAGGCGCCGGTGGCGTTGGTGTAGACGCCTTGGCTCGGAGTCGCGGCGTTCAGCGTCAAGCCTGCCGGCAGCGGATCGTTGATCTGCACGGCGTGGACCGCGCTGGGGCCTTGGTTGGTCACGAAGATCGTGAACCGCACGTCTTCTTCTTCTTCGATCGCCGTTTTGTCGGCGATCTTGGCGACCGCCAGATCGGCGCTTTCCACGGTGAAGATCGCGGACGCGCTGTTGTCCGCCGCGTTGGTGTCCGGCCGGTTCATCCGGCTGATCGACGAGCGGTTCAGCACCACGCTGCCGCCGGAGCCCGCGGCGACGGTGCCCGTGATCGCCAGGCCGGCGACGCCACCGGGCGCGAGCGTCCCCACGTCCCAGAGGCCCGCGTCCGGGTCGTAGGCGCCGGCCGTCGCGCCGGAGCCCGAATAGAGGAAGGCCGCCGGCAGGTGGTCGGTCACTTGGATCAGGGCGGTGGTCGGCGTGCCGACGTTGGTGACCGCCAAGGTGAACACGACCTCCGCGCCGACGTTGACGTTCGTCGGCGCCGCCGTCTTGGTCAGCCGCAAATTGCCGGGGGTCAGGTAGAGGCCGGCGTCCACGTTCAGGTTGGTCTCGCCGGAACCCAGGACGCAGGGGTCGGTGATGCCGCTCAGCGAATCGGGATCGCTGTCCAGGCTCGGATCGGTGCGCGCGTATTGCGGGCTGAACTGGTAGTCGTCCGGCGGGAAGAATTGCACCGTGTAGGTGCC
>Ga0209098_1003841_pt1 | contig 12030 bp, 8 predicted proteins | sample AD_JPNHW1_MetaG_FD_184429 | JGI IMG/M metagenome (GOLD analysis project Ga0209098, IMG submission 184429) | Active sludge microbial communities of municipal wastewater-treating anaerobic digesters from Japan - AD_JPNHW1_MetaG (SPAdes) (version 2) | ecosystem: Engineered > Bioreactor > Anaerobic >... | reverse complement strand
TTTTTGTTGCCGCCGCTACGTTATTTCTCACAGGATGCGGAAAAGAAGGCCCTCCGGGTAAAGACGGCCTGGATGGCAATGCAAACGTCATAGCCTCAGACTGGTATTCACCCTCAGTTTGGGCCGGCCAGACCGGTGACTGGTACTTTGGTATTTCAAGTACCGCCATAACCCAGGATATTGTAGAGAGTGGAGTAATACTGGCTTACTGCAGCCTGCCCGGTGATATTTATTCAGCTGCAGTGCGCCCGATGCCTTGCTGGGCATTAGGTGCCAACTGGGACTTCCTGATCCCTGATTACGGGCAGATAGAATTTACTTCCGACGCCCTTAACATACCGGGAACTGAAGGATACTATTTCAGGTTTGTACTCATTCCTGCCAGTAATTTCCTGAAATCTTCAGGTGGTAAGGATGCCGCACTTGCTGAACTGCAAAAAATGTCGTACCACGAAGTGTGCGCCAAATACGGTATCCAAGAGTAATCGCCACATTACGGATTATTAAAACAAGCTCCCTCCAAAGGGAGTTTTTTTTCGTAAGATGCTGGTAATATCCCGGTAATGAAAATTCAATCAGAATTCATCAGATTTTACTCCTGTTGCTGACATTTTTGTAAGTTTGGAGAAAAGAAAATCATCCCATGGAAAATATCAAAGCATACATCGAATCAAATAAAGAACGATTTCTTGAAGAATTGTTCGGGTTAATCCGCATACCTTCAATCAGCTCCGAGAGTGCGCACAAACCCGATATGTATCAAGCCGCTGATTGCCTCGTTAAATCCTTGCTGAAAGCCGGTGCCGGCAGGGCCGAAGTCTTCCCGACCACAGGACACCCGGTTGTTTACGGCGAAAAGATCATCGATCGTCTAAAACCTACCATTCTCGTTTATGGCCATTACGATGTGATGCCGGTTGACCCGCTCAACCTATGGGACTCGCCACCTTTTGAGCCGGAAATCAGGGATGGGAAAATTTTCGCCCGTGGCGCTGTTGACGACAAAGGGCAGATGTTCATGCAGTTGAAAGCATTTGAATACCTGGTAGAAACAGGTCAACTTCCGTGCAACGTAAAATTTATGCTCGAAGGCGAGGAAGAAATGGGTTCGCCGGCACTGGCAAAATGGTTGCCCGAAAATAAAGAAATGCTTAAGGCTGACCTTATCCTTGTGAGTGACACCAGCATGATTGCCATCGATATACCCAGCATAACTGTGGGATTGCGCGGGCTGGCCTACATGGAAGTGGAAGTGACCGGGCCCAACAAGGATCTGCACTCCGGGCTTTATGGCGGAGCCGTGGCCAACCCCGCCAACGTGCTTGCCAAACTCATTGCTTCACTGCACGATGAGAACAACCGGATAACCATTCCGGGATTTTATGATGATGTAATGGATCTTACTGAAGATGAACGCCGTGACCTTGCCAGGGCTCCTTTTAATTTTGACGAATTCAGAAAAAAACTCGATATTGAAGCCGCTCTTTGCGAAAAAGGGTTTACCGTAAACGAATGCACCGGCATCAGGCCTACTCTCGATGTGAACGGAATATGGGGCGGATACACCGGCGAAGGTTCAAAAACTGTGCTTCCGGCCAAAGCTTCAGCAAAAATAAGCATGAGGCTTGTCCCTGACCAGGACCCGCACAAGATTGCTGAACTGTTTGCCCGGCACTTTGAGAGTATAGCACCTCCATATGTCAAAGTGAAAGTAGTTGAGCACCATGGCGGATTTCCCTATGTTTCACCAACATCAACGCCTGAATACATGGCAGCGAGCAAAGCATACGAAACCACTTTCGGAATCAAGCCTATCCCTGTGCGAAGCGGTGGCAGTATTCCCATCATCACCACTTTCGAAAAAGTGCTGGGAATCAAGAGCATACTGATGGGCTTTGGCCTTGATACCGACGCTGCTCATTCTCCCAATGAAAATTATCACCTGGAGTGTTTTTATAAAGGCATCGAGACCATCGTCTGGTTCTACAAATACTATGGCGAACAGATTGGTAATCCAATTGCCTGAATAAAAGGAACAAATACCTGTTATGAGTAACGCTGAAGCAGGGCTGGTCCTATGGCTGGCTCTGCTTCACTATTTTGAGGGTTTGTGTCTTTCCGCCAGTGTCAATTTTCAACAGGTACAACCCTGAAGGCCAGTTCGTTGTATGGAATTCAGCCACTCCGCCCGATGCTGATTTTGTGTCAATTAAAATCCCTTTCTCGTTGAGGACTAATATTTTGGCATTGGCCGTGGTTTTGACAAAAAGTTTTGCAGCAACAGGGTTTGGGAAAACTTTGATTTCGGTACCGGCCGCAGATTCCAAACCGACATTGAGAACCGTAAACTGTTGATCATCTGCAAATTGCGAGCCTGTAAACGAGTGATCGAGTGCCTGGACACTCCAGTAATAATTTCCATCAGGCAGATTAACCTGCCACGAAGTGTCGTTCGACATATTCCCCGGCTGCGATATCAGCCTGTAACCGCTGGCGGCATCAGCCATTGAAGGCAGCATTTCACTGCCGCCCGTAGTTGTTCCGATGCGCAGATTGTAACTAATTGCAGCGTCAGGAGTAGTATTATCGGTGGCATGATTCCATTGAAGCAAAACCTGGTGTCCGCTTACTGCAGAAGAAAGGCCATCGGGAACCGAAGGAGCATTGTTAACCTGGAAGGCATTGGTTCCCAGGTTGTTCCTGTAAAGTATTGAAAGCGGAGAACCCGATCCTGAATTTCCTGTTATGGCGATATCGAGATCACCGTCATTGTCATAATCACCCCAGGCGGCATTGCCTCTTTCGGCCCCAGCGAGCCCTGCATAAATGTTAGTGAACATATAGCCGCCATCGTTGCGGTAAACCAGCGACGACAGGCTTCCACACGCAGGATTCTGCCCGGTAACGAGTACATCGGCATCGCCGTCATTGTCATAGTCACCCCATGCAACAGTGCCCAGCGAAGCATTAGTCATGCCGGGAATCATGCATAAAAACTGCAGGTCGCCAAGATTCTGGTAAATCAATGTATTGGGTTCAAGATATTCGTCAAATCCACACACAATGAGGTCCAGGTCATGGTCGTTATCAGCATCGCACCATGATGCTGAACCTCCAACGAGTGGAGTGAAACCGCATTGCACTTCGGTAAAGAAATCTTTATCGTTCCGGTAAATGGATGAAGTAAGAATCCCTCCCATATCGCCCATGATAAACATGTCGAGGTCGCCGTCGTTATCAAAATCGCCCCAGTCAACCCAGCAATTCGAAACAGGTGGCAGTGATCCTCCAACATCGGTAAATGTCCCGCCATCGTTATTGAACAATTTGCAACTGAAATTGCCTGCAACGAGTGCATCGAGATCGCCATCGCCGTCATAGTCGCCCCACGCAATTGCGCCATCGCTCCCTATTTGCGGGAAAGCTGCATTTACAGAGACAAACTCCCCGCTTTTATTGCAATACAACCAGGTGTTTGAGTTGGCAGCGCTTCTTCCTGTTGCCAGAATATCAAGATCGCCATCGTTATCAAAGTCGCCCCAGGCCACAGCGCTGTTGTAAATACCTGTAAAATTGACGTTTATATCAGTAAAGCTGCCACCATCGTTGCGGTATATTTTCATGGCGTATGGGCCGGCTACCGGGTCGCCGGCAATTAACAGGTCAAGGTCACCATCATTGTCATAATCGCCCCAGGCCAGCGAACTCCTTGCAACATCAAGGAAGCCTGCCGGCTGAGCGGTAAAAGCCTGGCCGAAAGCATTGACAACTGTTGTGAGTATTAGAAATGAGACAAGTAAGCATTTCCGGGCCATCATCTGATCAAAGTTTAATTGCGGGTGAACTTCAAAAGTAGTAAAAAACAACGAATTCAGTTAGTTGCATGTGTTGCCGGCTGATGAAAAAAGAGCGGGTGCAGGTTTTGCCTGCACCCGCCGGGTGGATATGGAGTTTAAGTGTTTACCTGTTTCTTCCTTCGCGGGTTGATTCCCTTGATGATTTTGCAGATGATGTACTCCTTGAGGATTTTTCGCTCTTTTCAGATCTAGCTTCTTTGCGCTCAACGTTTTCTGACTTGGTTACTCTTTTGGGAGCTTCACTTTTGGATTCGTTGCGCGAACTTTTTACTTCGGTTGAATTGCGACCGGCAGCTTCACGTGATTCCTGGCGATTTACCGTTGTGCGGGCAGGTTCATTAGTGCGGGAAGTACGATTCTCAATTGTTGCTTCCCTGTTTTTATCAGAAGCCTGGCGGCTATTGTCAATCGAACCTTCGGATTTGCGGTTCACCGGTGAATCGGTTCTTGTCGGGTTCTTCACCTCTGTGGCATTCCTTTTACCTGTCTCCACCCGGGTAGCAGGATTCTGAACTGCGTTGTAGTCGCGGGCACTGCGTGTTGAGGTTTTCATTTCCTCCCTGGTGCGGCTGGCTCCCGGATCATTGGTACGGGGATTTGACTGGATGCGGCTCTCGCTGCGTGCATTCTCGGCTTTGCGGTATTCGGTCGGGCGGCTTTCGTTGCGGGTACGATCAACTTCGGGGCGGTAGAAGGTAACTTCTCCATTGCGAGCCAGTGTTCTGTCGGGCCTTTCGGCTTCCACCACTTTCATCTGGCGTATCCTTGTGTTACCATATCTTTCAACATCGTTTACACGTGGGCCCTGGAACCAGTTGTTTTCGCGGTAAGTGCGGTTGTCGTTGTAATATACATTGGTGATGTAAGTGATGTTGTTGACCTGTACCGGGCGATCGTAGATGTAGTGATGCCAGTTGTGCGAGCAGAAGTGACGGCGGGGAACGAAGGTCCACCAGGGATCAGGAGCAAGCCAGTTGAAGTTCATGCTTACGTAGATGTTCGGTCCAAGAGGAGCCCATCCGTAATAGTCACCGTAGTTTCCCCACGATACCCATGCAGGAGCCCATTCGTAGCCTGGAATCCACATCCAGCCAAGGTAATCGTCGAAGTACCAGCGTCCATAGTGGAAGGTAGCCCAGCCCCAGCGGTAATCGGAAACCCAGGTCCAGCCGAATTCGGTGTAAACCCAGTTACCTCCCGAAGAGTAAGGCCTGAAAGCATAAGGATTATCGAAGTAAGGACGCCACACGTAACCGTAGTCGTTTGTGTAGATCCAGTCGCCGTAAGGCGATAGTTCATCATAAAAATTTTGCATGGAGATGGTGACATGCATCCTGTGATATCTGTGAGCTTCGGTGCTCAATGTTGTAGCCATCATCAACATCAGAATAAACATCATCTTTTTCATGGCTTCAGGTTTTAAGGGGTTATTTTGTTGTTTCTTTGTTTTCGGTGTCTTTATGACGTTCCGTTATAAAGAATGTTACAACCGTCGTGCCACAAATTGAATTTTATGGAAATATTTTTAATAAATACGTTTTTTGAATTAACATAATATTTTAACAATTTGGTTTTTAGTAAATTAAAAACCCGGCAAACATTTCTATTTCCCGGGTTTTTGTACAAATTTTTAATCTTATCGCCTATTTCTGCGATGCCTCCTTTTTATATGCCTCAACTCCTGCATCTAAAAACTTCACAAACTCATTAATATCCAGGTTATAAGCCCTTGGCGACACCAGAAGTTTTCCGGTTTCATCAAGAATAACATAGTATGGCTGCGAATTTGTTCCGAATTTCTCACGCTGTATCTCGGTATTCTTTTTACCAAGCAGCGTTACTTCCTTCCCCTGTTTATTGGTGTACCACTCTTCTTTCGGCATTTCTATCACTTTATCGTCAACATACAATGCCACCAGCACAAAGTTATCGCGAAGCCTTTGCAATACTTTCGGATCACTCCACACCCTGTTTTCCATCTCGCGGCAATTGGTGCAACCATGGCCGGTGAAATCCACAAATACAGGCTTCTTCAGTTCTTTTGACACCTTAAGTGCCTGATCGTAATCAAAATAGCCTTTCAATCCATGCGGTAGTTTCAGGTCAGTATTGAGATATTTTGGCGTTTCAGATAAATTAGCAGTTGCAACTTTGTTGCTCTCTCCACCGGAATTCTCCCTCACAATGGCTGAAACATCAAAATCCTGTGTTTCCATCGGCGGCAGCCATCCCGAAATACCTTTGAGCGGAGCACCCCATAAGCCGGGAATCAGGTATATTACGAAAGTAAAAGTGATGATAATCAGCAACAATCTCGGGAAAGACTTCACAACCGGGTATTCGCTGTCGTGGGGGAATTTAATTTTCCCCAGCAGGTAGAAGCCCATCATGGTAAATATCACGATCCAGAACCCGAGGTAAACCTCACGGTCGAGAATACCCCAATGGTAGGTCTGATCGGGTACGTTGAGAAACTTTAGTGCAAATGCGAGTTCAACAAATCCAAGGACTACTTTCACCGAATTGAGCCATCCGCCTGATTTGGGCATTTTGTTGAGCCATTGCGGGAAAAAGGCAAAGAGCGTGAATGGAATTGCAAAAGCCAGCGAAAATCCCAGCATTCCGATCACAGGTTTGATCACTTGTCCGCCCACTGCCTGCACCACCACCGTGCCTACAATAGGCCCGGTGCATGAAAAGGAAACCAGTACCAGGGTGAGCGCCATGAAGATGGTTCCCATTACTCCGCCTTTTTCTTCATTCTGTACACTCTTGTTTACCAGCCAGTTGGGCATAGTAATCTCGAAATAGCCGAAAAAGGAAGCGGCAAAGATCACGAAAATGAGGAAGAACAGTACATTAGGTACCCAATGCGTACTAAGCCAGTTGCCAAAATCGGCGCCGAACAGAACCGAAATCAGTACACCGAATATCACGTAAATGGCGATGATTGAAAGCCCATAGATTATTGCCTGTACTTTCCCTTTTGAACCGCTTTTCATGAAGTAGGAAACAGTCATCGGGATCATCGGGAAAACGCATGGGGTGAGGATTGCCAGCAATCCCCATACAAATGCCTGGAAGAAAAACCACCACAACGAACGGTTCTTGCCAGTGAATTCGTCACTGTTAGGTTCAGCAACATTAGCAGCACCTGGTGTATCAGAAATAGCTGTAAGTGAGGATTTTGCTGATGTGTCGGCAGCACTGGCGGTGGCTGTATCGGTAATTGTTTCAGTAACTGCACTGACTGTTTTAGCACCTTCAAGGTTAAAACCGAAATCAGTGCCTACCTGCACGCAGGTGCCTTCGTTGCATGCCTGTCCGTCGATATTTCCCTTGACCTCAAAGGGCTTTTGCGACCTGACGAGAACCTTTTGTTTGAAAGTGACAACTTTCTCCTTAAAGTACTTCACATCGAGGTTGAAGTAGTCATCTCTTTCGGTAACCGGCTTAGGTTCAACAGCTTTGCCAAGCAATTTATAATTTTTTGATGGCTCAAAAGTGATGACTGTCGAAAGCGGGCCGCCTTCGGGAGTGTATTGCGAGTAAAGGTGCCATGCGTTTTCCAGTGTTGCGACAATTTGCAGTTCGGCAACGGTATCGTTTAGCCTTACCGTTTTGAAGCTCCATTTTGCCGGCTCAATGATCTGTGCCACAGCAGGTTTAACTCCTGACAGGAGCATTACAAGGGATAATAGAAGGATCGCCCTTGAAAGAAATTTGGGTGAACTCAACATAAAACTATGATTGTTTTGATAATACGTTTGGGAATTGCAAAGTTAGCAATTATTGCGAAGTGCACATACTTCTGCACTAGCCTGATGTCTGTATAAATATACATGTAATTGGCAGCAAAATGACGGAAGTAAAATGGCTTAGCTGAAGAGCCAGCACAAAGACCCGGCCTGTTCGGGTTCAGGCACGGTGATTTCAGCCATAAGGATATCCCTGGTATGGCCTGTTATCCTGAATCTCCCATCGATGCGCAGTCCGGCAACCCATACAATGTCTTCTCCCGATGCCAGCAGCCAGATGCTCTTTTTTTCGGCCTGCGACAATTTCTGGTCGATAAAAAGGTCGCTTAGCTTTTTGCTGCCTTTCATTCCCAGGGGCACCATGCGGTCGCCTTCGCGCCAGTGCCTGAGCACAAGAGGAAATCGCAGTTTATTGTAATCGAAACAGGCAATAGTCTGTTTATCTGGTATTTTGAATCTGTCAGCCGGCACTTTCGTGAATGTGATGGGTGCAGGCGCCGTTGAAATGATGCTGTGACCGGTATCATATACCAGGTATTCTGAACCGGCAGGTTCAGGATGTTTATCGTTGTTCTCAATCACAAGGTAGTCACGGTCGCGTAAAAGCCGGTGACTCAGCGAATAGAATACTTTGCTCTCGGTTCCCTCAAGCGAAAGGGCAATTTCACGGGTGACGGCTTCTGAAAATCCAAACTGCCGCAAAATTTCAAACAGCCAGGTTTCTACGGGTTCAAATTCAAGCAGATAGCTTATCAGGATACGGTCGCAGTTGTCGGTATGTTCCAGCAGGTCGCTTCTGCCTTCTTCAATTTTTTGCCGGTAAACTGCTTCTGTCCCGCGTAAACGGCGAATGGTACTGTCGAGATTGCGTGCAAAGTCTCTATCGATCTTTTCGAACGAAGGAAGCACCTCGTGCCGCAACTGGTTGCGAAGGTATTTAGTACTCATGTTTGATGAATCCTCGCGCCACTCAAGGTTATTCTTTACAGCAAAATCCATGATTTCGTCACGGGTAGCGAACAGCATGGGGCGAACCACCTTTCCCTGGAGGGGAAGTATGCCGTGTAGTCCGGCAATACCCGTTCCGCGAAGCAGGTTGATAAAGAAAGTTTCAGCCTGATCGTTGAGGTGATGGGCGGTGGCAACACAACGGTAACCTTTTTCGGTACAAACCTGCTCAAACCATGAATAGCGCAGACTACGGGCAGCCATCTGTATTGACAAACCCTGATCACGGGCAAATTGCGGTGTATCAAAACGAGTCGTGAAGAAGGGTACCTTGCAGGACTCAGCAAGAGCTGCGACAAACTTTTCATCATCGTCGGACTCAGCATCACGGAGTGAAAAATTACAGTGGGCAATCCCGAATTTATAGCCTGCTTCGCTCATGAGGCGACAAAGCACTACCGAATCAACTCCGCCGCTGACAGCCAGCAATATACGGTCGCTGTGGCTGAAGAGGGATTCCGATTTGATGAACTGCTGAAAGCGCCTGATCATATTTTCAAAAGTACATATTATTCCTTTGGCTGAAGCCGGATTTCAAAGTATTTTGACGTGTATTCACCGGTTTGAATACAGCTAACGTGCAATATTCAAGTTGTCAAATAATTATGTAGGTTTGTATTGAAAAGAATCCTGACTAATCTCATATTCCATGAAAAAGGTGGAAAACGGGCAACGGTTGAGCATTTATATCGGCGAAAAAGACCCGCATCACGAAATAACCCTGTGTGAAGCCATTGTACTGAAAGCCCGTGAGTTAAACCTTGCCGGCGCCACGGTGATACACGGGTACATGGGCTACGGCGCCAACAACCGCCTGCACAGTTCGCTGGTAGCGCACCTGAGCAACAACCTGCCGCTGGTGATCGAAATCATTGATACACCCGAAAAAATCAGCCTTATCCTCCCCTACCTTGATGAAGTAATGAAGGAAGGGCTTTATACAGTGGAGGATTTGCGTTTTCTAAGCTATAAAAGAAGCTAATCAACTTCAATTTTGGTTTAAAACATATATTCATGTAAAAAATTCAAATATGAAACAAGCTATCATCCTTCTGATTTTTCCAGTAGCTTTCCAATTCTCATCATGTTCGCCTGATAAAGCTAGGGTATCAACAATTGGTCGTGTTATAGATTATGATACGCAATTACCAATAGACAGTGCACTTGTAACAGATTCTGGTTATGGATCACAATCATATACCGATAGTTTGGGGAGATTTAAAGTAGTTGGGCTGTTAGAGAAACAAAAAATTGCAGTTAAGAAAGAGAATTACAAACCGTTTAATATTGAAATCCGAACTGAATCTGATATAATTTATTTAGAGAAACACAAAACTTACAGAATACTCAATAAAGAAATATATGATATTAAACGAAGAATTTTTAAGAGACTTAATAGCAATACCTTTAAAGTAATCAATGGAGATAGCTTAATAATCGAATTAAAAAAGCTGGAAAATAACTATTAAAGTATTTTTCAGGTATCAGTTTTTTAATTCCTGAAGATTTGTAATTAACAACCAATTATCGCAAAATCAAACATGATAATCTTGTCTTTTCAAAATTATTAAACTAAAAACCAGAGTCCCGGTGATCACTCACCAAAACTCCGGCTTTTATAATAAAATCCTGTTTGCTTATTTTATTTCCCAGGTGTCGCCGCTGTTGAGCAGGTCGTCAACATTTTTAATGCTGCCGGTTGCCTTGGCATGGGATATCTGTTCTTCCACCAGGTCGTCGTAAGTGGGATACATGGCCGCCCTGATAACGCCCAATGCTACCGGGTAATGAGGCGGGGCCATTTTGGCAAGCATCAGGTGGATGCCGGGATCCTGCTGGTACTGGTCATGCACAAGAAGGTCTTCTTCAGTAATGCTGTTTTCGCCCAGTTTCACCACTTCCAGGCGGGTGCCTTTCAACCTGATGCCTCTGTCATGGTTCTTGCCGAAGATCATCGGCTCACCATTTTTCAAATGCAGCTGGGCATCGTCGCGAATTTCCTTATCGGTGATGGCAGCATGTGTTTTATCGGCAAAAATTACGCAGTTCTGGAGGATCTCAATCACAGAGGTTCCATCGTGCCGGGCAGCTTCAAACATTATTTCAGTCATCAGCTTCACGTTGGTATCAACGGCACGGGCAAAAAATGTTCCCTGTGCGCCGAGTACAAGTTCACCGGGATTGAACGGGTGCTCAATGGTTCCCTGGGGCGATGTTTTCGTAACACTTCCCATGGGCGTCGTGGGTGAATACTGACCCTTTGTCAAACCGTAAATCTGGTTGTTGAAGAGCACGATATTAACATCGATATTGCGGCGGATGATGTGGATGAAGTGATTGCCGCCGATGGCCATGGAGTCGCCATCGCCGGTTGCAATCCACACGCTGAGGCGCGGATTGGCGATTTTCACACCCGAGGCGATGGCATTGGCACGGCCATGAATACCGTGAATACCGTAAGTATTTACGTAGTAAGGAAAACGGGATGAACACCCGATACCCGACACCATCATAAAGTTTTCTTTACGATAGCCTATCTTGGGGAAAACATTGGCCACCGAGGCAAGTATGGCATGCGCACCGCAGCCGGGGCACCATTTCACCATCTGGTCGCTGACGAAATCTTCTTTGCTCAGCTCGACAGCCGAACGTTCTATGGTTTTTTCAGGAAATGAAAACATGGCTATTTCTCCTCCAGTATTTCGTTAAACTTGGCAGTGAGTTCGGCAACCGTAAAAGGCAGCGACTGCACCTTGTTGTACTGATGATACCTGAAATCAGGCTCTTTCATACGCAGGTAGTTAACAAACTGCCCTGCATTGAGTTCACAAACGACGATCTTCTTAAATCCCGAAAGCACCTGGTGTGTATTTTTCGGCAAAGGCATAATATAGTGGAAATGAGCGAGGCTCACTTTCTTACCCTGTGCCTGAAGTTGCTCCACGGCATCATAGGTAGTACCGCGTGTGCCGCCCCAGCTTACTACCAGCAGGTCGCCTTCCTTTTCTCCAAAAATATCCTGTTCAGGAATAAAATCGGCCACTTTCTGCACCTTGGCTTCACGCAGGCCGACCATTAGCTCATGATTGATGGGATCGGTGCTTACGTTGCCCGAAATATTTTCCTTCTCCAGCCCGCCAACCCTGTGACGAAGGCCTTCGGTTCCCGGCAATGCCCACTTACGGACAAAGGTCTCTGGATCACGGAGATAAGGCTTGTATGTCTTATCGTTTGGTTCGGCAATGGGTGGTTTGATAGGCGGTAATTCCGAAACTTTGGTGATGCGGAACAACTGAGAACCATTGCCTAGCGAACCATCGGTAAGCAGGATAACCGGGGTCATATGTTCCATGGCGATCTTGGCCGCCATGTAAGCGTAGAAATAACAATCAGCAGGTGTTGAAGCT
>Ga0209098_1003835_pt1 | contig 12046 bp, 12 predicted proteins | sample AD_JPNHW1_MetaG_FD_184429 | JGI IMG/M metagenome (GOLD analysis project Ga0209098, IMG submission 184429) | Active sludge microbial communities of municipal wastewater-treating anaerobic digesters from Japan - AD_JPNHW1_MetaG (SPAdes) (version 2) | ecosystem: Engineered > Bioreactor > Anaerobic... | reverse complement strand
ATAGCCGTGCAGAACAGCAGCCACCAGCGGAAGATGCGGAAAAATCAAAGTTTGCTGCAAATCAGGTCGTTTTTTTGCTATTCGGTCAGATTGTTCTACCAGCCAGTCATAGCAATTATCCGAACCTCGGCCGTATTCATTAATAACGGCAGAACATGCCATTACTCCATACCACGAAAAATTGCCATTTTTATTAACAAGCAGATTATTTTGGAGTAAATCCCAAATGTCTTTCCAGAAAGTGCTGTTAGACATTCCAAAATTACAATCCACCCCTGACAAATAAAATCCTGCCTGTGCATGGGCATACTGCATCCATTTAATATCGCCGGATTTTTGAATCAACTTTCCGGTAACCGGATTCACAATTTCCCAAACCTCTTTTCCATTTGAATCCGTGTGCTGCATTGCCTTTATTAATCGGGCAGTAATATCTCCAACCTTACGTTTAATAGTATCATCCTCCACCAATTTATTAACCAAGGCAAATCCCAAATAGGATCCCCAAAGCTGGTCTTGTGAAGGGGCATTTCCGATAGTACTACTATCCCCGCAATTAGCTGCATAGTCACTCAGGATGAAGTCAACTCCAAAGAGATCGGTCATGGAGGTATCAACATCATCACGAATAAAGAATCCATTCAGAGAATCCGAACCGCCCCAGCACTTTTCAGCAGCGAGATCGAGCCGGTAGTAGGTGTCAACAGCATTCTCTATTTCCTTCAATACCGAATCACCATTTTTACCGTTGATTTGCAAAAGTTTATATTCCGTGGCAAGCATCGCAATATAATGCCCTTGCCACCAAATGGCATCTGCCCAGGTAGCATAACTCTTATTGCTTCGGTTTATACGAATAGACTCCATGGGAAGGTATGAACCTTTGATGGCGGCATCTCCATTGCAATAAATAAAATGGTTGCTTAGATTATTTCTGTAAATGCTGTATTTTTCTGCATTTAATTCCGGAGTTTGACCGAATCCATATAAAAGAGATAACAGGAGATAAATCGCAACCGGCAAAATCTTACTCATAGGCAAGGCAATTTATTTCAAAATCTTCAGAAATTCCACTGTCAAATCCCAACACTTCTGAACAGTATCAATAAGAAGCTTTTCGTCGGGAGAGTGAACTCCTCTCAAAGTTGGACCGTAGGAAACCATATCAAGAGAGGGATATTTTTCAGAGAAAAGACCGCACTCAAGGCCCGCATGAATAGCTTTCACCGCAGGTTCCTTATGAAAAACATTCTGATAAGCATTTACCAAAACCTTCAGCACTTCAGAATTGGGGTTGGGAGTCCATCCCGGATACCCATCACCGACAGATACATCAGCTCCGATCATAGAAAAGGTGGCAACCACTTTTTCAACGGCAGTTTCTTTTCTTGATTCAACAGAACTTCTCTGACTGGTCGTGATGGTTATTTTATCATCTTCCATCTTGATAGAGGCCAAATTAGTAGAAGTCTCCACAAAGTCCGGAATATCCTGCGACATTGCCAACACACCGTGAGGGCAAACATAAAGGGAATTGATAATATCAATAATTAAAAATTCCTGTAAGATCTTGGCAGGCATAGCTGCTTTTTCATAAGAGACTACCACATCAGGGTCTGTAACAAAAAATTCCTGTCGGAATGTTTTATTCATTAATTTCAGGAAAGATTCAAATTGGCTGACATTTTCCTCGGGCAAAGTGATATAAGCATATCCTTCTCTGGCAATCGCATTGCGAAGGTCCCGGCTTTAATATCGGCAATTCTGAGATCAAAAAGCTGATAGCCGTTCCACAAAATCCGATTAAGCAATTTAACGGCATTACCCCGCCCTTTATTGATATCGTCGCCGGAGTGTCCCCCTTGCAAACCTTTAACATAAATCTTGTAGGCAACACTTCCTTCGGGAATCTTATCTTCATATTCACAATCCAAAGTGGCAACGGTATCTTTTCCGCCGGCACAACCGATAAAAAATTCACCCTCATCCTCCGAATCAAGGTTTAGCAGCATTTTCCCTTTCATAAAACCGGCTCCAAGAGCAAAAGCACCGGAAAGGCCGGTCTCTTCATCAACGGTAAAGAGTGCTTCAATCGGACCATGTTCAATTTCGCTTGACTCAAGAATGGCTAAAGCAATGGCCATCCCTATCCCATCGTCAGCTCCGAGCGTAGTGCCTTTTGCCCTGAGCCACTCTCCATCAATATAAGGTATAATAGCATCTTTGTCGAAGTCAAATTGAGTATCGTTATTCTTCTCGCAAACCATATCCACATGACTTTGGAAAATAATCGGAGTCACATTTTCTTTGCCTTTGGTAGCAGGTTTAGAAATTAAAACATTTCCGATTTTATCGCGTTTGGTCGCAAGTCCCATCTTTTGACCGGTTTCCATTAACCACTCCACAATTTTTTCTTCTTTTTTGGAAGGACGGGGAACTTTGCAAATTTCATTAAAATAGTAAAATACTCTTGTAGGTTTTAATTTTAATATTTCATTCATAATAACATGATTTTTAATTCATTAATAATGATATTTATAATTTATGGGGAAAGTTTCCTGTTATTTTACCTGGTAAGTTAATCTCATATTAATACTGGCTCTTTTCTCTTTTGATGAAGTATTGAAAGCACCACCCCAGGAGTATTCATCTTCCGACGAATTGGGAGCTGTAATTTGAAAAACTCCCATACTGGCACTTTTAAGACTTCCCAATTTTGCACCGGCATTAGAGGTAACAGTCTCAGCTCTTTTACGGGCATCCTTTGCTGCTTCAGCCAACATTTGAATCTTAAGGTCAGCAAGTTTAGTGTAGTAATATTCAGGGGATGAAACATTTAACTCAATTCCTTTATCTAATAATTCAGATACTTCACGGGTTATCTTTTCAATTTTCTCCACCTCTTTCGATTTAATGTTAATAGTTTGCGTTAAGGAATAGCCGTTAAAAAATTGAATATTACGACTATTCTTGCTATCCCATTCATAACGATAATCTTTTTCAGTGTTGATGGGTTCAAAAATCATCTCGTCCTCTCTAATACCCTTAGAAATTAAATAGTCTTTGACAATAGTATTTTGATTTTTAATTTCGGAATATGCCTCTTTTAAATCCATTTTGAGGACATTTAACCTAATATTCCAAACAATCAAGTCGGAAACAAAATCTTTCTCTGCCAATCCGACAACATAGACGCTTTTTTCGGGACCTTTGGAATTATAAAAAGAAATTCCAAGAATTAGGGATGAAAGAACGATGGAAAGTCCTGCCACAATACTGATAACAATACCTGATTTTTTCATAGACAATTACTTTATTTAATAATGCTACAATTATGAATAACAAATGAATTATAAAAATATTAACGGCAAATATACAACTTAATTATCAAGTATCATTATGGATTTAAATTTTTCACAAGCCATTTTTTTAGTATTTTTGCATCCATTAACAATAAAAATCTCCTGAAAAAGATTTTTATGACTAACATATGATTAATTGACTTTTTTATGAAAAAATATAGTGAAACAACTGATGATAAAGACCACTCCGCCGTCGAGAATCTCGAACAATATATAGATATGGATATTCGTGCCGGTTTGGGCAAAGAAAGTGATAAAATTTCCCAAAATCCATTTCTATCCAGAGGTCTTTCCGATGTACCTGTCATTGATAATGCCAATTGTGAAGAATATCAATATTCTTGTTGCAAGCTGGCCACCTATGACTGGATGTCCATGATGGACATCTGCATTGAATACCTTGAATTTCCGATTGCCGAAGTCCGCTTTAAGAACAGCCATAAAGATTTCTTTCTATTGCCTGAAACAGGTGTTTATAAAGTTGGCGATATCGTGGCAGTCGAAGCCACACCCGGTCATGATATCGGCATTATTTCTATGGTAGGGGTTAATGTAAAGAATCAACTTAAGAACAGACATCTGAGACCTGAGGATATTACAAAAAAAATCTATCGAACTGCCCGTGTTCCCGATGTTGAAAAATGGATTTCAACCGTAAATCTGGAACATACCACAATGCTCTCTTCAAGGTATACTGCCTGGGATCTGGAGCTAAAAATGAAAGTAAATGATGTTGAATATCAAGGTGATGGGACTAAAGCCGTTTTTTATTACTCGGCTGAGGAAAGAGTTGACTTCAGGGAATTGATAAAAATTCTGGCAGATCAGTTTCGCATAAGAATAGAAATGCGTCAGATTGGCGTTCGTCAGGAGGCTGCCCGTTTGGGTGGACTTGGGACTTGTGGACGTGAACTCTGCTGCTCTTCCTGGTTGAGTAATTTTCAATCAGTATCAACCATTACTGCCCGCACTCAGCAACTTTCTCTCAATCCTCAAAAACTTGCCGGAATGTGCGGTAAACTTAAATGCTGCCTCAATTTCGAACAATCTACTTATCTTGAAGAACTTAAAGAATTTCCCCAACCCAATATTCACCTCAAAACTAAAAAAGGAAAAGGGTTCTATAATAAAATTGATATTTTTAAAAAAATCGTGTGGTACTCTTATGCCAACGATAACTCCACCATTTTTGCCATTCCCCTCAATAAAGTCAATGATATTATTGCCATGAACAATGCCGGAAAATTCCCTGAAACTTTAGAGGAGTTCGCCATTGTTAACCAGAAAAAAGTGGAAGAAGGAGTTAATTTCAGCCTGGATGAACTTAAAAATATTGAAGATAAATAATTTCAGCACGATGAAAATAAAGCTGTTTACTGTTCTTTTATTTGTGGCTACTGCATTTTTCTTTAACTCTTGTAATGGAAAAGTCTTTTATGAAAAGATTGATCATATTGACAACGAAGTGTGGAATGTGGATTCGCTTTTACATTATGAAATTGAAATTACCGATTCTCTGCAGTTTTATAACATTTACATTAATATCAGGAACACGGTTGATTTTGAGACACAATATTTTTATCTGTTTCTCACTTCGGAATTTCCAAATGGTTACATAGGACAGGATACCTTAGGGTGTATTCTCTGCGACCCTTATGGAAAATGGACCGGAAAAGGAGCCGGACGTATTAAGGAAAATCGCTTCCTTTTTAAACCCAAAGTCCGATTTGACCAGAAAGGCATTTATAAATTTACTGTTCGCCAAGCTATGCGTAATGATAATGTAAAAGGAATCTCAGACTTCGGCATCAGTCTCTATAATTTTGAAAAAGACAAAATTCAAGTAAAGTAATTTGACTTTTTGAACCAATCTCAATTCGCATTTTCATTTTTTGCATACAGCATCTGTTTGTCAATGCTTTTTTCCGGAATAGGAATTTCTCTCATTCATTAATTGACAAAATGTGAATAAATCTAAATTTTTTAGCATCATTGTTCATAAAATAATATTTTTTCACTCTTTAAATCAGAAAATTAGGCATAAAAACCAAATTCTATTAACATTTATTATGATTTATAAAAATAAATTGTATTTTTGTCCACTGTTTTTTATGAATGAAAAATATGTATCTACTATCAGGATGTAACGGCGCCGGTAAAACAACCGCTGCATATTATATACTGCCGGATATTCTTCAGTGTAAAGAATTTGTGAATGCCGATGAAATTGCCAAAGGGCTATCCCCCTTTCAACCTGAGACAGTTACTTACGAAGCCGGAAAAATTCTGTCGCTCCGCATTAATTCTCTAATTGAAAAAGGTGAAACTTTTGCCGTTGAAACCACCCTCTCTGCACTTACTTATAAAAACAAGATTGCCTACGCACAAGAAAACGGATATGTGGTCAGTTTAATCTACTTTTGGCTTAGTAGTACTGAATTGGCAAAACAACGGGTAAAACTTCGTGTTGAAGAAGGTGGACACAATATCTCCGAACAGGTTATTACCAGGCGCTATTACAAAGGGCTCAACAATTTCTTCGAAATTTTTCTTCCTATTTGCGACAATGTCATGTTGTTTGACAACTCAGACAACTCGCCAAAACTCATTATGGCTAAAGTAAAAAACAAAGAGCCTGAAATTTATAATGAACAAATCTATAACCAAATACGTAACAGTTATGTACGAAAAAGAAATTCAAAAAGTGAGAGTTGCAATTCTTAAAGGGTTGTCCGCTTCGTCAAAATGCATGTTAAATAACAAAATTAAATCTAACAGCCTTATTGCGATTACCCGTGATGACAAAGTTCAGGTAGTTCCTGCACGCAACCTCTTCCGATAGTATTTTTGATTTTTTTTATCTCTACCTGATTATAGATTTTTTGATTAGTATAATCGGGGTTTTCTTTTCACTCGAATTTCATTATTTTATCAAAAAATAGTACCTTTGCACATCCTATTTGAAGAACGATGTTCCTTAAGAATATTAAACTTTCCAATTTCAAAAATTACTCTGAAGCTGAATTTCTCTTTAGCGAAAAAGTAAACGGAATAGTCGGTGAAAACGGTTGCGGCAAGACTAACCTTTTGGATGCCATCCATTACCTCTCCTTCTGTAAAAGTTTCTTTACTCCACAGGATAGCTTTTCCATTAAATTTGAGTGTGACTTTTTTGCTATTCACGGAGAATTTGTCAGTTTTGACTTGGGGAACAGTACTAAAGTGAGTTGTGCCATTAAAAGCCCCGGGAGAAAAATAATGAAAGCCAACCAAAAAGAATACTCCCATTTGAGCGACCATATAGGGCTATTTCCCCTGGTGATGGTCTCTCCTTACGACCATGATATCATCAATGAAGGGAGTGAGACTCGCCGCAAGTTTTTTGACATGATCATCTCCCAATTTGACAAAGATTATCTGCATCATCTCATTTCTTATCAGAAAATTATCAATCAAAGAAATAACCTCCTCAAAAATTTTATTGAAAATCATAATTTCGAACCCTCACTTCTCTCCATTTTTGATGAGCAATTGCTCACCCCGGGATATTATATCTTTGGTAAAAGAAAAGATTTTATTGACAGTATCAGACCTATCTTTCAGGAACATTACAAATCTCTTTCAGGGAATAAGGAAATTGTTGACATCTGTTATGAATCAGGACTTATGCAAAATTCCATGGAAAAAGGATTCGAAATCAACGAATTGGCAGACCGCAAATCAGGATATACCAATTTCGGAATTCATAAAGACGATTATATTTTCCAAATTAATGATAAATCTGTGAAGAGGTTTGGCTCCCAAGGACAACAAAAATCTTTTGCCCTTGCATTAAAACTCTCGCAATTTGACTATATCCATGCAAGAAAAGGGATTAAACCCATTTTGCTATTAGATGATATCTTTGACAAACTTGATAAAAAAAGGACTTCACATCTTCTTGATTTGGTGGGACAAAAACATTTTGGCCAAGTTTTTATTACGGACACCAATGAAGTGAGAGTAAAAGAGATTCTTGAGTCTCATAATATTGAAAATAAGATATTTAACCTCACAAAATAACTTTTTATAATTACTATTTCCGTTATTTACCAATTAAAAATGATCAGGGAGCTTGTATGAACTATTTAACCGTTGAAAAGCTGACAAAATCTTTTGGAGAAAAATTACTCTTTGATCAGATTACTTTTGGGATAGAAAAGGGACAAAAGAGTGCCTTGATTGCCCGTAACGGAACCGGTAAGAGCACCCTGCTCAATATCATTGCCGGGCAGGATTATCCTGATAATGGACAGGTAGTTATCAGAAACGGTATCACGGTTTCGTATCTTCCCCAAGTGGAAAATTTCACGGAGAACTCTTCTGTGATGGACTTAATTTTTGATGCACAAACGCCCGCTATTAAAGCCATCAAGGAATATGAGACAGCCCTTGCACTCCTGCAAAAGGAGGAGTCCCCCCTGCACCATGAACGAATGGACAAGGCCATCGAAGAGATGGAAAGAGTGCAAGCCTGGGATTTTGAAAGCCGTGCCAAAGAGATACTTTCAAAATTTGGCATTGACGATATCTTTCAGAATATCAGCGAACTTTCAGGAGGACAACGCAAAAAAACAGCTTTGGCAAAAACGCTCATTTCCGAAACTGACCTGCTGATTCTGGATGAACCGACTAATCATTTGGATATTGATATGATTGAATGGTTGGAGGACTATCTATCCAATGCCAATACTACCCTTCTTATGGTCACTCATGACCGCTATTTTCTTGACAAGGTTTGTAATGACATCCTCGAAATTGACAACGGGCAACTTTATCACTACAAGGGGAAATATGATTACTTTGTAGAAAAGAAATCTGAACGCCTACTTAATGAAGCTGCCGAAAATGACAAACTCAGGCAACTTTTCAGAAAGGAGCTCGAATGGGTTCACACCTCTCCCCAAGCACGTACAACTAAAGCAAAAGCAAGAATCGACTCTTTTGAAAATCTGAAAGAAAAAATCGATAAAAAAAGTTCTCCCAAACAAGAAAGTTTTAAAGTAAGAAGCGAAAGACTCGGCAACAAAATTCTCGAAATTAACAACTTGGATTTCTCTTATGGGAACAATGTTTTGTTAAAGGACTTTTCCTACATTTTCAAGAAAGGCGAAAAATGCGGCATTCTCGGTAAAAACGGGACCGGCAAAAGTACCCTCCTGAAGCTGATAATGGAGGAATTAAAACCTGATGGCGGCAAAATCACTCCCGGACAGACTATCCAATTTGGCTATTTTGCTCAGGATGGACTCTCTGTGACCGGAAATAAAAGAATTCTCGATCTTGTGAAAGAACATGCTGAGATGATACGAATTGATAATGGGAATTATATCAGTGCTTCGCAATTTCTGAATCATTTTGGATTCAAATTTGAACAACAATATACTTATTACGAAGAGTTGAGCGGCGGAGAGAAAAGAAAGTTACACCTCCTGATTACACTGCTTAAAAATCCAAATTTTCTGATTCTAGATGAACCTACAAACGATTTTGATATTGACACCCTCAATTTGCTGGAAGATTTTCTAAACAATTTTAAGGGGTGTCTGCTGATTGTATCTCATGACCGATGGTTTATGGATAAGCTGGTTGACCATATTTTTATTTTTGAAGGAAATGGAAAGATTAAAGACCACTATGGCAACTATACAGAATATAGGATTGAAAAGAATAAACAACTCAATATTCAAAAACGGCTACTAAATAAGAATAAGGCATCCGAAACAAAGCAATTGAAAAAAACAACCAACAATAAACTCACTTATAGCGAAAAAAAAGAACTTGACACTTTGGAAACCTCTATCAATAACCTGGAAGAAGAAAAAATCTATTTAGAAGAAAAGATGAACAGTGGAGAGGGGAACGTAAAAGAATTGACAGAATGGGGCGTTCGTTATAAAATTGTAATTGATGAAATTGATACAAAATCAATGCGTTGGCTCGAACTAAGTGAAAAAACCGAATAAAAAAGTCAGTATGGAATTATATTATTGTCCTCTTTTAGAATCTGATACTTTTGCCTTGAGTCCTGAAGAATCTAGACATTGCATTAAAGTGATGCATCATGTTGTTGGGGACTCGCTTTTGCTCACAGACGGAAAAGGAATGATTGCCGAAGCCTCTGTCATCGGATACGATAAAAGCAATTGTTTTGTTCATATTGTCAATAAAAGAGCTGACACGAGCAAAAGATCTTTTACTTTTCATTTAGCCATTGCCCCGACCAAAAATCACGATAGGATGGAATGGTTGACAGAAAAGGCTGTTGAGATTGGCATTGAAAAGATTAGCTTTATCATTTGCGACCACTCCGAGCGAACTAAAATGGATTTAACTCGAATCGAACGAATCGCCATCGCTGCCATGAAACAATCCTTTACCACCAATATTCCTTCTCTTGAAGTGATTTCATTCGACAATTTCTTACAACAATATGGTCATCAAAAGGGAAATAAATATATTGCCTGCTGCTTTGCAGAAGACGGAGCCGAGGAACTTGCCACAGCCGATATCACTTCCGATAATATTATCCTTATGATTGGGCCGGAAGGTGATTTCAGCTCCAATGAAGTCACAAAATCACTTAAATATGATTTCCTTGAGGTCAAGCTGGGACCAAAGCGTCTTAGAACTGAAACAGCAGCTCTCTACGGATGCAGTATTATAGCTGCAAGAAAATTAGAGAAAATCAATCTAAAATAAAAATCCAAAAAAAAAATTGTATATTTATCGGCCTTAAAAAAATGGGAGAAAATCAAATGTTTTTTAAAGTTAAAATATTAAATTAAAATGACTTATAATCTCAACAGAAATATATTTAGGATACTATCAATACTGGTTTTAGCATTATTTTCTTCTACAACTCTTTTTTCATCTGAAGAGAAAAGCGAAAAATTTGAACCCGGAAGTTTTATTATTGAACATATTCTTGACAGCTATGGCTGGCACATCACTACAATTGGCGAAAAAGAGATTGCCATTCCTTTGCCCGTCATTCTTTTTGATGAAGGAAAACCTGTTGCCTTCATGTCAAGTAAATTCCATCACGGAAGTGAAGCCTATAAAGGATATGCCTTAGGTTTTACGGAAAATACCAAAAATAAAATTATTAAACTTGGAGGAGAATATAGTAATTACACAGGTGAAATTTCTGAAGAGTTGGTTCCTTGTATTGATACTGATGCCAAACTTATTGATATCTCCATTACTAAAAATGTCTGTGCCCTGTTAATCTCAGTTCTGCTGATATCGATTCTCTTCTTTTATGTTGCCAAACAGTATAAAGCACGCCCAAACAAGGCCCCCAAAGGACTTCAGTCGGTTATGGAGATGCTTATTGTTTTCGTTACTGAAATTGTAAAACCATCCATTGGAGAAAAGCATTATCTTAAATATTGCCCCTATTTACTAACTCTCTTCTTTTTTATCTTTTTAAATAACGTAATGGGATTAATTCCCATCTTTCCGGGCGGCGCTAATCTCACAGGGAATATTGCCGTTACCGCATTTCTGGCAATCATTACTTTTTTAATAACAACATTCTCCTCCGGAAAAAGTTATTGGGCTCATATCATCAACACTCCGGGAGTTCCCTGGTGGCTAAAATTTCCTCTTCCCATCATGCCGATTGTAGAATTAGTAGGCGTTTTCACAAAACCATTTGTATTGATGATTCGTCTCTTCGCCAATATATCAGGAGGACACATCATTGTCATTGGATTTATAAGCCTTATATTTATTTTCGGAGAAATGGCTCCTGCGATAGGCTATGGGGTTTCAATAGTTTCCATATTCTTTTATATTTTTATGGGATTGCTTGAACTTATTGTGGCTTTCGTTCAGGCCTTTGTTTTCACTCTCTTATCAGCCATGTATATTGGCATGGCTCGCGAAAATCATCAAGAACACAAAATTGACAATAAGAGCATCAGTACCGCTTATGACCTTACAGATAATCAATAAGACAAAAACTTTTTTTAACTTTCAAATATTATCATTATGACAGCATTAACATTATTAGAAGCAGCCGGAGAATTGGCAACCATTGGTAAAATGGGAGCAGGTATCGGAGCAGGTATCGCAGCTATCGGAGCTGGTATTGGAATCGGAAATATCGGAAAAGGAGCAGTTGAATCTGTTGCCCGTCAACCCGAAGCTTCCGGAAACATTTCCACCAACATGATCCTGACAGCAGCCTTTATCGAAGGTGTTGCTTTGTTTGCAATCGTTGTATGCCTACTTATCGCTGTGGCATAAAACAATCTCAATGTCTTTCCACGGTTGGTGGAAAGACATTGTTTTTATTGTAATGGTTTTATTCCTTTCAATTTATATTGTTTTTAAAATAACTATTCAAAATAAAAATATACTATGAACTTAATAACTCCCTCTTTTGGTCTCCTTTTTTGGATGTTGATTGGCTTTGGAATCCTTTTCTTTGTCCTTGCTAAATTTGTATGGCCGATCATTATCAGCTCCATTACTAAAAGAAATAATTTTATTATAGAACAACTATCTGAAGCCGAGAATGTCAGACAGGAAATGCAAAATCTCAAAGCCGAACATAACCAACTCCTTATTCAGGCTAAAGAAGAAAGAGACATTATTTTGTCTGATGCCCGCAAACTCAGAGATCAGATGTAGAT
>Ga0209098_1003832_pt1 | contig 12052 bp, 13 predicted proteins | sample AD_JPNHW1_MetaG_FD_184429 | JGI IMG/M metagenome (GOLD analysis project Ga0209098, IMG submission 184429) | Active sludge microbial communities of municipal wastewater-treating anaerobic digesters from Japan - AD_JPNHW1_MetaG (SPAdes) (version 2) | ecosystem: Engineered > Bioreactor > Anaerobic... | reverse complement strand
CAAGGCCCAGGTTTCTTTCGGATCCCATGTCCAGTAGTGTCCCCAGGCTACTTTTGCCCATAAAGCACCCAGCAGCATACCTATGGTCAGAAATGCAAACCCGATGTAAACGATGTTATCTGCAAGCCGGAAAGTTTCTTCCAGGGGCTTCATTTTGTATGAAAGATAAAGTCCTTTGATGCCGATAAGCGAGGCAGCAGCAAGAAATGCATAGCTGATCATATAAACGATTACGTGAGGTATGAACCATGGGCTTTGCAGGGCAGGCATCAGCGTCTTGTCGAAAGTATCGGGATGAAAATAGGTGATGAAAAGAAAAACCATGGACATCATGATACAATAGGCCAAAAGCCATTTATACCTCCACTTGTAATAGATGACCAGGCTTATTAATGACAGAAACATTGCATACCAAAGACGTGTTTCGCCCAAAGTCCTGAACACAGGTCGTTCGAGGCTGATCCACAGCCCTGTGATGAAAACAGCAAGCGACACTGCCCCTGCAATAATTAGTGCAATGGAAAGTTTTTCGAGGATTTTTTTCTTTGGGAACAGCAACAGCATCCCTGCCAGCCACAGCCCGCAACTAAGAAATACAAAAAAAGGAAAATCTTTCCAGGTCATCATATTGTTCTTTATTGCTGATTTTTTGGTCTCCCGGTCCAGAGCATAAACAAAGCACCGGCAAGTATCATGAATATCCCTGTGTACACTGCCGGGAGCCATGGGTCTCTGACGAGTTGAATAATACTTGTTGTTGACCATTTGCCCATTTGTTCGTCGTATCCGCTCTGATAGATAGTCCAGCCCTTGAACTTCGCGGGCTTGTTCACTTCCACCGTAAAATCCTCGTATTGGTTCTTATCGTAATATGTCCTGATTTCTGAGATGTACTTTTTGGGTTTGCGGCCAGTCATGGCAATAGCCTGATTATCTTGCAGTATAAGGTCCTTCCGATAAACAAAGGGGCTGCCCGAGCTCACCCAGCCATTGACAATTTCATTGTTCTGTAAGTTTTTGGCTGAAATATAGGCTGAAGGCGCTCCGGGGGCTGCCGAGGGCCTGAATCCTGCTGAATCATCTTTTTGGGCGTTTTCAATATATTCCTTGATTTCAACAATCCATTCTCCTATCTTAGCTTTGTTGCCTTTGACGGCTTCTGTAAGATTCTCTTTAGGATATACAAGTTCTCCGCTCCGGGCATTTATCAGGCCTAGGGTAGGAGGGTATTCATCAATGCTGAAATTCAAAAGTTTAATTCCGAAGCCAAGATCAAAGGCCTGTCCCCGGTCGTTATAGGCTGGAATAGTTACTTGGTTTTTGCTGAGCATCATATTCAGTTTCATCGAATCAGAAGCCCCAAGCGAACCAGCCACCACCACTATCCACAGCCCGAGATGGTTTAATGTAAAAGCAACATTTTTAACTGAAAAAGGCAACAATCTTCTTATAATGGTAAAACTGAGGACAAATATCAGGTACAAACTGCTCATAAGATAGGGCCAGCTTTGTATTATTTGCGTCAGCCCGAGTTTGGAGAGAAATTGATTCCCATTATTTCCACCTTGTGGAATAAATCCCATCAGCAGCACAAGAAAAGAAAACACGGTAATGGCAGAAATTGCAGCAGGAACACTTGATAACCATCTTTTTACGGGATGCTTTACGAGAAAATGAAAAATGATGACATAAGCAATGAACAGTGACAATATCAACAAATTGGCCGGCCATCCAGGCATGGATATTCCTTTGCCACCTGTGGCGAATTCGATAAGAAAACCAATGAAAACAAGAATAAACGAAACAAGAAAACTTTCACCGTATTTCCAGGGGGATACTCCGAATTTTCTTACGTTTTGTTGTTGACTCATACCTGAAATTTCAGACGTCAAAAATATTAAATTTTTTTGTACCTGAACACCTGTTTTTAAATTACTTTTGCACCTTATTTTTTAAAACTATTCATTAACATGAAATCATCTTTAGCGCTTAGTTCCCGAAACCATCGACAGAATATGCTAAAAAAGCAGTCCTTTGTTTTCATAGCCCTGTTTGCCTTCTTATTGGCAATTTCTGCCGGTTGTGAGAAAGCCAGTATTGATCTGGGTTCAGGCGACATCCCTTATAATCCTGCGGCCCCAATGGATTCCGTACGCTTTTCCACGGATATTATTCCAATTTTCAATGCCAGTTGTGTAAGCTGTCATGCGCCGGGTGCCACATCTCCCGACCTGACACCAGCCAATGCATACAACAATCTGACTGCTTTACCCGGACAGTATATCAACCTTGCAAATCCTGCATCAAGCCTGCTTTATACCTACCTTTCGGAAACTACAAGTTCCCATTATGGGGTTACTACCCAGGCAGAACAGGAAAAAATTCTGACTTGGATTCAACAGGGCGCAAAAAATAATTGATTAATATTTGATTTTTTATGAAAAAAACTTATTTCAACGGATTTGTCGGCCTTGCAATAATGCTCATGGTCTGGTTATTTTCGTCCTCTGTAATGGCACAGAACATCGATAGTATTCCTGAAAACAATGCAGATAATGTGGATACCGTGGCACTGCAAATAGCCGAAGGTAAAAAACCTGTGCGCGATCCCTGGGCTTCTTCGATGCTGGCTGATTTACCCACCGGTTTAATTCCGGCAAAAGGAAGCCTTGAGCTTCATATTCAACACCGTTTTTCAAACCTTGACAATGGCATACATGATCTTTTCGGCATCTATGGCGCTTCCAATATTCGGCTTGCACTCACTTATTCAATTCTGGACAGGCTTATGGTAGGATTTGGTACGGAAAAAGACCATAAATATCAGGAACTTTTTGTTAAGGCCAAGTTGCTGGAACAAAACCGTAGCGGCAAGATCCCCTTGTCCCTTACCTTTTACGGGAATACGACGCTGAGTGCACGTTCTAAACGATATTATGGTGTCGGATATAAATTTATTGATAAACTATCTTACCATGCCCAACTGATTGCTTCCCGTAAGTTCCATGATATTTTTTCTCTCGAAATAGCCGCCAGTTACAGTCATTTCAACAAAGTGGAAAGTGTTAAACTGAGCGATACCATCATTAACGTGTCCGATTCTGCAAATTCCATCATCAGAACATCCTATCCCGGAGTAACACAGAATGATATTCTCGGTATTTCGGCCGGCGCCCGTATAAACTTTTACCGCGGCATGTCGGTAATTATCGAGTATGATCAGGGATTTTTTCTGAAAAAAGCTTCCGCTTATCAGCTAAAACCTAAGCCCAACCTTGTTCTTGGTTTAGAGATAGCTACTTCTACACATGTGTTCCAAGTCTTTGCTTCATCATATCGCGCTTTGAACCCGCAGCATAACTTCAGTTACAACCAGTTTGATTTTACAAAACTCAAGGGATTGATGATCGGATTCAACATCATGGTTCGCATGAATTAATTAAGGAACAGCATTTTGTGAAGGATAAGAGCAAGAAACATAGGACGGGCAACCTTCTAAGCGTCGTTGTTATGGTGATTTTTGCCATTATTATTCTTTGGATCACCTGGAATTACGATGCCATTAAAGCGAGCCATGCCTTGCCCTTAAAGACATACACATCCAAAGCCGATAATGCCCGATGCCTGAAATGCCATGCCGGCGGACGCTATGAAATGCCTGATCCCGAAGACTCCACCAGGAAAATTTCGGGTTTCATGCAAGCCGGAAATATTATTGATACGCTGCGTTATTATCATTCGACGCACTGGGATTTCAAATGTACCGACTGCCATTCCGATGAATATAATGTACAGCCTCACAACCCCGAACTGAAATCCTTACCCATGTCCACCTGCCTTGATTGTCACGGTGGCGATGAAAACTATGCAAAATACCACTTTGAAGATATCGACACGGCTTTTATGGCAGGTGATCATTATAAGGCCATTGGTATGGATTTTAATTGCTGGAGCTGCCACGATGCCCATTACGACATGCAATTTGTGAGGGATTCAACAGCAGATATAAGGCGAATCGTTGAATACGATAATAACATGTGTCTGAAGTGCCATGATAAAAGCGGAACAGATACCACAACAAAAATTTCAGGCAAGGCCATCCCCGATATGACAGTAGCACACCTTTGGCTGCCCGAATCATCAAGGCACCTCACCAGTGTCCGTTGTATTGATTGTCATGCGAAAGTGGATGACCAATTGCTTGTTTCGCACCAGATTGTGAATAAAGCTGATGCAGTGAGGAACTGTGAGGCATGCCATACAGAAAACTCGCTACTCCTGCAAACGCTTTATAAAAACAGACCCGTGTCAGGCAAACGGAAAAGCGGCTTTCTGAAAAGCATTATGAGTGATAATAATATGGTGAAGGCGTTGAGAAAAAATCCCGAATTGAGCATCATCTTATTGTCAGCAACGGCCCTGCTGCTGATCGGGGTGCTTTTTGTTGTTTTCCGGTGGCTGATACCATTTTCCGAAAACTCAGGACGAAAAAAATGAACACCAAAACCTATCCATGCCAATTTTTTTATCTTATTTTAAACAAAAAACAGATTTAGTACTATTTTTGTATAAAAATACCGGATTATTAAAAAAATATCTTAATTCAAAAAACTTCTTTAAAACAACTATTATGAAAGTTAAATTTATTTTGTTTAACCTGGTAGCTCTGGCTATAGCGGTGATCCTGATCTCAGCATCTTTTCAGCAGAAGCCATGGTCCATTCCTGCAAAGTACAAAACATTGAAAAACCCTGTCAAATCATCTTCAACAAGTATTACAGCCGGTAAACGCCTGTATGATTTACATTGCAAATCATGTCATGGCTCCACAGGCAAGGGCGACGGTGTAAAAGCAAAAACTCTTAAGACCCGCATGACCGACCTTTCCTCTTCAGGGGTGCAGGCTGCCCTGGATGGGGAAATTTATTATAAAGCCATTATCGGACGGGATGAGGCCCCAAACTTCGAGAAAAAGATTCCCGATGAGACCGATCGCTGGAATGTGGTTAATTATGTACGTTCATTAAAAAAATAAGCAAATATGAAATCAAAATTTTACAAATTGGCCTTTGGCCTTTTCCTGTTTTTATTGTTCCCCTTTCTGACTATGGCTCAAACTGCCGGCACCTTGACTTTTACGGTAACTACAGCGGCGCCGAGCGGTCAATACAGTCCTAAACATTTGGTGGCTATGTGGATACAAAACAGCAGTGTCACCAATACTCCCACCGATTTTATCAAAACTAAAATCGCCTATACAAGACTTACTAATCCCAACTACTCTGCATATCTTAATAAATGGGTTTCCGCATCCGCCAGAAACGTGGTAGATGCCACAACAGGCGCCACCCGCAACATATCTTCCGAAACACTGACATTTACCTGGAATGCCACCAATGTCAGCGGCACTGTAGTCCCCGATGGTACCTATTATGTCTGGATGCAGATGACCGCCTCCAATACCAATGGAACGGCTATTTATGTGGAATTCACCAAAGGACCGGCCGAAGTTACCCTCACACCTGCAAATTCTGGCAATTATTCCGGTATGTCCCTGCATTGGATGCCATCAAATAGCAGCGTTTCCGAAACTGAAACAAACAAACTTTTCAGCGTATCGCCAAATCCGGTCAATGCCAGCAGCAAACTCAGCTATTCCCTCAGCGAACTTGCCGATGTTACCATTACCATGTATGATGTGTCCGGAAAGCTCATCGAAGTTATACTTGATAAAAATCAGCCGGCAGGGAATTATAGCCTGGCGTTACCGGTATTGAACCGACTGAAATCCGGAGTTTATTTTGTGAGTATGTACACGGGCAAGGCGAGACAAATCGTCAAGATCATAGTGTCCTAAAATAATCTCTTGATTATTATTTTCTGATTTCTTTAGGTTTTCCAGTAGTTTGATGAAATAGCTAAAAATTATTAAACCCGTAAAAAACCATTTTCATAAAAAAGGCATTATTTTTGCCTGCTTATCACAAAAATTTATTTCTATGAAAACCAAACCGAGAAAACTGATAATTGCCGTTGTCGCATTTTTTTTCTGTGTTTCCTGTTTTAGTAGCCGTTCACAAGCCCAGTTTTTTACCGGCGGCGATATGAATATTGGTATTTTAGGAGGATTAAACCTGAATATTGCCCCGATTGCGGGTTACCGTTATAAAAATTTCAGTGTGGGCGTATCGCCGATTATACAATATCAGGCAACTTCTACCGCAGGTATGGCCGGACAGTTTTCATACGGAGGGGCTATTTTCGCCGAATATTCAATTTGGAAAGGAATTTTTGGCCATGCGGAGTTTCATGTTACCAATTCAGGGTATTTACAAAACAGCCTGGGCGATATATACAAAAAAGGTGTTTGGGTTATGGGTTGCCCCATTGGTATAGGTTACGAGCATAAAATAAGCGGGAACCTCTGGGTTAAAACCATGTTGCTTTACGATCCTTTTCTGGATATTGACATCGGTGCTAATTCGCCTCAGCAAAACCCCTCTATCAGAGGCGGTTTGACTTATGTTTTATAATTAAAACCGCTGTTGTCTGATAAAAAAACATATAGTCTTAACGGGACTTACTAGTGAACTGTTTCTGTTTTTTACTGATATTAGTCACCAACGGGGACAGAATACAAAGTATATCCCTTGAGTGATGTAATTTTGGTTTGTCCTGTAGGGACAAAATATCGGTAGAAAGAGAACACCAAAAAGTAACCCTTGTCCCATAGGGACAATATATCGGTTTCTTTCTTTTTTAAAGATTTTTTTTATCGTGAAAGATTTTTTTATTTTTACGATATATTTCATTTTGGATTATCATATCGGATTGTATCTTGCATAAATACAATTATTATGGCAAACACCTACACCCAGATTCACATTCATGCTGTATTTGCAGTACAAAATCGCGAATGCATCATAAAAAATTACTGGAAAGATGAACTTTTCAAATACATTACGGGCATCATTCGCAATCATGGGCATAAATTGCTTGTAATTAATGGTATGCCAGACCATATCCATATTTTATTTGGGATGAGACCAACACAATCTTTATCGGATTTGCTTCAGGATATCAAGGGTGATTCATCAAAATGGATAAATGGCGAAAAATTTGTCATGGGCAGATTCTCCTGGCAGGAGGGTTATGGAGCATTTTCATACAGTAAGTCTCTATTGCCACAAGTAATTCAGTATATAGAAAGCCAGGAAGAGCATCATAAAAAAATGACCTTTTTGGAGGAGTACAAAGAGTTTTTAGATGCTTTTGAAGTCGAATATGATGAAAGGTATGTCTTTAAACCTGTCGAGTATTAAAAATATATTTCGTACCTACGGCACTTACGGAGATTTTTGCATACTTTTTTTACCGATATTTTATCCCTGACGGGATATTAATAATATTACGTGCCTACGGGGATTGTACGGTTTAGTGCATGCCTTTTTTGTCTTTGCCTAGGTTGAAGGTGAGATAAGAGATAAAATTTTATGCGTAATGAATTACTTATGGGTATTTCTAATAATCTTCTGGCGCTTCTAAAAACAAAAAAGTGTGACGCAATCGAAGTTCTGAAAACCGAAATATACTGAGTGTGCATGCCTTTGCTGAGTCTGCCGAACGCAAGGATTTGAAGAACGAATACTGATACTCAATATGTAATAGTCCAAGGTTTTGGACTAAACATATTTACGATCGGCATTTACCATTCTAAAATATAAAATAGCCTCTGGACTGATTTTTATTAAGAATTGGTAAAAGACGAACGAAGAAATTTGAGGTTTTTAGAAGTGCCCTAAAGAATGTTGGTAGATAAGGATTTTGCAGATAGCTTGTTATGGCACTCAAAATGGTGATGCGTTTTATTTGCCAACAGTGATGTTTTTTAGTTTCTTCAACTGCTGGCTCATTACAATAAAAGTCAACAATGAAGCGGTGAAATCTGCCGCAGGAATGGCCAGCCAAACTCCATCTAATTGCCAGAAAAATGGCAAGACAAACAACAAGGGAATAAGAAATAAAACCTGTCTTGTCAGCGACAGGAAAATGGATATTTTAGCCTTGCCGATAGACTGGAAAAAACTCGATGTTACGATCTGAAACCCGACAATAGGGAACACAGCAAAACAAATTCTCAGTCCCGTGGCTGATAGCTGTATCAAGTGAGTATCATTCGTGAAAGCTGAGCTGATAAGGTGCGGAAATAGTTCGACCAACAGAAAGCCCGTGCATGTAACTAAGGTTCCTGCTATGATGGTAAGCCTGAATACTTTTATGACACGTTTCATCTGCCCTGCACCGAAATTGTATCCGGCAATGGGCTGCATGCCCTGGCATAATCCCAAAACTACCATCGCTATGAGGTTCATGATGCTGTTGATGATTCCATAAGCACCAATGGCAAAGTCTCCGCCATGCTTACGCAGCCCCAGGTTCAGGATGGAAACCACAATGCTGGCGCAGATAAGCATGATAAACTGCGACATACCGATGGATATGATATCCTTGATGATGTGTTTCTTTAGTTTCATGTAACCGGGAAGAAAGTGCACAAAACTGCTGCTTTTCATAAAGTGCAGGGCCGCAATACCCGTCGCGGTAAATTGAGCTATCACGGTGGCCAGAGCGGCTCCTTTGATGCCCCACCTGAAGGCAAAAATAAAAAGAGGGGCAAGAGCCAGGTTGACAGCCACGGAAAGTATCGTGATAGCCATGGCTTTTCCCGGGTATCCCGAAGCGCGGATAATATTGTTTAGTCCATGGTAAAGATGGGTGAAAACATTGCCGATCAATAAAACCTGCATGAATTCTTTAGCATAGGGAATAGTTTCTTTGCTGCCTCCCATGGCATAGAGGATAGGTTCAAGAAAAATATAAATGATGAGAGCGACAGAGATCCCCAGGATGATATTCAGCATAACTGCATTCCCAAGTATCTGTGTGGCACCCTTCCTGTCGTGCTGTCCGAGCCTGATCGACAATATAGAACTGGAGCCGACTCCAACCATGGCTCCAAAAGCTGCTGTAATGTTCATCAGTGGAAATGTGAGCGCTAATCCTGAGATGGCCAGAGGCCCAACTCCTTGTCCTATAAAGATCCTGTCGATGATGTTATATGTCGAAGCTGCTGCAGTTGCAATGATTGCCGGGACAGAATACATGATTAATAAATGCCAGAGGCTCTCGCTGGCCAGATCGTTGCTTGTCCTTTTCATCGTTGCTTTTCAAAAGATTATTTCAAGAATAAAAATGTCTGCAAAGATACAACTGCTTAACCGCAAAACAATCATACTTAGCTATTACAACAAGCAGAATCGTTAAAGGCATGACCTTATAATCGCTAATCATTTGTATGGTTTGCTGTTATCAAAATAAAATACCAAAAAAATAAAAATCCATATCTGTTTAGGTTGCTGAATTCACACTATTTATCTGACTGGTTATTAATAAGCATTTAAAAAAAATAATGAATTATACAATGTGTCGGTCGCGATGATACAGCGCAATTTTTTTCTGAAAACAGTTTTTATTATGAGGCTGTCTCAAAAGTCAAAATTTAGTTGTATTTATCCTTGGTGAACCTTCGAGTGTGCCTGCCCATCCGGTCAGGCGGGCTTTGTGTTCCTTCGAGGTTCAATTACTTATTATTTACCACAAAGTCCGCTGCCACGGACTCAAAGGGATGCGCAAAGGACATATGAGACAGCCTCTTTTTTTGCCCAGATTTTTATTGGCGGCAACTAGATACATTTTTTCTTTTCATGTTTTCAAAATAAATGTTAAAATGCTTGTAATTAGAATTGAATTATATTATATTTACAAAAAAATGGAATAAAAACATTCTTATATGAAAAAGTTATTATCTTTTGCATTATTAATTATGCTGGCTGCATGGTTAAATGCGCAGTCAATGGAACGCTGGGTGGTGTCAGGAGCTGGTGGTACCTATCTTGATAATATTAACAATTTCCAGATGGACTATACCATTGGTGAACCGGTTATTACCACTGCTTCCAGTGCTTCAATTATTCTGACACAGGGTTTTCTGCAGCCTTTTTTCCTGATGACCTCCCTGCCTGAAACTCCTGAAAGCAGCCCGGATTGGTCCCTTTATCCTAATCCGGTGACGGAGCATTTGTTTATCGTGAACGATAACCCTGAACAAGGTACTTATGTAATCCAGCTTTTCGACATGATGGGGCAATTGCTTGATGAAACCATGCGGGAAACAGAAAGCGGCACGCACTTGTCTTTAATGATGGATTTCGACAAATACGCAACGGGAAATTATTTTGTGCGTTTGCTATATCAGCATAAGGCGCTTAAGACATTTAAGGTAATAAAAATCAATCAATAATCATTAAATTCTTATCCCATGAAAAGAACATTATGTTTTTTAGCAATGGCTTTCATGTTAGCTGTTATTTCAGTTAATGTAAGCTTTGGGCAGTCGCCTCAGAAATTTAATTATCAGGCGGTATGCCGCGACCTTTCGGGTAATATCATTGCCAATCAGGCGGTGACCTTGCGAATGACCATACACGACATCAGTGCCACGGGAGCGGTGTTGTATCAGGAGACACATGCCCTTAGTACCAACAATTTTGGATTGGTTAATGTGGCCGTTGGCGGAGGAACTGTGGTATCCGGAACTTTTGCTACTATTGCCTGGGGCAGCGGCGCCAAATACCTTCAGATAGAGGTTAACACTGGGTCGGGATACAGCAGCGTTGGCGCCCCGCAATTGTTAAGCGTTCCCTATGCTCTCTATGCCAACCAGGCTAATGTACCTGGTGTACCAGGCCCTACAGGCCCTATTGGTCCTACCGGGCCCATTGGCCCGACAGGAGCTGTTGGTGCTACAGGTGCCCAAGGTGTGACGGGCCCTCAGGGTGTGACGGGCGCTACAGGTCCTGTGGGTTGTGCAACTGCCAATACAATTCTTAAATCTAATGGTACAGCTGCTGTCTGTAGTCAGATTTATGATGATGGAACCAATGTGGGTATTGGAACTACGACCCCGGGCACCAAATTTGAAGTAGACAATGGGACGATAGGACTTAGAGCAGGTTCTGTTGCATTTGATCCGGCCACATACGCTACGTATGGCGGCTTTCTTTTACATTCTTATGCTATTGCTGGATCTCCTCAATTAAGTTCTATTGTTGCCACCGGAACCACGGTGGGTAACTGGTCTTCGGATATGGCTTTTTATACCCGAATGAACAGTATGGATATTGCTGAACGAATGAGAATAAAAAATAACGGAAATATTGGTATCGGAACCACAGCACCGGCGGCACAGTTACACACAACCGGGACTGTAAAATTTGAAGGTGCCGGAACGCCGGGGGCAAACAAAGTGCTTACTTCCGATGCTACCGGAAATGCCACCTGGCAGGCAACTACCGGACTTCCGGGCACGATTGCGGCAGCGCAAAGTGCATTAGGTTCTTGTCCTCAACCAAGCGCATTGGATGTTATTACATGGTCGGGCCCTAAAGTTGCCTTGACCATAACCTCGGCAACTCAAAAAGTTCATTTGGTTGCAAATGTTGTAATGGGCGCCGGCGGCACTGCCGCTAATAGCTTAGATGTTTGGCCAGCCTATGCAGCTACTGGATCAACCACGCCCATTGTAGTTGGCGGCGGCTCATACGACTACTCCTGCCCGGCGAATACCCGTTCGTGCTATACTACTACTTCTGTAATTACAGGTCTTGCACCCGGAATCTATGATTTTGGAGTAGCGGTGAGAGTTTCAGGTGCACTAAACTGGACTAACAATGAATATGGTTATATTTCTGTGCTTTTGATCAATTAATAATACAATGCAGTGATTGATATATAGCTCTGAAACTCAAATTTTGGAGCTATATTTTTAAAATTTAGAGTTGTAAAAGAATTAAATAAGTAAGAATAAATAAAAAGTGTAATTGAATCTGCGAAAAGCGAAATCGAATTATGAATACATATAATTTGTTAAAACCTTTGTATCTTGATAAAATATTTAGTATATTTGTTCTAAAAAATTCTAAAATCATGAAAA
>Ga0209098_1003828_pt1 | contig 12058 bp, 7 predicted proteins | sample AD_JPNHW1_MetaG_FD_184429 | JGI IMG/M metagenome (GOLD analysis project Ga0209098, IMG submission 184429) | Active sludge microbial communities of municipal wastewater-treating anaerobic digesters from Japan - AD_JPNHW1_MetaG (SPAdes) (version 2) | ecosystem: Engineered > Bioreactor > Anaerobic >... | reverse complement strand
CGATGGCGCCACGGGAGCCACGGGGCCCACGGGCCCCGGCGCGAGTTCATCGGTCTCCGTGGTGCAGCGCTTCCTCGACGGCGTCAACTACACCGCGGGAACCTCGGCGAGCATCACGCTGACGCCCTACGCCGTGGCGTTCAACATCGATGCCCTCGACGTCTACTTCAACGGTGTCTTCCAGTCCCACTCCACGTTCACGCTGAGTGGAGCCCTGAACCAGGTCATCAACTTCACCCTGGGCGCCCCCGACGGCATCCCGGTTGGAACCGACGAGATCGAGGTCCGGGCTCTGCTGTCCATGTTCGTGGGGCAGTTCGGTCCCACGGGCTACACCGGGAACACGGGCCCCACGGGTGCCGCTTCTACGGTCACAGGTCCAACTGGTTCAACAGGGCCCACGGGCCCCAGCGGCGCCGCCTCGACCATCACGGGCCCCACGGGTCCCCTGGGCACCGGGCCAACAGGCGCTGCAAGCACCGTCACGGGACCCACGGGCTACACCGGGAGAACGGGACCCACGGGGTCGCCGAGCACCGTCACGGGCCCGACCGGACCTCTTGGAACCGGTCCCACCGGCGCCGCCTCGACCGTCACGGGTCCAACGGGCGCCTCGGGGCTCACTGGGCCCACCGGTGCCGCGTCGGATGTCACGGGGCCCACGGGCTACACGGGTCGCACCGGTCCCACGGGCGCAGCTTCAACCGTTACGGGTCCGACGGGTCCGCTTGGAACTGGACCCACCGGGGCCGCAAGCACCGTCACGGGGCCCACGGGGCGCACCGGACCCACTGGCGCCGCCTCGACTGTCACGGGTCCAACTGGCCCTCTCGGAACTGGGCCGACAGGTGCAGCCTCGACTGTGACCGGTCCCACGGGCCCAACGGGACCCAGTGGCGCCGCGTCGACCGTCACGGGTCCAACCGGCCCTCTTGGAACCGGGCCGACAGGCGCTGCGAGCACCGTCACGGGTCCAACGGGCTACACCGGTAGGACGGGACCCACTGGTGCCGCCTCGACGGTGACGGGACCCACGGGTCCGCTCGGGACCGGGCCGACAGGCGCAGCTTCGACCGTTACAGGCCCGACAGGTTATACCGGCAGGACGGGACCCACGGGGGCCGCCTCGACGGTGACGGGCCCCACGGGTCCCCTGGGCACCGGGCCCACGGGCGCTGCTTCGACGGTCACGGGCCCCACGGGTCCCACGGGCTACACCGGCAGGACTGGGCCCACCGGTGCCGCGAGCACCGTCACGGGCCCCACGGGTCCGCTCGGAACTGGACCCACCGGTGCCGGCGGCACCGGTTCAACGGGGCCCACGGGGCCCGGCGGTGGCAGCATCGGCCACGACGAGACCCCCACGGGCGACGTCGACGACATCAACGTTCTCTTCTTCCTGTCCGCGACCCCGTTGCCGGGTTCTCTGAACCTGTTCCTGAACGGTGTTCGACAGATCGAGGGCGCCGACTACACCCTGACCGGAACCTCGATCGAGTTCATGGTGGCGCCGTCGTTTGGCTATGTGCCGCGGGCTCAGTTCTGGGAAGCTGCACCAGGCGGCGTGTCGCTCGCCGCGGATCGTGAAGTCAGCGCCACGAAGGCCCCCAAGGCGTCGGATACCCGGCTCCGGGGCCCCTTCACGATCAACTACATCCCGAATCCGGATGCCGAGATCGATACCACGGGCTGGGCGACTTACGCTGATGCCGCCGGGGTCCAACCCATTGATGGAACCGGTGGAACGCCGAACACGACCTGGACTCGCGGAGCCGGGGCGTTCATGCGGGGCACGGCGCAGTTCGTCCTGACCAAGAGCGGCGGTGCCAGCCGTCAAGGCGAGGGTGCCAGCTGCGACTTCTCCGTGGATCCCAGCGACTGCAACAAGGCGTTGTCGATCGCGTTCGACGTCATTACGTGGACCGCACCGTACGTCGCGAATGCGGTCAGCGTGTGGGTCTACGATACCACGGACAACCAGCTCTGTCCCATCAGTGGCAGCAATGCCATCGCAGCGGCGCCGCTGTCCCAGGATGGTGGCGCCCGGTTCGTGATCCAGTTCTCGTCGTCGGAGAGCACAGCGTATCGCCTCATCGTGCACATCGCCGGGACCGACACCGGGGCCTGGGCGCTCGGCTTCGATAACTTCTACGTGGGCCCGGCCTATCTGCCGTCGTCGCCAGCGATGAGCGACTGGCAGTCCTACACCCCGACGATCACTGGGATGGGTACCCCGACCAGCGTCTATGCGCAGTGGCGCCGCGTCGGTGACTCCATTGAGGTCCGAGGCGGGTTCACATCCGGGACATCCACTGCTGTGCAGGCGCAGTTCTCGCTGCCCGACGGTCTCACTGCAGCAGCGTCGGTTAGCGCAAACAGCAACGTCGGCATGGGGTCCGCCAGCTTCGCAGCCACCTCGAACACGATCTTCGTCCTGGCAACCAACGGGGAATCGTTCGTTAAGTTCTCACTTTCAGGCGCCGCCGGCCTGACGCCGCTGAACGGAAGCTCATTCATCTCGTCGGGTCAGTACATCTATTTCAACTTCAGGCTGCCCATCACGGGCTGGTCCGGCACCACTGCGGTTCAGCCTGGCTCCCGGTACCTCTGGGCGCAGAAGTTCGCAGCCGTTGCCACCCGGGTCACCTCGGCCCCGACGAAGCCCGGAGAGTACCGGAGTCGGCGCGACACCACGGACACCGCGCCGACCGACGTTCCAAGTGTGGCCAACGGGTTCCGCATCGACGCCGGCAGTGGTCTCGCCGCGGGCCGGATCTCGTGGTGGGATATCTACGTGGGTCCCGGCAAGGTTGTGCAGACGGCCTTCAACAAGGATGCCGGTCGCTCCGGGTTCATCTCCACGGACTACCACGTCAATAGCACATACTTCGGGTGCTGGACCAACTACGATGCCGTTTCTGGTATCGTCACGGTTCGGACCCAGGTAGCCAACGCATCAGACTACGTCGGAATCAACACCGTCGATCGCGCCTCGGTCTCAGCGTGCTACTTCGACATCCTGGTCGCCGACGATCCCGTGCCCGTTGCCATGGCTCCCTCAGTGCACGTCGAGGCGAGCAGCGATGCGGGGCAGGTCGTGACAGGCGGCACCACGGATCTGCAGTACGAGGACATCGTCGCGGGCGGGGGCTGGTGGAACGGCACCGTGTTCACGGCCCCCGTCGCCGGGGTCTATTCGTTCTGTGCCACGCTGTCCATCGGTGCTTCAACGAACGCCATCGAGGCGTGGTCCGGTGGGTCACTGATCCGAACCGGCTCCTACCAGGCTGCAGCGACGACCCAGAGTGTCATCGCCTTTGCTCATCGCATGGCCGCTGGTGAAACCCTGACGTTCCGTTCTAACAACAGCGGAACGCGGTCGTCGCTGGCACACCGCAACTGGCTCTCTATTACTCGCGTCGGAGACACCTGATGCTGCTCTGTAAGATCCACAACACCGTCACGGACCAGCACTACGCCTTTGAGGCGCATACCCAGGCCGAGATCGACGCCAAGCTGGCGCGGAAGGACTGCTACGGGAGACCGGCCCGGACCGAGGTGATCCCGGCCTGGACGGAGACCCAGGACAGCCCGACGTGGCCGCTGTGCCCGACGTGCACGTTCCCCCTGGGATCCAATGCGTGCCCGGAGTGCCAGGCGTCCCCGCTGGCCGAGCCCGGGGCAGTGATCGAACACCCCGAGACCTCCGTGGTGCATCCCGCGGAGCGCGTCGTCGAGATCGTCGATCTGGCCACGCAGGAGCTCGCCCTGGCCCGCAAGGCAGCTATCGACGCCGTGCAGGCCCGCCTGGATCTCTTCGCGCAGTCTTGGGGCTACGACAACATCCTGAGCCTGTGTAGCTACGCGACCTCCAAGGTGCCCCGGTTCGCTACTGAGGCCCAGATCGGGATCGACTTCCGAGACCAGACCTGGGCCGCCGTGATGCAGTACGAGACCACCGTGGCTACCCTCGCCGAACTCATCGATCTGCTTCCTCCCGTTCCAACCCGTATGGGGATTCCATGATGTTCTACTCGATGCACCGGGAGCCCCTGCGCCCCGTACCGACCTGGGCCCAGCGCCTCAACCCGTTCTGGTGGCTCAGCGACACCGAGCGGAACATGGCGTGGCCCTGGCTGAAGTGGTTCCTGCGGAACCCCGCCACGAACTTCTTCAGCGTCATCATGGGCGTCGCGCATCGCGCCAGGACGGTGCACACCTTGAAGCCCGGGGAGTACACCCTGGCTCCGCAGGGCTTCAACATCGGGATCACCGTGGTCCAGAAGCCCTGGTGGGCCCAGGTCCTGTGGCCCCTGGTGTATCCGTTCCTGTCGTACCGTGGCGAGAAGTGGGAATGGGTCACGGGATGGAAGACCTCCGGGACCTTTTCGCTGATCACGTTCCGCAGAGCCAACGCCCCCAACGCGGCTCCACTGCCGTAACGGGGCCCTTCCCAACAGGGTCTCCCAGCGGAGACTGAGCCCATGCTGACACGCGTAGATCTGAAGCAGCTCGCCCAGGCCGGGGCGACCACGGGTCAGGCCCCGGTGTGGGATGGCACGAAGTGGGCCCCGGCCACGGTGTCCAGCGGTGGCGGCGGTGGTGGTGCCGAGCTCGCCGCCGATGGCGTCGTGGATGCCCTGAAGGCGCTGAGCTCCGCGGACACCCGGGTCCGAGGCCCCTTCACCCGGAACTACATCTCGAACCCGGATGCCGAGATCGATACCACGGGCTGGGCGACCTACGCCGATGCCGCCGGAGTCCAACCCGTCGATGGCACCGGGGGTTCCCCAGCGGTGACGTGGACCCGGTCCGTTGCGTCCCCGCTCGCCGGAGCCGGTTCCTTCTTGCTGACCAAGGATGCCGCGAACCGCCAGGGTCAAGGCGCCGGGATCCCGTTCACGATTCAGCGCGAGGACTGCGGGAAGTCCCTGAGCCTCAGTGGCAACGTGGCCGTGAACTCTGGCACCTACACGCCGGGCGAGATCAGTCTGTGGGTCCTGGATGTCACGGCGAGCAAGCTGTGCCCCATCAGTTCCGGGAACACGGTCCAGGCCGGGGGCTCCTTCGCGATCCAGTTCACGTCATCGTCGTCGACGTCATATCGGCTCATCGTGCACATCGGTGGAACCTCGGTGCTGGCCTACACCGTGCTGTTCGACGACTTCTACATCGGCGCAGTCTATCTGCCCGGGATGCCGGCGATGAGCGACGACCAATCCTACGTGCCCGCCATCGCCGGCATGGGCACCGTCACGGGGCTCCAGGCCTCGTGGCGCCGCGTCGGGAACCGTCTCCAGCTCGCGTGCCGCTTCGTCTGTGGCACCCCGACGGCGTCGCTGTTCCAGCTTCCGCTCCCGAACGGGCTCACCGTGGATCCCGCGGTGTACCCGTCGGGCAGCACATCCCTGGTCGGCAGGGGCGTCCGCAACAACACCGCCGCAGCTAATGGTTTCACGATTTTGGCGGTGGCTGATGGGCGCACCTATCTCACGGCATCCGTTGATTCGTTCTCCGGTGTCAACGCGATGACATCTGCCAACGGCAATGGGCTCTGTAACACTGGTGAAATCTTTACGTGCTTCGCTGAGGTCGCGATCCAGGGCTGGGCGGGCTCCACTGCTGTGCAGTCTGGCTCCCGGTACCTCTGGGCTCAGAAGTTCGCTGGAGTCGCGACACGGGTCACTACGACACCAAGCAAGTCTGGGGAGTACCGTTTCCGGCTGAACACGGTCGACTCGGCCCCGTCATCGCTTCCGAGTGCCGCGAACGGGTTCTACTTCTATTTCACTACCGGACTGACCCAGCTCGATATCTACATTGGGCCCGGGAAGACGCAGGAGCTCCAGGCATTCCTGAGCGCTGGTCGCACCGGGATCATCTACGATCTGCCCTTCAACAACGGCACGAACTGGTTCGGGCTGTTCCGGTCTTATGATCCCGCGACGGGCGTTTTGTCGATCACTGCGGCTAACTCCGTAGGCATGAACGCGACGCTTGGGGCCGGGGTAACGACATGCTACCTCGACATCTTGGTTGCTGACGATCCTGTGCCCGTTGCCATGGCGAATCAGGAGTCCGCGCTGTCGGAGTGGCAATCGTACACGCCCACGATCACGAACTGCGGCACCGTGACCGCGAACACCGCGGAATGGCGCCGCGTCGGTGAAGAGCTCGAGGTGCGTGGCTCCTTCACGACGGGTACCAACGCGGCGTCGCCGGCGACGCTGTCGCTCCCCACGGGCCTCGTTGTCGGCAGCCTCGGCGGCACCGGTGCCGACACTCAGATCGTTGGTGTCTTCGGCCTCGGCAGTTCGTCGGGTGGAAACCCGCGCTGTGTCCTGGCTGCAGCCGGAGACACCACAGTTGGATTCGGCATCATCGCGGCGTCGGTGAACGCGACCACGAAGCAGAACGGCTCCGCGCTGTTCAACACCTCGGAGCGGGAGTCCTACAGCTTCAAGGTCAAGGTCGTGGGCTGGTCCGCTACTCAGGTCGTCCAGCTCGGTTCAAGGTATCGCTGGGCCGAGCGGTACGCCGCTACAGCCACCAGGGTTGCGGGTCCCCCAAGCCGCCTCGGGGAGTACCGTGCCAGGCGTGCTGGAACGGACACGGCACCGACCACGGGGCCCACGGTCGCAGACGGAATCCGCATCGATGCCGGCAGTGGCATCGCGGCTGGTCGCATCAACCAGTACGATATCTACGTGGGCCCAGGCAAAGTAGTCCATCTGTCGCCGCACCTTTCAGCCGGTCGAACCGGCTTTGTATCAGCGGATCTATTCACGTCTGGGTCGGACTACCGTGGTATTAACTGGAGCTATGATCCGACTGCCGGGATCGTGTCCGCCTTCTGTCGTGTCGCAACGGCCGGTGATCGGGCAGGGGTGGCGTTTGATGCCTCAGCCACCTATGGCACCGTTTATTTTGATCTCTTGATCGCCGATGACCCCGTCCCAGTGGCTCAAGCTGATCAGCTCTCCGCACTGACGGATTGGACCGATGGTGGCGCCACCGCGGTCACCGCCGTCACAACGCCCCCCACGAAAGGCACCATCGTTCGCGACAAGGTCTGGTATCGTCGCGTCGGGGACTCCGCTGAGATCCGCGTCGAGTTCGAGCAGAGCTCGGCGGGCACCGCCGGCAGCGGTGACTACCTCTTCACGCTTCCGAACGGGCTCATGTTCGACAGCGCCGAGGTCGAGTTCTTCACAGGAGCCGTGGCGGCGTCGCCGCGGTATGATCGCGGCGTCGGCATCTGCACCCAGACCACGGTCAACGTGGAGACCAGCGTGGTTCCCTACGACGCGACCCGGTTCCGGATCCGTGGCCACGCCTTCGACAACTCAGGTGACGCTTTCATCGCCAGCGGATTCCACGGGTTCAGCAACACTGTGCTCCGGCTCAGTGTCCAGTTCGCGGCCCCGATCCTGGGCTGGTCCGGGACCCAGGCCGTGCAACTCGGCTCCCGGTATCTCTGGTCGGAGCGCTTCGCCGCTTCGGCCACCAGGGTCACGGCGCCGCCGAGTGGTCCCGGTCAGTACCGGGCTCAGATCAGGACCGGGGGCTCCGCGACGTTCACGGACAACGCACCCTCGACGGCGCCGTCAGCCACCGACGGGTTCCGTCTCTTCGCATCCGCGACTTACGGCACCTCGGACACCTCAGGGCAGCCCAGCCGGTTCGTGATCTACGTGGGCCCCCGCAAGATCGTCAACGTCGTGGCCTACAAGAGTGCTGGACGCACCGGGTTCGCGGCGTCCCTGGGCCTTGCAGGTTCCGCGTTCTACTACGGCTACGTCTGGAACTATGATCCCACAGCTGGCACCGTTACCGTCGAGGTCCCTCCGATCTCGTCGGCAACCAGCGGTCTCGCTGTTGGTGTCGACGAGACCTACGCGGTTCTGAGCAGCATCTACTTTGATCTCGTCGTCGCCGACGACCCCGTGCCGGTTGCCATGGCTCCCTCAGTGCACGTCGAGGCCAGCAGCGACGCCGGGCAGGCCTGCACTGCTGATGTCACAAACCTGCAGTACGAAGACGAGGTCGTGGATACTCACGGGGCCTGGAGTGGATCCGTCTTCACATGCCCCGTAGCCGGTGTCTACTCAGTGCGCGCCGGAAGCTGTGACAACGCCGCGGTTTCGATTCGCCTGGATGTCTGGAAGAACGGATCCCGGTACATCTCCGGCGTCACCTCAATCGGTGGACAACGAACCATCGTGGTTGCGAATCTGAAGCTCGTGGCTGGGGACACCGTGTCGATCCGGGCGGCACCCGGGACCACGCGTACAACTACCGCGTTCGATAACGGGATCTCCATCACCCGCATCGGAGACGCCTGATGCCCACGAAAGTGCATCCGAAGCAGCTCCGCCAGGCCGGGGCCACCATTGGCCAGACCTTGGTGTGGGACGGCGCCACATGGGTCCCCGGCGGCGGCGTCGGCACCGTGTATCTCCGTGGCGACGCCAGCACCGACGGATCCGTCCGCCTCACATCCCTGACGGATTACACGGCAAACCTGCAGACCAGGTTGAACGGGACCTGGGTCGATCTCACGGTGTTCGATTGAGCACGCGGTCCCGGGGCTCCAAGAACCTCGCGGGGTCCAGCGCTGTCACCGTGAACAGCTCCGGGGTCCCCAACGGCGGGCCCATGAGCTGGGTGGCGTCATCCGGCGTAAGCGCGTACCGGGTCTGCTGGTCCCCGGAGCTCCGGCTCTTCGTCGGCGCCGCTTTGACGTCGATGCAGAGTTCCGCTGATGGCATCACCTGGTCCACGCACACGCCCCCAGCGGCGTATTGGTATGCGGTCTGCTGGTCCCCGGAGCTTCGGCTCTTCGTCGCCGTGGGCTATCTGACGGCGACCTACAACGTTATGACATCTCCGGACGGCGTGAACTGGACCGGCACCGCAACCCTGGCGGCTTCGTCCTGGCAGGATGTATGCTGGTCCCAGGAGCTCCGGCTCTTCGTGGCTGTTGCGTCGTACCCCGTCGGCGATGTCTCCATTGTGACATCCCCTGACGGCGTCACCTGGACCCCGAGGACATCACCCACAGCTGCGAACTGGACCGCGGTGACCTGGGCCCCGGAGATCGGACAGTTCTGCGTCGTCGGTGGTTTCGGCTACATCTTGACGTCTGCGGATGGTGTGACGTGGCTGCCGCAATCCGCGCCTTCCTCGACGAGCTGGGTCAGTGTGTGCTGGTCCCCGACGCTCCGTTTGTTCTGCACGGTGTCCGGGCAGGATGTCATTACACAGCGCATCGCGACCTCCCCAGATGGCGTCACCTGGACCTATAGGCCAGGAGCCGACACCTCGCAGTGGCAGAACATCATCTGGATCCCGGAGCTCCGGCTCTTCGTGGCCGTGGCCATCGGCGCCTACAATGGCTACGTGATGTCATCGTCGGACGGCATCACCTGGGTCATTCGCAACGACGCCATTTCGGGGCAGTGGTACCATATCTGCTGGTCCCCGGAGCTCCGGCGCCTCGTGAAGGGGCCCGGCGGGGCCTATGCCGATATCGCTGCGGATCTCAAGGTCAGCGCAGTGGCCTCCGGGACCGTGGCATCCGTGCTCACGGCTTCCAGTGGGCCCACGGGGGCCCAGACCTCGATCCAGGGCTGGCTTCGCATCGGGGTCAACGGCGTCGATCGATTCATCCCGTACTGGTAAGAAGCCATGGCCATCAGGACCCAACGTCTCAAGAACACCCAGGGCTCCGACGCCGTCACCGTGAACAACTGCGACGTCACCGGGTTCCCCGGGGTCGACTGGACCACGCAGACCTCGCCGGCCCAGGCTGTTTCCTGGTTCGCGGTGTGCTGGTCCCCGGAGCTCCGGCTCTTCGTCGCCGTGGGCTCCGTGGCCTCCGGGAACCACGTCATGACATCCCCCGACGGCGCAGCGTGGATGATCCAGACGTCGCCTGATGTGGGGCAGTGGGAATCGGTGTGCTGGTCCCCGGAGCGCCACCTCTTCGTCGCGGTTCGCAGCACCGGTACCGGGAATCGCTGCATGACGTCGCCAGACGGCGTCGCGTGGACATCCGTGGCGACCGCGAACGACTCCGCATCGTGGACCGCGGTGACCTGGGCCCCGGAGCTCGGGATCTTCTGCGCCGTGGCCTCCACGGGGCAGGTCATGACATCTCCGGATGGTGTTGCGTGGACCCCGAGGACCGCTGCCAACAACTACGGCTGGCACAGCGTCTGTTGGTCCCCGGAGCTCCGGCTCTTCGTGGCGGTGTCGACGTCCGCTGGGGTCCAAGGCGGCATGACATCTTCGGATGGGATCTCGTGGTCCCCGGTGTCCCTGGCCACGACGAACAGCTCCTGGTTCAGTGTGTGCTGGTCTCCGGAGCTCCGGCTCTTTGTATCCACCGCGGTCGGCGGCGTCGGGGCCCAGGCCCAGAGCTCACCCGATGGCGTCACCTGGACCGCCAGAACCATCAACGCCAACGGAGCCGCCACCGTGGTCTGGGCCCCCGAGGTCCGGTTGTTCTGCGCCGTCAGCGACAACGGCAACGCGACCTGCTTGGCGACATCCCCGGACGGGATCACCTGGACCACGAGGACCCCCAGCGTCACCACGAATGCGTGGCGTGGACTGTGCTGGTCCCCGGAGCTCAGAATGTTCTGTTCCGTGGGCTACACCGGCACCGGGACCCGGGTCATGACCTCCGGGTTCGTACCGGTGCGGCCCGTGGCTCCCGTGGCCAACGGCACCGTGGCGTGTGTTCTCAGTGGCGTCGGGCCCACGGGGTCACAGTCTGCGATCCAGGGCTGGCTCCGCGTCAACATCAACGGCACCGACCGTTTCATCCCGTACTGGTGAACCATGGCTACGAGGACCCAGCGCACCAAGAACCAGGCCGGCAGTGACGTCGTCACGATCAACGGGGCCAACGTGGTCTGCAGCGCCGGCGATGCCTGGACTCCGCGGAGCGGGCTCACGAACACCAAGGCTTGGGTCTCGATCTGCTGGTCCCCAGAGCTCGAGCTGTTCTGCGCCGTGGCCTACGAGAACACCACGAACCCCGTGATGACATCCCCTGACGGCGTCACTTGGACCCCGAGGACGGTGGGCAGCAACGGTGGCTGGTACAGTGTCTGCTGGGCCCCTGAGATCAGGAAGTTCTGTCTGGTGGCACTGGCCTCCGGTGGCGGCGACAACGCGGCGACGTCTTCTGACGGCGTGAACTGGACCACATCTCCCGCGGTAGCCAACAGCTGGCGCGTCGTGTGCTGGTCCCCGGAGCTCCGGCTCTTCTGTGCCGTGGCCAACGGCGGTTCCAACCGCGTCATGACATCCCCCGACGGTGTCACCTGGACCCCGCAGACCGCGGCCTCCGTGAGTACCTGGCTCTCGGTGTGCTGGTCCCCGGAGCTCGGCTTGTTCTGCGCCGTGGCGTATCTGGCATCGACATCCACCGCGGTCATGACATCCCCTGACGGCGTGAACTGGACGAACCGAAGCGTGACCCAGGCCAATGGCTGGTACAGTGTCTGCTGGTCCCCGGAGCTCCGGATGTTCTGCGCCGTGAGCATCGACGGTGCCTCTCGCGTCATGACATCCGTCAACGGAACGGACTGGGTCGCGAGAACCGCAGCTGCCGCGAATGAATGGATCGGGGTGTGCTGGTCCCCGGAGCTCCGGCTCTTCTGTGCCACGGGATCCAGCGGGGTCTCCCGCGTCATGACATCCCCCAACGGGGTCAACTGGACCGGCAGGACTGCTGCAGAGGCGAATCAGTGGATCAATGCGTGCTGGTCCCCGAAGCTCCGGATCTTCTGTGCCGTGGCGAACACCGGTACGAATCGCTGCATGACGTCGGGAGTCGACAAGCTCCAGATCACATCAGCGGCCAACGGGGCCGTCGCGAAGACCTTCACGGCGTCGCAGGGGCCCACGGGGGCCCAGACCGCGGTCCAGGGCTGGCTCCGCATCAACGTTGCCGGCGTGGACCGATTCATACCCTACTGGTGAGCCCGAAGCCATGACCACCACCAACGTCCATCCCCGCCAGCTCGAGCAGGCCGGCGCCGCC
>Ga0209098_1003824_pt1 | contig 12069 bp, 13 predicted proteins | sample AD_JPNHW1_MetaG_FD_184429 | JGI IMG/M metagenome (GOLD analysis project Ga0209098, IMG submission 184429) | Active sludge microbial communities of municipal wastewater-treating anaerobic digesters from Japan - AD_JPNHW1_MetaG (SPAdes) (version 2) | ecosystem: Engineered > Bioreactor > Anaerobic... | reverse complement strand
ATAAAAAAAATCAATATATTTGCATTTACTGAAGAGTTCCGAGAATTCGGAATTCTTTTTTATTTACCCTATTTATAATGAATCAGGAGGTTAAAATGTCAAAAGTTGTTTATCTAACCGAGGAAGGTTTACTAAAGCTTCAAGCAGAGCTTAACCATCTTAAAAGCGTTGAGAGACCTGCTATATCAAAGATGATTGCCGAAGCTCGCGATAAAGGTGATCTTTCGGAGAATGCCGAGTACGACGCAGCCAAAGAAGCTCAAGGAATGCTCGAACTTAAGATATCCAAACTTGAAGATACGGTTGCTAATGCTCGTATTATCGACGAATCGCGAATCGATACCTCAAAAGTTCAGATTCTTAACAAGATTAAGATCAAAAACCTTTCGACCAAAGCATCTGTTGAGTACACCCTAGTAGCTGAATCTGAGGCAAATCTAAAGGAAGGCAAACTATCGGTTGGGACACCTATTGCTAAAGCATTACTTGGCAAAAAGGTTGGAGATGTTGTTGATGTGCAAATCCCTTCAGGAACCGTTAAATTTGAGATTATCGAAATTTCTCGCTAACCGAGTTTACTAATATTTTATAAATCTAAAAGCTATGGCAACCATCTTCTCAAGAATCGTAAAGGGGGAAATTCCCTCCTACAAAATTGCCGAGGATGAGAGGTACTACGCTTTTCTCGACATTAACCCATTGGCCGAAGGCCACACACTTGTTATCCCTAAAAAAGAGGTTGATTACCTCTTCGATGTTGACGACGAAACGCTGGCTGGCTTAACCCTATTCTCAAAAAGAGTGGCTAAAGCCATTGAAAAAGTGGTTCCTTGTAAACGTATTGGCGTTGCAGTGCTGGGACTCGAAGTTCCTCATGCTCACATCCACCTTGTCCCATTAAACAAGGAATCCGACATTAACTTCTTTGGGCCAAAGCTAAAGCTTACTCCTGAACGGTTTAAAGAGCTTACCGAGAAAATATCTAAGGAATTTAAGTAGATATCAGATTTAAGACATCAGATCATAGAATAATAAAGTAATCCCCGAACAAGGGGATTCTATTATCCTTTTCTATCAACGAACAACCCTCAACTACTTTACTCTATCGGGATTATTCTTAACGAATACATCCCACGAAGATGATTTTTTTGCAGCACGTATTGTTTTAGTGGGCTTAACAACAAGATTTCCTTGGTAAAAATGGCATACTGCCGCACCAAGCGCATCGGTTGCATCCAGTTTCTCGACTGTTATCTCTTTCATCTTAAGGATTGAAGCAAGCATAGCAGCAACCTGCTCTTTTGAGGCCGCACCCTGACCTGTGATGGATTGTTTAATTTTACGCGGTGCATATTCAAATATAGGCACTGAACGCGATAGTGCTGCAGCCATTGCCACTCCCTGCGCCCGTCCGAGTTTAAGCATACTCTGTACATTCTTCCCAAAGAAAGGAGCTTCAATGGCTACTTCATCGGGATGGTACTGATCAACCAACTGCTGAATCCGTTCATATATAGCCTTTAGCTTAAGGTAGTGATCAGAATATTTCTTCAGTTCAATTACTCCTAATACAATTAGTTCTATTTTACTCTTCCCCTCGCAGCTAATAATCCCATATCCTAGAACATTCGTTCCAGGGTCGATTCCAAGGATTATCTTTTCATTTTTAATGGCCATTTTACAGATGCTAGACTATTTACTCTTTTCTACTTGTCTTCTTGTACACTTTTAAACTTGTCCACTTATTAACTTGTCCGCTTATTAACTTATCAACTTCTAAATCCCTACCATGCCCCAAGCTCCTCATACAAACCTTTCCCTGTGATTGCTTTAGATGGCAAGGCCATTTTTGTTTTCACACCTTTAACTGGATAAACACCAAGGTAAGTAAGGGCTGCAGAAAAGCTATCCTCATTAACATCTCCAAAAGGTAGAGTGTAGTTATCAGTCGCTTCAACATCAACGGCTAATCCATCGTAATAATCACCTACTCCATTCGCATTTTTAAAAGAGAAACAAATTGGAACATACACCCAATCAACTTCATTATACTTTAAAACGTACATTCCAACTGGTTTGCCATGTGTCTTGCTACCAACCAATGCTACAGTCATAAAAGGCTTTAGTCCATTAATTACAAGTTCACTTGCCGAGGCGGTTCTGTTTGTTGTAATAAATACAGCCCTAGAGAGTGTAAGCGAATTTGTCATTGACGAGAAGTAGATTGAATGATTACTTGATGCATAGTTACTATTATGATAATAAGTTGCATATATACCATCGCTAGCAACATTCCCTCCAATCAAGCTTGCCAATTGATTAGATATGTTAACATCACCTCCCCCGTTATACCTTAAATCGACAATCAGCTCAGTTGTATTCTCTGCTTTAAATTTTGCAAAGCAAGTATTTAATTCACCTACAGTTGGCTCAATAAAACTATTAAGAACCATATAGCCTATCTTCTTCGAATCTATTGTGTAAACACTATCAAAAAGAATAGTATTCATTGATACTTCTATTTTCGAGAAAGTGTAGGTTACGCTATTCCCTTCGGGTGATATAAACCCAATAGTTTTTGATATCCCTAGTTTATTTGCCCCTATTAAATCGCTAAAGTTATCAGCAGTAGGGACGTTACCATCAATAGTAGCAATTTGCCAACCACGCCCAATACCTTTTGCAGTTAAGGGTGAACTTTTAAAAGCATATGAAATCCAAAGTTTTCCGTCCTGATCGAAGACACTACCAAACCCAAATCCATAGTATACACCTGAACTATAAGAATCGTACTCTTGCCTTGTGGTAACATAACTCCATTTATCCGGCGGATTAACCTTTAATGCCTCCATTAACTCCACAGGAGATTTATAATCATTGACATTTACGGTTGGCGTTTGATCAAACCAGTAGTAAAGATCATGCATTACCCTATTTAATTCAACCTTCGATTCATGATTCCAGTTTATATCTTTCTCACATCCCTGAAAAATGATAAAAGCAATTCCCAATACAATTGAATAAACGAACAGTTTATTAGATAATGATTTCATTTCCATCTTGTTAATTTGAAATTCTTTTAAAGCTTACTTGCTGGTAGATAATCCCTCCTATTATTAAAACCAACCCAAGCATTGTTGTCAAATAAACGGTTTCGCCAAGCACCAATTTAATAAAAAGTAATGCGACAAAGGGTACTAAATAGATAACGTTCCCTAAGCGTGCAGTATTATCAGCATAGTTTAACGCTTTTAGCCATAGTACGAAGGTAATGCCCATCTCAAAAGCCCCAATATAGATAGATGCATATATTCCATTTACAGGGAATTGCCAAAAATTCTCCATAAAGAAACTGGCGATCAAAATATACAAAGTGGCAAAACAGAAATTCAAGAAAAGCTTTAGCACCTCATCTTTTACACCATTTCTAACATTAAAAAGCCAGAACAACGCCCAAACCAATGAACTTGATAATGCCAATCCAACACCAAATGGATTACTTTTTGAAAAAATAGCAATACTTCCCTGCGATGAGATAAATACTACTCCTGCAAAACTGATGAACAGAGCGATAATATTCTTTAATTTTAATTTTTGTCCAAGTAAAGGAACAGAAAGTAAAACTAAAATTATCGGCCAAACATAGTTCAATGGCTGAGCCACTTGTGCTGGGAGCAAATCATATGCCTTAAACAGTACAAAGTAGTATGCAAACGGGTTAAGTAGCCCTAAAAAAATTGACCAACCTAACTGGTTTCTAGTAACCTTAAATATTTCTGATATTTTTCCCTGAGCCAGTAAAACAATGAATAGAATGATAGTTGCAAAGAGGGATGCCCAAAAAAGAAGCTGAAGAAAGTTGAAATATCTTAATCCAATTTTAAATGCGGTTGCAGAGGTCCCCCAAAAAAGGATTACAAATGCTGCAAGAGTATAAGCTAACTTCTGATTTTTCATGAATTAATTAAAAGTGGAAATATACAAAAATGAATCGAAAGCCTTTGGTTTAATTATTTCCTTTAAGTTTATCCAGTTCTTTTGCTGCATTTTCCTTAAAAGGTGAATCCTCCTTTATAATCTGCTCAAAAATAACTACAGCTTCTTGTTTTCTATCAACTGCTACCAATGAGAGTCCGTAATACCATTTTGCCTCGTTATAAAAAACACCTTGAGGGTTTTCTGTGAGAGGTGCTATTGACTTAATCGTCTCTTCAAAACAATTTAGCCGATAGTTAGCAAGTGATTTGTAATATATTATCGAATCGTTATTGGGATCGTTTTTATATAACCTATTAAAGATTTTAAGAGCTTCTTTGTACCTAGCAACATTGAACAACCCTATTGCAGATTGCCTTTCTTCATTATAAGACTCTCTTGTTTCTTTTTTTGCTGAAATGCCCTTTGCTAGCTCTTCAGTTGCCAATTGAGCTCTGGTTACATTTTTTTTATCCGCGCTTACTGGCGCCGACAGAGAGACAACTACCTCTGCAATTCTTAAACTATCAGATGGTTCATTTTTTTTCTCTTTGTTTGAATCAACAGATATAGTAACATACTCGGCTTCCGCGTCATCTACAACCGCCACTGTTTCTAACATCTCATCATTGGATTTAATACTATCAACCACAACAGGTGCTACATATTTAATATTCTGCTCCTCTTCTTTACTCACCCCCTCATCCTTTCTCTCACTCTTAGGTGTGCTTTTAGTTTTCTGATTTTCTGTTAGGTCTACTCCTCCAATCTGTTGCATCATCTGATCTTTGTTAGAATCTATTTCCATTGGTGGAGATACTTGTTCTAACATTTCCATTTCTGCGTAGCTATGAACGATGTCTGAAGGTTTGTGAAAAGCGGTAAAATAGACTACTGATGATATTCCTATAAAAAGAACTGTTACCGCTGCAATCTTCAGGTAGCTTCTTAAAACACTTCTATCATCCCATGGCTCTTCAACCAGTAAATCAATACGTTCATTTAAACTATCTGAAATTTCATCTATCTGTTCAGGATTCTTTAATTGCGACAAACCCTCAAGCTCATCACTACACATGTGGCATGTCGCAACATGTCGCTCAACTCGATTTCGCTCAGCTCCCGAAAGATCACCCTTCAAATACCTTAAAAGCATTTCCGAAGGAATGCATTCGTTATTCTGATATGGTATATTATTCTTTTCTTTCATTTTGCTCTAGTGTAATCTTGAGGTTTCGTTTTCCATTCTGAATATGGCTTTTCACCTGATTCATTGTGTAACCTGTAATTGCAGCAACCTCCTGATAGCATTTACCCTTCAGGTAGAATAGTTCGATACAGGTTCTTTGCTCGTGCGAGAGGTTACAAAGCTCCATCTCCAAATTTTCAACTCGCTCCTCAAAACCATCATCACCTTCTTGATACAAAAGGAACTGGTTTTCCACAAGATTTTCGAAGGAATTTAACACCTCCTTCTCTTTAGTTAACTTATATGCGTTATCGCGAATGATATGTAGGCAGTGATTTCTGAGTACCGAGTGTAACCACGATTTAAAATTCAGAACCTGATGTTTCTTTAAATCATCAAAGAGCTTCTCAAAAACTTGCATTACAGCGTCCTTGCTTGCTTCTTGATCTTTGAGATACTTCATGCAAATCGAGAATGCAAACTTGGTATACCTTTTATATAACTCTCCAACAACCTGCTTATCACCCTTCTTTTTATAAAGGGTAATTAGCTCAAGATCAGATAGGGTTGATATGTTGGGCTTCAAAAACATTTCTCAGGGAATCCTCTGTGAACTCTATGTTTAATATATCACTATGGTAAAAGTAAAAAAATCTACAATCATTTTATGGAATTCAACAAGACTTTGTATCCACTTAATAAAACGAACAAAGTCAAACTTAAATACAAAAATTATGAAAACTCTAATTTCTTTAATCGGGATTGTACTTCTAAGTACTTCGATGACCCTTAATCTTCAAACGGGAATTCTTTGGGGCGTTATAACTAATAGCGCAGATAATCAACCTGTAAGTAAAGCGTCCATTCAGGTTATTAAAAATGGCAAAGTAATTACAAGTATTACAACTGCTAATAATGGTACATTCTCCTTAAGCCTAAATCAAGGGACCTATTCAATTAAAGTTTCTGCACAGGGATTTGATACTTACGAGGGCAAAAGCGTAGTAATTACAACAGGAAAAACTACAAATCTAAAAATAAGCCTAGTCCCCAACAAGTTTGTCGCAGCAACAGTAGTAGACAGTCTTAAGTATGAAAACGAGACATTAGTTGAAGAAGTGCAAGTTGCAGCATTAAACCAGCCAAAGGCTTGCAAAAGCATGGAAATGACAGGTCGGGCCTATGCTGTTGGCGGGGTAAATACAACTTATAGCGCCATGGATCAATCATCTTATAAAGATGAGTTCAACACAGAATCGTACGATGTAATTAAAGAAAACGGATTTAAGGATGTATTAGGAAATCCACTTTCTACTTTCTCAATTGATGTTGATAAAGCCTCGTACTCAAACATTCGTAGATTTCTGACCCAGAATCAGAAACCTGTTAAAGATGCAGTTCGAATTGAGGAGATGGTTAACTACTTCGATTATGAATACCCACAGCCAACCAATGGCGATCCATTCTCAGTAACCGTTGAAGGGGATAAATGCCCTTGGAATGAAAAACATCAACTTGTACTTGTTGGATTAAAAGGTGAAAACCTTAGCGACAAGCAAATTCCCCCAAGCAACCTTGTATTCCTTCTTGATGTTTCAGGTTCAATGGACGAGCCAAATAAGCTTCCTTTGGTTAAAAAATCTTTTAAATACTTGGTTGAAAACCTTAGGGCCGTTGATAAGATTGCCATAGTAGTTTATGCTGGTGCTGCTGGTGTTGTACTTGAATCAACCCCTGGCGATAAGAAAGAAACTATCATTTCAGCAATCGATAGACTTGAAGCAGGCGGATCAACCGCAGGTGGTGAAGGGATTGAACTTGCCTATAAGATTGCAAAAGAAAACTACATTAAGGGCGGAAACAATAGGGTAATCCTTGCTACCGATGGCGATTTCAACATTGGAGCAAGCAGCGATGCCGAAATGGTTCGGTTAATTGAAGACAAAAGGAAAGATGGAATCTTCTTATCAATTCTAGGTGTTGGGATGGGCAACTACAAGGACTCTAAAATGGAGAAGATTGCCGATGCTGGGAATGGAAACTATGCTTATATCGACAACCTATTAGAGGCAAAGAAAGTATTTGGCACAGAACTTTGGGGCACACTTTATACTATAGCAAAAGATGTAAAAATCCAGATTGAGTTCAACCCAAGTTTAGTTAAGGCCTATAGATTAATAGGCTATGAAAACCGTTTGCTTAACAAGGAGGATTTTAACGATGACAAAAAAGATGCTGGCGAAATTGGATGTGGTCATACAGTTACAGCACTTTATGAGATTGTTCCTGCAGGATCGGATGAGAACATCTCAAATGTTGATCCTCTTGAATATCAGAAACAATCGGTTGTTTCCGACAGTAAAAATATGATGACTGTTAAGATCCGTTATAAGAAACCCGATGAAGATGTTAGCAAGCTAATTACCCAAAGGGTTAGTCCTGATAAACTTAAAGCAACCAATAACTTAAAGTTTGCATCTTCAGTGGTTGAGTTTGGAATGATCCTTCGTGAATCGGAATACAAAGGAACTGCAACATTCGCAACTGCATACAAAATGGCAAAAGAATCAATTGGAAAGGATGAATTTGGTTACCGCGCTGATTTTATTAAGATGGTTGAATTAAGCGAGATGCTATATAAGTAGATAAGTTTATAAGTAAATAAGTTGACAAGTTAAAACGTCGAGATAAATTCTCGACGTTTTTTTTGTTTTTAACATATTGATAATGTTTTATTTAAATTTATTTCTACTATTTTTATAAAATATTTACTATATTTATAGTAGACATTAAAATAAACTACTATATTTGTAGTAGATAAATTAAAGTAACATGAAACAACTTACAAAAGCAGAAGAGCAGGTAATGCAAATTCTTTGGACTATTAACGAAGGAATTGTAAAAGATGTAGTGGATAATTTTGAAGATCCTAAGCCTGCTTATACTACAGTAGCAACAGTTTTTAAAGTATTGGAGAATAAAGGTTTTGTGACTAAACGAAAAATAGGCAACACGCATTTATACAAACCGAGTGTAAGTAAGGAAGATTACACAAAACTCCAGTTTTCAAGTTTGCTCAAAAACTATTTCAATGGTTCATTCCCAAAGATGGCTACATTTTTTGCACGTGAAAACAAATTAACTATCAGCGAACTCGAGGATCTCTTAAAAATCACTGAAGAAGAATTAAAGAAAGACTCATCAAAACAATAAACCAATGGAAGAACTAATAAGTTACCTTCTAAAAGCATCCTTAGGGTTTGCTCTATTCTATGGAATATACTGGTTTTCTTTTCGAAAAGAAACTCTTTTTAAGGTAACCCGTATTTTCCTAATCGTAAGTTTACTCGCATCAGTAGTGATCCCCTTTATTGAGTTGAAATTCATTAATAAAGTATACACTGTAGATACCACTAATCTGTTTGTTGAACTCAATAAGAACTTTCAAACAATTACTACAGTTGCCACCCCAAAAGAATCTATGGATTCATCCTTAAACTGGCATACAGGTTTGTTGTTGGTATATTTAACGGGTGTTACGATCTTCCTTTTGCGCCTTGTTATCCAAAGTGCCGATTTAATGGTTGTAATATTGAAGAATAAGATTCGCCGAGTATCAAATTTAAAAGTTGTTGAAAATGAAAAATATGGATTACCCTTCTCGTTTTTCAACATTGTTTTTATAAATCCAAAATTTCACAATGGAACCGATTTAACAAATATACTTGCTCACGAAAAAGTGCACATTCGTGAAAACCACTGGTTCGATCTTTTTTTAGTAGAAATTCTAACTGTAATATTCTGGTTTAACCCATTTGTTTGGTTATTCGAGCGCTCAATCAAACAAAATCACGAGTATTTGGCCGATGAAGGAGTTCTTGCGCAGGGATTCACCATAGGTCGATACCAAGCAATTCTAATTAATCAAATTATGGGGATGCAAATTATTGGGCTAACCAATAATCTGAACTATTCCCTAAACAAAAAACGCATGAACATGATGACAAAAATGAAAACACCAAAGACAAGAGCGTTCCGTATGATTTGGACTCTTCCTGCCATTGCAATTCTTCTTGTTGCATTTGCAAAACCTTCCTACGAAATTGCTCCGAATAGTAATATTGAATTGGTAAAATCTACTATTCAAGAAGTAAGAAATATCAAATTACAAGGCAAAGTTTTTGACGAAAAAGGTACGCCTCTTGAGGGAGCATCAATAATAATTGGAGGAACTTCAATTGGAACTATATCTGATAAGGATGGCTCTTTCACTATCAGCACAGCCAAAACCGACAAAGTTTATATATCATATATTGGATATACAACAATAGTTGAAGACTTAAGTTCTGTGAAGCAACATGAAAACACTAATGAATTCTATTCAATCTATATAAAAATGAAAATTGGTGTAATAAATCTTGAACTTGATCAGATGCTGAAAGAAAAACCTTTATCAAATACAAACGAAGAGGGAAGTTCAAGTAAAAATTCCGACAAAGAGGAATTTTTCGTAGTTGTTGAAAAATTAGCAGATTACCCCGGTGGAATGTACGCTCTCGCAAATGAGATCAAAGAAAAAACTGACAAACTTAACTTATCTGGGAAAGTAGAGGTTGGCCTAACGGTAGATGAAAAAGGCAGTAATACTGCCATATACATTATAGGGAATGTCGACAAAAAAGTTCAAGAAGATTTGGTTAAATTCTTCTTAGAACTTAAGAAATGGAATCCAGGAATGCAAAGGGGTAAAGCAGTACCAGTAAACTATAAAATAACCATTAATAAGTAATGAAAAAGCCCCGTCAAATGACGGGGCTTTTTATTTGATTAATATTACTTAGTCAATCATATCAAATCCACAGAATTTCTGAAGAGCCTTTGGAACTCTAATACCTTCTGGAGTTTGGTTATTTTCTAATATAGAAGCCACAATACGAGGAAGTGCCAAAGCACTACCATTCAAGGTATGTGCAATTTGAGTTTTCTTATCACCTTCTTCTTTAAAACGTAGCATCATTCGGTTTGCTTGGAATGATTCGAAGTTAGATGTTGAGCTAACCTCAAGCCATTTCTGCTGTGCTGCTGAGTAAACCTCAAAATCATAGGTTAATGCTGAGGTGAAACTCATATCACCACCGCAAAGTCTTAAAATCCTATAGGGTAATTCTAACTTCTTTAGTAATCCTTCAACGTGTGATACCATTTCCTCTAACGTATCATATGATTTATCGGGATGCTGAAACTGAACAATTTCAACCTTATCAAACTGGTGTAAACGGTTTAACCCGCGAACATCCTTCCCGTAAGAACCTGCTTCACGGCGGAAACAAGGTGTGTAAGCAGTCATCTTTATTGGGAATTGTGATGCATTCAATAAAACATCACGATATATATTTGTAACAGGAACCTCAGCGGTTGGAATAAGATAAAAATTATCCAACCCAACATGGTACATCTGACTATCCTTATCGGGAAGTTGACCAGTACCATAGCCAGAATCCTCGTTTACCATTAAAGGGGGTTGAATCTCTTGGTATCCAGCAGAGGTATTCTCATCAAGGAAAAAGTTAATAAGCGCACGTTGCAGTTTGGCACCTTTCCCTTTGTAAACAGGGAACCCTGCACCGGTTAGCTTAACACCAAGTTCGAAGTCGATAATATCGTACTTTTTAGCAAGTTCCCAGTGAGGTTGTGCACCATCATGAAGGGTTGGGATTGATCCGCCAACTCTTACCTCAACGTTATCATTTGCTCCATGACCAAGCGGTACAGATTTATGTGGAAGATTTGGAACCTTAACCAGGGTTAAGTTCAATTCTTTTTCCGTTTCAGACAACTTCTGAGATAGAACTTTTGATTGCTCTTTTAAATCTGCCGTTTTCTGTTTCGCTGAGTTAGCTTCTTCTGTTTTACCCTCGGAGAAAAGTTTGCCAATTTGTTTAGCTATACTATTCTGCTCTGCAAGATTATTGTCGAGCTGCAGCTGAATAGCCTTACGCTCATCATCAAGCGCAATAACCTTTTCAATGATTTCTTTACCATCGAAATGCTTTACTGCAAGCCTTTCGATAACGAAATCTTTGTTTTCGCGAATTACTTTTAGTGTTAGCATATTTAAAAGAGATTGTATGTTATAAAATAAATAGTCTCCTGATCAACGCCTTTCGACGACATGAACAGGAGACTAAAATAAGTAAAAAAATTATATCCCTATTCTTCCTGTGGAAGAACTGATACGAATGATTTAGAATCGCCTTTTTTACGGAAAGTTACAACACCGTCGATAAGCGCATAAAGAGTATGATCTTTACCCATACCAACGTTTACACCTGCGTTGTGAACTGTACCACGCTGACGAACTAGAATATTACCAGCTTTAGCAGTTTGACCACCAAAGAGTTTTACGCCAAGTCGTTTACTATGCGACTCCCTACCGTTTCTTGTACTACCGGCTCCTTTTTTGTGTGCCATTGCTCAATATTTTTGAATGATTATGCAACGATTTCGTCAATTTGAATTTGAGTAAAGCTCTGACGATGTCCTCTTTTTAGCTTATACCCTTTACGTCTGTTCTTCTTGAAAATGATAACCTTATCACCTTTTACGTGTGAAAGTATTTTGGCAGTTACCTTAGCATTTTTAACCTCAGGTTTGCCTAAAGTAATTTTACCATCATTATCAACGAGCAGTACTTTTTCGAAGCTTAACTCAGCTCCAACTTCACCTTCTTGACGGTGAACGAATACCTTCTGGTCCTTTTCAACCTTGAACTGCTGACCTGCTATATCTACAATTGCGTACATTATAATACTTTATGTTTGTTCAACACTTTTGGGCTTGCAAAAGTATAAAAGTTATGATAATTCGCAAAGAATTATCAAGCAATTTTTTCTTTTTTGCTAAAC
>Ga0209098_1003822_pt1 | contig 12078 bp, 10 predicted proteins | sample AD_JPNHW1_MetaG_FD_184429 | JGI IMG/M metagenome (GOLD analysis project Ga0209098, IMG submission 184429) | Active sludge microbial communities of municipal wastewater-treating anaerobic digesters from Japan - AD_JPNHW1_MetaG (SPAdes) (version 2) | ecosystem: Engineered > Bioreactor > Anaerobic... | reverse complement strand
AACTTTCCCCCGGTAATCGGACAGGGGAACCGGTTTATTTTCGATGGATGTATAGCTGAAATCATAGACAGACATATTCACTGCCTCCTTGCTGTTTTGCACAATTAAATTGTGCAAAACAGATTATAACGAAAAAACACCGCCGTGTCAAGCGGCGGTGAAAATATTCGCTTTCTTTTCTGCGCGCGCCGCCTTCGGAGAGGCGAACAGAAGGCAACGAGGATTCTTGACACAAGCGCGGAAGCCACCCGAAAGGGTTTCTGTCCTGCATAAGGATACGGGATACCGCTGGCAGAAACTCCTTCCGTACGCGCCCTGTGAAGAATATGGCGAAGGAAAGGCATCTCCCTTTCGCTCCGTCAGGCTTTTTCTTCGATTTCGTCCACGGTAAAGTAAGTTTTTCCTTCGCCGCACATCCAGCAGTTACCGCATTGCGCGGTAAAACGGAACACGCAGTAATCCGGGTCGGTAACGCCCAGAGGATAATACTTTTCGTCGCCGGGATTCCACAGCAGCTCCCGATGGGGAGCGTCGGTCAGCACCTCCATGGTGCCACGCAGCATCACGCCGTTAATCTGCTCCGGCTGGCAGAAGTACAGCGCCGCTTTCGGGTTTTGCAGGTACTGTTGCGCCCGGTGCGAAGAGGTGTTGGTGGAGAGATAATAGATACTGTAGCCTTCCCGCTTACCGGTTGCGAACATGGCCTTAACGGCGGGATAACCCTCCTTGTCCACCGACGCGACCCAGACGGTGGAAGCTTCCCGAATCATTTCCCGGATTTTGGCTTTGGTGGATTCGATCATCTGAACAGGTCCTTTCACAGGTTATTTTCAATTGCTGTAAGGTTTTGCAACACCTCGCGCAGCATGTTTTCAAAAGCGGTCACTTCCGGCTCGGTAAAACCCCTGTAAAACAGCTCGTTCATTCGGGCCGATACGTTGTCGTATGCGGCGGAAAGCGCCCGGGCTTTGTCTGTGAGTACAATGTTCTGTTGTCGCCGGTCGATACGATCCCGGGAACGGTTCACCAACCCTTGCGCTTCCATCCGATCCAGCATACCGGTGAGCGTTGTTTTTGCCAGACCGGTATGGTGACTTAACTCCACAATCGGCAGGCAATCTTCCTGCCATAATACGAACAGGATGCGGCCCTGCGCACCGTTAAAATCATCCAGCCCAGCCTGCTGCAACAGTTGCCCGAATACACGCCCCTGTACCTGCTTGATTTGCGAAATCAGGAACCCTCCGTTGGTCGTAATGAGGACCACCTCCTGCTATATAGGATAATACTATATAGAATTAAATGCAAGTATAAATTTTACATATTTGCAGAACCTGTTTTAAGCATGCTGAGGAATGGCTGATATCATATGGGTTTGCGTTCAGATGCGTGCGCCAGAGCGCCATTCGGCCACCATGGTATCGGATGTGTTTTTACGGGCTTCTCAAGGAGGCATCTCATTTTCCCGAGGGAGGCAGCGACAGATCACAAACAGTGAAAAAACAGTGGGAATGTGGCCAAATCACACAGGGCATCTTGTGTTGGATGTCCCCCTGTGCTACAATGCAAGCTGTTCGCTTTTCGGGCGGGGCGATTTTGTCCCAGAGCCGGAAACCCTTATCAAATGGGAATGGGAGCGTTTGCCATGCTGTCGTATAATTATTTGCTGGATATCGCGTTGATCCTTTTATGCACCAAATTACTGGGCCTTTTTACCCGTAAAATGCACATGCCTCAGGTAGTGGGCGCGCTGCTGGCGGGTATTGTGCTGGGCCCGGCGGCGCTGAACATCCTTCACGAAACCAACTTCATCAAACAGGTAGCCGAACTGGGCGTCATCATTCTGATGTTTAACGCCGGACTGGAAACGAACATCACCGAGTTGCGCAAGGCCGGCAAAGCGTCTTTCGTCATCGCGCTGATCGGCGTGCTGGTGCCTCTGGTAGGCGGTTTTATCATTGCGTTCTTCTTTAACCGGGGCGATCTGGTGCAGGGGAACACCAGCGTTTTCCTGCAAAACATGTTTATCGGCGTGATCCTGACCGCCACGTCCGTAAGCATCACGGTGGAAACGCTGAAGGAACTGGGCAAACTGGATACCCGCGCGGGCAGTGCCATCCTGGGTGCGGCGCTGATTGACGACGTGATGGGGATTATCGCGCTTACGATCATCACAAGTTTTGCGGACCCGACCGTGAACCTGTGGACGGTGTTGCTGAAGATTGCGCTTTTCTTCGTGTTTGTTGCAGTGGCAGGTTACATTTTCTACAAACTGTTCACGCTGGCCATCAACCGCAACAGCAACGACCTGCGCCGGTACGTGATCGTGTCGTTTGTGTTCTGCCTGCTCATGTCTTTCTGCGCGGAATATTTCTTCGATGTGGCGGACATCACCGGCGCGTATTTCGCGGGATTGATCATCTGCAATACGAAGAAGTCCAAGTACATCGCCTCGCGTTTTGAAACGCTATCCTATATATTACTGTCGCCGATTTTCTTCGCAAGTATCGGTCTGTCCGTCACCCTGCCGTCCATGAGCGCCAATATCATCTGGTTCTCGGTGTTGCTGCTGCTGATCGCGATCATTTCCAAGATCATCGGTTGCGGCTTTGGCGCCAGAATCTGCCGCTACAGCAAAGAGGAAAGCCTGCAGATCGGCGTTGGGATGATTTCCCGCGGCGAGGTTGCGCTGATTGTGGCCAACAAAGGAATGGCGCTGGGCCTGATGAGCAGCGTATTCTTCGGCCCGGTCATCATCGTGGTGATCGCGACAACCATCATTACCCCGATTTTGCTGAAGATCGTATTCAACAGAGAAAAGCAGATTGCGGAGCCTATGATAGAAAGCCCGCTGGTGGCGGAGTTCAACGAGGCGGAGAAGCTGGAAATGATGGAGCAGAAGATCAGCGAAGCCGCCGACGGCATTGTGTGCACTCCCAGCCAGGAGAAAAAGAAAATCTGAGTTTGTTTCCAAACGATTGTGCTGTAGTCATTCCAGCATTGTTCCCTCATCTTTATGGCTTCTTCTCCGGAGATTTCGGGGAGGAAGCCTTTTGTTTGACAAGGTTTCCTCCTGCGTTTATACTGAACAGACAACCGAATCAGGCACGCGGATGCGCCCAAAGCGCCGGCGGAAACGCCGAGGGAATCGCGGATGAAAATTCCGAGCTATCCCAGTAACCGTGAAGCGGACGAAAGAGCGGAATGCCACTGTCGAAAGACGGGAAGGCGCTTGAGTAGGATGAAGCCAAGCCGGGAGACCTGTTCGCGCGCAATCCTCTGGGATTGGGCAAATCGCATGGGCTGAAAAGCCCGTGTTTATTGGGCTGTCCCCGGAGGGGGCGGCCCTTTGCCTTGCCTGTACGGTTGATAAGAAAGGGGAGAACGAACATGAGGAAAATCCTATCGATCCTGGTCGTGCTCATGCTGCTGTCCATCCTGCCTGCCGGCTGCGGACTGGCGGAAGGAAACGGGGTTGCGGTAAACGACATGACCGGGCGCAGCGTTACGTTGGACGTGCCCGCGACGCGCGTGGTGGCGCTGACCGCGGCGGATTGCGAAATTTTATACGCGCTGGGCGCGGGGGATACGCTGGTGGGCCGTGGCGAATACTGCGACTATCCCGAAGAGGTGCAGAGCGTACCGGCGGTGCAATCCGGAACCGAAACCAACCTGGAACAGATTATCGCGCTGAAACCGCAGGTGCTGTTGATGAACACCATGGCCCAGACCGAAGATCAGGTGAACCAGTTGGAGGCCGCGGGCATCCGCGTGGTGGTCAGCGAGGCGACGAATATCGAAGGGGTGTATACCGCCATTTCGATGATCGGAGCACTGACCGGCAAGACCGACGAAGCAAACGCACTGAACGACAGCATGAGAACCAGCTTTGCCGATCTGGCGGCGAAAGCCTCCGGCAACGGAAAAAGTGTTTACTTTGAAGTGTCTCCCCTGCAATACGGCCTGTGGACGGCGGGTAAAGGCACCTTTATGGACGAGGTTGCCACGATGCTGGGGCTGACCAATTGTTTCGCCGATGTGGACGGCTGGGCGCAGATCTCCGAGGAGCAGGTATTGCAGCGCAACCCCGACTATATTGTGACGATTACCATGTATACCGGCGAAGGCCCCACCCCGGTGGATGAGATATTGGCCCGTGATGGATGGAAAGACGTAACCGCCGTAAAGAACGGCGATGTGCTTGACCTGCCCAATAACGAGCTGACCCGCCCCGGCCCCCGGCTGGCGGACGGCGCTAAAATGCTGAACGATTTTGTGATGGAATCCGAAGCGAAGGACAACGCGGCCTGACGCGTGCTAAAGCACGCTTTGGGAGGGGGACTGACGGTCGCTATAGCTCCCTTTGGGAGGGGGACTTGCGGTCCCCCTCCCAACCGCCCCCTGTGGGGAATGTGGTAAGCTGCGGAGTCTGTGATACAGGTGCAGAGTATGCTCTCCAATGGAAAAGCATTAGAGTAGAATGAATGCAGATTTTTGTTATAGTTTTGACCGACGATTGAGGAGAAGCGTGTGAAACGGAAACGGGAAGGATACAGACCGCTGGAGATGGCGGCGATGGGCGCGGCGACGCTGGCCACGATGCTGCTTTGCGTTTGCGTGGGCAGCGTTGGGCTGCCGCTTAAGCAGACCGCGACCGTGATTTGGAACGCGATCTGGGGGTTGCCCATGCCGGAAGGAATTTCTTCTTCGATAATCCTGTCCGTGCGGCTGCCTCGGGTGCTGTGCGTGGCGCTGTCCGGCGCGGCGCTGTCCCTGTGCGGCGCGGCGATGCAGGGACTGTTGCGCAATCCCCTCGCGGATGGGTCCACGCTGGGCGTTTCTACCGGTGCGTCGCTTGGCGCGGTGATCGCTATCGCCTTTGGCATTTCTTTTCCGGGGCTGCCGTTTGCGGGAACCATGCTGATGGCCATGCTGTTCGGCTTTCTGTCGCTGGCGGTCATCCTGTCGCTGGCGTACCGGTTGGACGGTTCCCTTTCTACCAACACGATTATTCTGGTGGGCGTCATCTGGTCGATGTTTATCTCCAGCATCATCAGCCTGATCGTCACCTTCCGCAGCGACAAGGTGAAAAGCATCACCTTCTGGAACATGGGAAGTCTGCAGGGCAGCGACTACATCAACGCGCTGACGCTGCTTGGCGCGCTGATCCTGTTTGGCGGGGTGATCCTCTCACTGACCCGGGAGCTGAACGCTTTCGCCGTGGGGGAGGACAATGCCCGCGGCGTGGGCGTGAATGTTCGCCGGGTGAAGCTTACGCTGCTCATCTGTGTATCGGCGCTGGTGGGGGTGTGCGTGTCCATTGGCGGCAGCATCGGGTTTGTGGGGCTGGTAACCCCGCATATGGCGCGGCTGATCGTTGGCCCCAACCATAAACGGCTCTTGCCCGCATCGCTGTTTGGCGGCGCGATTTTCCTGATGCTGGCCGATCTGGTTGCGCGCGTATTACTGAACCCGATCGAGTTGCCCATTGGGGTGGTTACCTCGCTGATCGGCGCGGTAGCGTTTATCGCGATCTTTTACCGTACCCGGAAGGAGGAAGCTCATGCTTGAGGTGCGCGACCTGACCGTGCGGTACGGCGCGCTTTGCGTGGCGGACAGCGTGAGTTTTTCCGTACAGCCCGGTGAATGGTTGATGATTGCCGGGCCGAACGGCGCGGGTAAATCTACGGTGCTCAACGCCGTCGCGCAGGCGGCGCCCTATACCGGGCAGGTGCTGTTGAACGGGCGGGACGCGCGGCGCATCAGGCCCCGCGAACGCGCCAAAATGCTGGGTATCCTCGGCCAGAGCCACGCGGTGGGCTATGCCTTTACCGTGGAGGAGATTGTCCGGCTGGGGCGTTATGCCTATTCCGGGCCGTTCTCCGGCGGCGATGGAGCGGAGGAACGGGCGATTGACGAAGCACTGGCCCTGACCGGAATGGAGCCGTTTCGCACCCACTCCGTGCTCACGCTTTCCGGCGGCGAGCTGCAGCGCGCGTTTCTGGCCCAACTGTTTGCGCAGAACCCCAGCCTGCTTTTACTGGACGAGCCGACCAACCATCTCGACCTGGTGTACCAGAAGCAGGTGTTTGAGCTGATCCGGAAGTGGCTGGGCCAGCCTGGGCGCGCCGCCGTATCGGTTGTGCATGATTTATCGCTGGCGATGAAGTACGGCACGCACGCGATCCTGTTAAACCGGGGGCGGGTGGTTTCCGGTGGCACCGTCGTGGAGGCGCTGACCGATGGCGCGATGAACGCGGCCTACGGCATGGATGTACGCGAATGGATGAACGAACTGTACGCGCTGTGGAACTTGAATCCAGCCCGTATGCCGGCGGAGAACGGCGACTGACGATGAATCGCCGTCGCGGTATGGGAAGAAGAAACGAAACGGGAGAATGGCGATGGAGCCGGACGAAGTGTAAAACTGCGTCCGGCTTTTTGAAACTTACGGTACGTTTTTTCAAAAAAGCAGTTTCAACCCCCCTGTTCCTGTTGTATAGTAAACATGTAGGCATCGTTGCACAGAGGCGCAACCCCTGCGCCGGACAGGAACCATGCAAACCACAGGTGGCCGAACTGCGGGAAAAACCCGTGCGTTGGACTGCCAGGCCGTTGCATCCGGCAGCAACCGTAAGCCTCGGACTGAAAGAAAAACAGGAGGAAAACAGTATGTGTGGTATCCGTTTCTTCGTCTGTAAACATTGCGGTAATCTGGTGGGAGTCATCCACGATTCTGGCGCGCCCCTCACCTGCTGCGGCGACCATATGACCGAGCTGATCCCCGGCAGTGTGGACGCAAGCAAAGAAAAGCATGTGCCCGTGATTGAAGTAAACGGCGACACCGTGACCGTGAAAGTCGGTTCCGTGCCGCATCCCATGACGGAGGAGCATTCCATCCAGTGGGTCTACCTGCAGACCGAGCACGGCGGACAGCGTAAGTGCTTAAAGCCCGGCGACGAGCCCAAAGCGCTGTTTGCACTGGCGGGGGACAAAGTGGTTGCCGCCTATGCGTACTGCAACCTGCACGGACTGTGGAAAGCCGAAGCGTAAGCACGAGGCGGCTGTTTCGGGCGCGCGCGTAATGCGGGCGCCCGAAACCCGTTCCCCAGCGCGATTGCCATCCCGGTACTTTATGGATAAAGGAGCACAACCATGAGCAAGAAGGTAGTCATCATCGGCGGCGTAGCCGGAGGCGCCAGCTGCGCGGCAAGGCTGAGAAGGCTGGATGAGAACGCGGAGATCGTGCTGCTGGAGCGCGGCCCCTATATTTCGTACGCCAACTGCGGCTTGCCCTACCACGTGGGCGATATCATCAAATCCCGCAGCGCGCTGCTGTTGCAGACGCCGGAGGCCATGAAACAGAAGTTTAAAGTGGATGTGCGGGTGAAAAATGAGGTCGTTTCCATTGACCGTAATTTGAAAACCGTTACCGTTAAGCATGTGGAAACAGGCGAAACCTATGCGGAAACCTACGATACGCTGGTCATCTCCACGGGTTCCTCGCCTGTACGGCCGCCGATCCCGGGGATTGACCTGCCGCGCGTGCGCTCCCTGTGGACGGTGCCGGACGCGGATGATATCCGTTCGCTGATTGTGGAACAACATGTGTCCTCCGCGGTGGTGGTAGGCGGCGGCTTTATCGGGCTGGAAATGGCTGAGAACCTGAAACACGCGGGCCTGACCGTGTCGCTGGTGGAAATGATGAACCAGGTGATGGCGCCGCTCGATTTTGAAATGGCGCAGCTACTGCACGACAACATCCGCCAGAACGATGTGGCGCTGTATCTTGGTGACGGTGTATCCTCTTTTGAGGACAACGGCGGGCTGGTGAACGTGCAGCTGAAGAGCGGCAAAACGCTTACGGCCGGACTGGTGATCCTGTCCATCGGCGTGCGTCCCAACGGCCAGCTGGCTAAGGACGCGGGCCTTGCCGTGAACGCGCGCGGCGGTATTGTGGTGGATGAACACCTGCGCACCTCCGACCCGGATATTTACGCTGTGGGCGACGTGATTGAGGTGAAGGACCTCGTTTTCGGCGACCCGACCATGATCCCACTGGCAGGCCCGGCCAACAAGCAGGGCCGTATTGCCGCGGACAATATTGCCGGCGGAGACGAAGTTTATCGGGGTTCGCTGGGAACGTCGGTAGTGCGGGTGTTCGACCTGACCGCCGCGGGCGTGGGAGCCAACGAGCGGACGTTGAACAAGCGCGGTATGGAGCGGGACAAGGACTACCGCACTGTGACGATTACCCAGAACGCGCACGCGGGGTATTACCCCGGCGCAACCCCGATGACGCTGAAATTGCTGTTCTCCCCGGATGGAAAGAAAATTTTCGGCGCGCAGATTGTGGGTCGCGAAGGTGTGGACAAGCGGATTGACACCATCGCGGTCACCCAGCGGCTGGGCGGCGGTGTTGTCGAACTGAGCGAGCTGGAACTGGCCTATGCGCCGCCTTTCTCGTCCGCCAAGGACCCGGTGAACATGCTGGGCTTTGTGGCCTGCAACACGCTGGATGGGCTGGTGGGCATCGCCCCGTGGGACGCGCCCGTGTCCCACCCGGGTGCGACGCTGCTGGACGTGCGCGAGGACGTGGAGGTGATGGCCTTCGCGGTGCCGGGCGCCAAACAGATCCCCCTTGGCCAACTGCGCGACCGGCTGAACGAGCTGGACCCGAAAAAGGAAATTATCGTATTCTGCGCCATTGGCGTACGCGCGTACAATGCGGCGCGCATCCTGCGGCAGCATGGCTTCGACCGGGTGCTGGTGTATCCCGGCGGCGCGCGCTTTTACCAATCCACCCATTTTGAGGATGCCGCGCCCGATGAAACCGCCAATGCTCCTGTGGCGGACAGCGGACATACGGCCGACCTGGGCGAACCCACAGCCTCCATGCGCATTGATTGCAGCGGGATGCAATGCCCCGGTCCCATCATGAAGGTATTCCAGACCATGCAAACCATGAAACCCGGCGAAGTGATGGAGGTTTCCGCCTCCGACCCCGGCTTTGCGCGAGATATCGGCGCATGGTGCCGCCGCACAGGCAACACCCTGCTTTCCAACGAGCGGCAGGGCGACGACTATATCGCGATGGTCCGCAAGGGTGGCGCGCCTAAACCGACCGAAGTACACGACACTCCGGAAGGAAAAACCATTATCGTGTTCTCCGGCGATCTGGATAAGGTGCTGGCCAGCTTCATCATCGCCAACGGCGCGGCCGCCATGGGCAGGCCGGTTACGATGTTCTTCACCTTCTGGGGCCTCACGGTGCTGCGTCGCCCCGAAAAAGTGAAGGTGAAAAAGAGCTTCGTGGAGAAGATGTTCGGCGGTATGCTGCCGCGCGGCAGCAGTAAGCTGAAGCTGTCCCGTATGAATATGGCGGGGATGGGCACGGCGATGATGAAATCCATCATGAAGCAGAAAAACGTGGATTCGCTGGATACCCTGATTGACAAGGCGAAAAAGGCGGGTATCAAGCTGGTGGCCTGCACCATGAGCATGGACGTGATGGGGATCCGCGCCGAGGAACTGATTGACGGCGTGGAACTGGGCGGCGTCGGCGCATACCTTGGCGACGCGGAAGAAAGCAACGTGAACCTGTTTATCTGATCCCATCAGGGCAGAGCGCCCCGTGTTCTCCATCCGGAAACGCGGGGCGCATTTTTTATTTCCTATTTATATAATGACTCATACTGAACGGAGGGTAACCTATGGAGACGGAAGCGCTAAGCGCTTTTCCCCGGGGTACGTTGTTTGCGATGCTGTCGCAGGCATATCAGGCGCTGCCAGAAATTGCGGAACGGGATCGCAACAGCTGGCGGGAGTTTGACAACTTTTTTTATGATCGGCCGGTAGTGCTTCAAACGTGCGGTTTTATGAGCATGGCGGAGGGCAAACCCGTCGGCTTTATCACCTGGGACCCGCGCGGTCTGCCGGAAAAGGTGGAGATTGGTCACAACTGCATTTTGCCCGCGTACCGGGGCAGAGGCTATGGCGAAGCGCAGCTTGGGGAGGCGCTGGCACGCATTCGGACCCGTTTCCCGCGAACTGTGCGCGTGATGACGGGTACGGGGGATTTCTTCCTCCCGGCACGCCGGATGTACGAAAGCCAGGGCTTTGTGGAAACGACAGAGGAAGCGCCGGAGGAATGCGTGATCTATCAGCTGGAACTCTCCCATGTCACGGGTGGGCCTCGGACCTGAACGGATTGTGGTCTCCGGCGGTGTCCGGGAAGGATCAGAACGTCCGGGCAAACATCAGAATTGGAGAATTTTGTTTTTTCTCTGGATGAAAGGAAAAAATACTTCACAACACATAGCATGAAAAGCCGCTGAATGTTATAATGAACAGGATGAATATGGAAATTGATAAACGGCGGGTGATGACATGACGCCGCGCTGGACTTCGGCGTTGATCGTGAATGGGTTCGCAATTCTGTGCCTGTTGATTTTGCTGGTTAACTTTGACCGGAAACAGCGGCGGTTTATCCTGAAGGATCAGCTCATTTTCCGTTATATGCTGCTTACGAATATCGTGATGCTGCTGTTGGACGCGGGCACCTGGGTGCTGGACGGAATGAGCTTTGCAGGAGCGCGTGACCTGAATCTGGCGGTTACGGCTGCGTATTATGCGCTCAATCCGTTAATGTCGGTGCTGTACGCGTTGTTTTGCGATGTGAAGATCGGCACGCCTCCCGATACGCGCCGACGGCTGCTGTATTTGTATCTGCTTCCGATTTCCGTTAATCTGGTGCTGACGGTCCTCAGCCTCTGGTCGCCGCTGCTGTTCCGGATTGGGCCGGACAACGTGTACAGCCGCGCGCCGTTCCTTGCGCTTTCGTTTGTGCTTTCGTACCTGCTGCTGCCGCTTTCCTTCGGGCGGGTGCTTGCCTACCTGATTCGCAGCAAGGACAGTATCGAGCCGATCTCAGGGCTTAACAACCGGCACGCGACCTTTACGCTGCTGGTGTTTCCCGTCGCGCCGCTGTTGGGTGGGATTATGCAGGCTTTCTGGGATATGCCCATTACGGTGGTATGGCTGACGACGGTGTTCATGCAGCTGATCATCTTCATCAACATCCAGAATTCCCAGATTTTTACGGACGAGCTGACGGGGCTTTATAACCGGCGGCAGACGGTGGCGTATCTTCAAAGCCTTCTCCAGCCGAGCATCCGGGAACGTCCTGTGTGCCTTGCCATTCTGGATGTGGATAATTTTAAACAGATCAACGACCGCTACGGGCATCTGGCGGGAGACCGCGCCCTTCGCGTACTGGCGGGCGCACTGCAGCGGGAATGCGACAGAAATACGTTTATCAGCCGGTATGGCGGGGATGAGTTCATCATCATCACCAGACAATGCGACGCGGCGATGACCGCGGATTTGTTGCGGCGAGTGGATCACAACCTGCGGGAATACTGCCGGAAGGAAAACCTGCCGTATGCCCTGTCCATCAGCGCCGGTGTGGCTGTGCGCGGCGGGGATATCCAGACGATTGACGCGCTTTACGCGGCGGCGGATGCCGAACTGTACCGGCAAAAAGCGCGGATGAGCCGGCGCGCTGGCGATTTACGACGGACTGAAACAATCGAGAACTGAAAATATCTTAATCCACCGGTTAACCCATCCACGGCATTCCATAGTCTGCACAGCCGCCTGCAACCCGAAAACGGGCTCATGGGCCGGTTATTCGCGGTTGCCGGCTGTGAGCGCGTTGCCCCATGTGTGGCGACGGGCGCAGGAGACGCCTCTGCCGGAGGCTTTTATATAATGGAGAATATTTGACCTTGAGAGGTCGTTTTTTTATATTGGCGGGAAATCCGCGCTTGCACGCAGAAGAGTACTTCATTTACTGAACCGGCCTCTGCCCTGCGGAGGCGAACGGAATACGGAGGATGAAAGGCAACATGGAACTGATTTATAAAGAGATGGCGCGTGCCGGAGGACGTGGAATGTATATGCGGTTTCCCAAAGGGGAACCGCGGGCGCTGCGCCGGGTCAGCGCGCTGATTGTGCTGAGGGACAGCGATACCGTCCGTTCGGCGGAGGAACTGATGGCGCGGGAGCATCTGGCGG
>Ga0209098_1003818_pt1 | contig 12084 bp, 6 predicted proteins | sample AD_JPNHW1_MetaG_FD_184429 | JGI IMG/M metagenome (GOLD analysis project Ga0209098, IMG submission 184429) | Active sludge microbial communities of municipal wastewater-treating anaerobic digesters from Japan - AD_JPNHW1_MetaG (SPAdes) (version 2) | ecosystem: Engineered > Bioreactor > Anaerobic >... | reverse complement strand
CCCGCGAGAAAGTGGAGATGGACCTCTTCCGCGCAAACCAGAAGCTCAAGGGGCTGGTCTGACAGCACCCTTTTGCCGGTATTCTGCCGGGGCATAGCTGCCCTTTTCAGCCCTCCGCCCCTTCTTATAAATCATACAAAGCCATTTTCGCATTTCGGAACAAAATTCGAACGAAATATATATGGCATTGAATATGTTTCCTTAAGAGCTTTGTAAAGAACACATAAACAATGGTATAAGATCATGTGATATTTACAATAAATTTCGAATGAAATATTCATCAATGCATTTTGTATTGGTTTAATTCTTTATCTTCAGCCCCTGACACAGAGGAAAGACAAGAATTAAAACCGAATCAACATGTTACTACATCAGCAATTCGTCAGGATAGCGAAGAAGAATGCTTCGAAGCTGGCAGTAATAGACAAGACAACCGGAAAGAGCGTCACATATTCAAGGGCGTTGATAGGGGCTCTGATACTGAGCTCGAAATTCAGCAAATACGATAAGGGATTTATCGGGATAATGATTCCAACATCTGCGGGCGCTGCACTTGCAACAGTGGGAGCGCTGATGAGCGGACGCGTTCCCGTGATGATAAACTACTCAACCGGAGCGGAGGCTAACGTCAGGTATGCCCGGAAGAAGTGTAGGTTTACCACCGTTATCACCTCGCGTTCCCTGCTTGAGAAGATCAACTGCCCGCTGGTGGAGGGTATGGTCATGATAGAGGATCTGATGGCAGGCGTCACCACCGGCGACAAGCTCAAGGCTGCACTGAAGACGAAGCTGCCGCTGGGAATGCTGCTGAATACAGTCAGCAGGGGCAGCGAGGATGATACAGCTGCAATGCTTTTTACCAGTGGCAGCGAGAAGGATCCGAAGGCAGTGCCCCTGTCTCACCGTAACCTCATTGCCAACATAGAAAGCTTCAGCAGCTATGTGAGAGTCAGCGGGGAGGACAAGATACTTGCCAACCTCGTATTCTATCACATATTTGGCCTGACCGTCAACCTGTGGGTGGCTTTTTATCACGGCATGACGATGGTGACCTACGCCAATCCGCTCGATTTTCAGAAGATAAGCACAATAGCACGCGAGGAGCAGCCAACCATCATGGTTGGTACCCCGAGTTTCTTCTGGGGTTACCTGAACAAATCGGAGCCGGGCGATTTCAAATCACTCAGGCTGATGGTAGCAGGTGCAGACAAGTGTCCAGATGCGCTGCGCGACGGCTATATGAAGAAGCACGGTGTCACTCTTCTCGAGGGATACGGCGCCACGGAAACCTCCCCGGTGATCTCGGTCAATTCACAGGAGTTCAACAGAGCGGGCAGCACGGGGAAGGTGATCCCGGGCATACAGGTAAGGATAGAGAGTATTGAATCAGGAGAAGAGTGCAAAGTCAGGGAGATCGGCAAGATACTTGTCAAGGGACCTTCCGTCATGAGAGGCTACTATGATGATCCCGCACAGACGGCTGAGGTCCTGAAAGACGGCTGGTACAACACAGGCGATATGGGCTACCTGGATGAAGACGGCTATCTCTGGCATGCAGGCCGGTTCAAGAGGTTCACAAAGGTGGGTGGAGAAATGGTTTCGCTGGTGAAAGTGGAGAATGTGATGGAAAAATACCTCCATCAGGGGGTGTCTTGTTGCGTGGTTGAGGTGCCTGACGATAAGAAGGGTTCTTATATTGTGGCGGCAGTATCTGCAGAGGTAAACAAGACCGAGATACTCAGGAGGATGATGGCTGACCTGCCGAGCATTGCCCTGCCGAGACAGTTTGTAGTCATTGAAAACCTGCCGATGATGGGTACCGGCAAGATTGATTTCCGGACAGTAACGAAAATGGTCCGTGAGATTATGAATGAGACTGGTTTTGCCGGTTGACCGGCAACGGTCTTATCTTTCTGCGCAGTATCCAGGGATCAGCCTGACCGTTTGCGGTCACGCCTGTCAAGCCATTTTATAAACAGGAAGCTGCCGGCTCCAATTAAAATTATGCCCGCCCCGAAAAGAGCATAGGCAGTTGTCATGTGGCTTTCTCCACCGGTCATGGCCGTCCATTCACTCATCCCGAAAATGCCGGCCAGGAGTGTCAGTGGCATGAATATGGTTGTTATGAATGTGAGCCTCCTTACTGTTGAATTGGTCTGGTTTGAATCACGCGCCATCTTGTTGTTCAGCATAGAGGCGTAAAGTTCCATCAGGCTGGTGACATTATCGCGATTGCTCTCGGTCATCTCCAGGAAGTTCGAGATATGATCAAAAATGTCACGGTAATGAACAGTGGCTTTTTCAGGCACCCATTCGCAGTCGTTACGACTGATCTTGATAAGTATTTCCCGCTCATAGAAAAGGCTTTTGCGCAGTCCAAGCAGGTTACGGCGGAGGTAGGTCAGCCGTGAGGGATCAAATTCTGAAGGGGATCCGAGGATCTCCTCCTCGGCATGGTCGATATCGATCTCGGCCTTCTCCACAATATCTGCCATCTGATCAACCATATAATCAATTATTATATGCATGAGCCACGCCGGCCCTCTTTTGATTGACTGGGTATTCCGTTCAATCACCGGAATTATTCCATCGAGGGGATACCTGCTGGTCTCGGAGTATCCGCTTACAGTTACGAGGAAATTTTTCCCGATAAAGAAATCGACCTCGTCGGATGTGAGCTCTTCCGGATCATACCGGAGGGCATTAAATACAATGAATGTGTAGTTGGGAAATTCGTCCATCTTCGGCACCTGTGTCTCGTCGGTGCAGTCCTCTATTGAAAGTGGGTGCAGACCCAGCGGTGCTGAAAGCTCAGCCAATTCCTCGCGTGAGGCTTTGGTATAGTTGAACCATACATAGCCGTCATCATTCAATGCACTTACTGCTCCTTCCAGGGTAGTTATCTTTTCGAGATTGCCCCCGGTTGATATATGGTAAAATTCAGATCTGGACATGTGCTTTATTATTAGTTGATTAAATACCCGAAAGTAACACTCCGCAAAGGGTTATTCATTGAATTCATTTTTCATAATCTGATTTATAATCTGCTTTAATAGTGGCAGGTCCTTTTTGGCTGTATCCCATATGACTCTGTCCTCAATAGCATGGTATTCATGTAGTATGAAATTTCTGAAGGCTCTGACTTTATACCATGGGAAGTCATAGTTGTCAAGGATTTCCTCATCAACCCGGATTATTGCCTCACCTATTACGGCAAATTGAAAAAGGATTGCGTCAATAGTCCTTTGGTCTTCAAGAAATGAAGATCTGGAATACCCTGCAAGAAAACTTTCAATTGATGAAATTGAATCAAGGATATGCCTTAATCTGTCTCTGCTGGTTATCCTGCTATTTTTCATGGATCAGAATAAGTTCAGGGGAAATTCGCTCAAGAATTTCTGACTTAACCGCATTCTTCATGACAACATCAACTTTAACATGGATCAGCTTCTCGAGCTGATACTTGATCTCAGCAAGGTCAAAAAGGGACAGCGACTTCTTTTCAGGAACCTGCAAAAGTAAATCAACATCACTGTAAGGGTCATGATCACCACGTGCATACGAACCGAATAGCCATGCTTTTTTAACTTTGTCGTGGTTCCTGAAGTACTCCTTTATTTTTTTAATTACATGTTCCTTTGTTACAGGCAAGGCAGACAAATACCCGATTTTCTTTTCAGCAAGGCCAATTGCTTCCATGGCCAACTCTTCTTCACCAAGATCAAATACTATCTTATCAGAGAGCCAGAGTACCATGAGCGTACCTGGAGCGACAGCAAAGTACTCCTCCAGTTTAAGGACGTTATCCCTTGTTGCAGTGCGTTTACCGCTTTCGATCTTGCTCAGGATAGCCTGATCAATGTCGATAAAGGAGGCAACTTTTCTCAAGGGATCTCCTTTTTGCAGCCTCAGTTCCCTGATTTTTCCGGAGAAGGTTTCCATGCTTGAACCGTTTGTTTTGACAAATATAGTCAAAATGAATTATTCAGACAAAATATGATTGCACTACTTAACTTTTAAGCTCAGTTTATTATTATTCTCTTTAATTCATTATTTGAGTAAATCACTGGGAAATACATCAGTGACACCTTTGCAGGGTTCATTACAAACCGGCCGGTGAAACGGGGCATGAGCTCAATTTCGAAGGTCCTTGTTCCCGGAGGAACTGCACGGCGGATAAATATGGCCACATGGTCACGGTAAAACTCACGGTGGACCTCTCCCGGATAAAAGTCTTTCTTTTCCGCATATGCGAAGCCTGACGGCACAGGTATCTCAATCACAATATATTCGGCACTTTTGAAAAACTCGACCTCTGTAGTCAGCTTCACCGGGATTCCCGACTTCACCTCTTCGACAGCCGGTTTATCGGGTATACCTGACCTCCCCTCATTGCCAGACCTGGACAACCAGGTGGTTACCCTGAAGTCGGTTGTGTCCTCCTCCGGATCGGCAATAAAGCGCTTGGTTCCCAGGCTGAGGAAGAGGGGCATGTCACTGCTGTTGCGGATCACTACAGGCTGGCTTCCCCGTGGCAGGGTAACCTTATACGGGAAAGAATCGACAACCATCTCCGTCGCCCCGCTGATCAGCATTCTTGCCCTGTCTTCATTCCTGCGTTCCGGTTCAGGGTAAAATGCAAGTGCATTCAGTACCGAGGCCGTCTGGAAGGTGTTAAGTGGTCCGCCCATGGAGAGGTATTCATAAAAATACCTTCTGATAAGTTCGGGCCTGGCTATCTTCTGAAGTGTGTCACGGCAGAGCAGGTCATAGGCAAGGAGAGTGGTATGCAGATCGGTCTGCAATAAATTCCACCGCTCTGAACCGGCAGTGAAGTAAACCCCTCCAAGAACGGTCTCCCGCTTGGAGTTTTCAAGGAATGACAGATCCGCCGGAATACTGTGTCTGAGCTTCAGTCCGGAAATCCTGATACTGTCTGTCAGCGAGAGGCAGCAGGTATCTGATATTATGTTCAGGTAACGGTTGTAGTCAGCTTTTGCCCCGATATCCGAGAGTATCTCCAGAAGTGACAGCGCAGAAGTCGGTCCGGGATTCTTTTCCAGGGCAAGCACGGCGAAGTCGGTGATCCCGGATATCCCGATGTTAACCGTGTAGCCCAGCTTGCCTGCCCTTAACAGGGTTTTGATTACATGCTGTGAGATCCAGTCTTCGGTTTCCGAACGGCCCCACCAGCCCCACAAACCGTCTTCATTGCGGTTATCAAGGAGCTTGCCGATCAGGCTTCTGATCTCCCTTTCATCGCTTCTGCTCATCTTACCCAGGTGCCTGTCGGTTTCAACTGCAGAGAGATAACCCGCAAGTCGTGATGCCATCTGTTCATTGCATCCATAGACATACCTGATAAGCCTGTAACCTGCTGTTCTCCTTATATCCGATAATCCGGCCACAGCTGTCAGGTTGACCTCTCCGGGCCAGCGGCTGAGGTCAACTGTCAGTGAAGAGTCTTTCTCAATAAATGCAACCATACCGGAATCGACTTCCACGCCTGCCTTTTTTACCGGGAGGGGGCGATACTCACCGTCCTTAAGTCCGGTTTCCGTGGTGAATGAATATTCCAGCCGCAGGCTGTCTGCTGCGGGGGCAGTCACCGGCATGGTGTCAACCACAGCATCTGTGAGGTCACGATGGCGGTCAATAAGTGTGTCGCCGTTACTGATGAATCTTTCTGTCAGCGACATGGGCGCGCCTGTGTGATTCATGATCCGGCCAATAAGGTTAAGCGAGTCGCCTTCAACAACATAATGTGGCGCCGAGAGCAACCCGGTCACAGGCATGAATGCCCTGATATTTCCCTTTGCAGAGCCTGCCTGACGGTTACCATTGATAGCTACGGCAAATGTCTCCCATGAGGTGATGTCATCGGGGAACTTAACGTTAAAGGTAACTTTACCCGAATCATCAGTGCGCAGGTCGGGCTTCCAGTAGCCGTAGTCGCGGAAGTTCCTGCGAAGGGTACCTGCAGCCATTGCCTCTTCCAGGAATTGCTCATCCACAAGCGGGTCACTTTCCGCAGCGGCCGCGATGACTCCTCCGGGCTTCATTGTAAGCATGAGCACTCCTCCTGCAGCTCTTGATCCGTACAGTGCTGTCATTGCCGGGTCCTTTATAACGGTCATGCTCTTAAGCAGTTCAGGATCAATGAGACTCATGTCACCGCTCCATGGCACACCGTCAATTATAATAAGGGGAGGCTGAGCGTCAGCTGATGAGACGCCTCTAATCATGATGGACCTGCCGTCTGATACATCCAGACCTGCCACCCTCCCTGCAAGCGAATTGACAGTTACCACTGATGCTGTGAGACTTTCCTTCCGGGAAATTCCATAACCCACCACAACAACTTCATCCAGGTGCAAAACTTCTTCTTCAAGAGTTATATCCAGCTGATTTTCAAAGTAGACATCAGTTTCGTATGGTTTCATCCCGATGAACATGAATGACAGCTTATGGTTCCCGAAGGGGAGTCTGATTGAGTATCTGCCATCAATATCTGTGATAGTACCAAATCCGTTTTCCTGGCACAAGACCGTCACTCCCGGCAGCCGCTCATTGTCTGAGAGACTTGTAACAACCCCGGAGACTGTGTATCCCGGTCCGTCATAGGCGTTCACATCCTGCCTTGTAAACTCCTGCATGAGTTGCCGTTCCAGTGAGGATGGCGTTCCAGGCCGGCTTCCCGGGGTATTGATCATCTCAATGATCTTATTATAAAGTTCCGGATCATCTGAAGTGTCAGCCCATGCCATGTCAATATAGGTAGTGCTGTTGCTCCTTACTTCGACGGAGTCAATAACTGACTGGTGCCCACCCGGAAAGAAGGAGATGAACCTGTAAATTCCCGATTCGATATTGGTTAAGGCCTTATCATAACCCTGCCTGTCATAGACTGCCCTTCCCGCAACGGAGACCAGGAAGTTTACAACCGGGCTGGCAACCTTCTCCGGCCGGCTGTCAAGTATCTGAACCGTTCCGTTTCCGGGCACAGTTCTCTCACTGCGTGAATACCTGTAACGGGGGGCTGTCCACTTTTCCATGATCTCGCGGCTTACCTTCTCAATATAGGCCGGAGTCAGGACACTGCTTCGCCAGTCCTGCATCGTATTGCCCTTTGCATAGTACAGCGGAATCCTTTTTGCAGGGTCGAATGACCTCATTCTCATTAAACCTTTCTCAAAATCATATTCATACAGGGGCTCGAACCTGAAATCCGTTGTAAATTTTCCAGGCAGAACGAAGCGTGCATTTGTCGGCATTACCGGACCCACCATCCGTGTGCCTTGCGAAGTAAAGACCCTGTCCGGATTTGCAAGTTGCTGATTCACATTGCTCAACAGAAGAAGGTTGTCTCCCTGCTGCAGATAGGCAACGTTGTTTTCAAACAGTGTCCTGTAGGGCATGACGTAATTGGCGATCCTGCGTTGTTCTGATACCTGCATTTTGGGAGATGCATCCTTTTTATAATATCCTTCAGGCATTTCGGTATCCCTGATAGAAAGGACCAGCTTCCTGCCTCTTTCAAACCGGACGCTGTCAGCTTCGTATATAGCCTCGGGGGTCCTGATGCTTATGAAATGGTAACCGGTGTCAACCCTGAAGGAGTATGGCTGATTGGCCGATGCAAAATCAATGTAAACCGGCCTGTGGTCAACACTAATCTGGTTAATTCTTACGGGCTGGCCGTCACGGAAGATGAACGGGGCGAACTGGGTGATGCTGTCACCCATGTCACAGTGGAATATTGCGATCTCTTCAGGGTGATAGCGGAATCTGAAATATTCGACCGTATCAAGGCCTGCTTTGGCGTTCCACCAGTCGTATTCAAGCTGATGGGCAAGATATGGTGCATTGGGCGTGGACGTACGGAATGAGTTGATTTGTTCCTTGCTTTTCCTGGGTTTCGCAAGAAACGGAAGTGCCGGCAGATTGTACCCGAACTTGCGGGTAATGGAAAAAGCTGTTATATCGGTATTCCGGACGGGACTGCCCTTCGCATCTGTGACTGTGAGGGTGATGGCAGTCTCTTTCCCGGGAATGATCTTGTCAGGCTGCTCTGCAAGTATATTCAGCTTGCTGATATCCCTGGAGATCTCGTAGATGCTGTTGTTCATCACTCCGCCCCACAGGTAGCTGAGTGAGAGATACCATTTCCGGTCAGAAGTGACTCTCTCCCTGAATTCAAGGGTCTCAGCGGTTCCTCGTGCCACCTCGCGGTTGATGTCATATATGAAGTAGCTGAATGCCAGTCCCGTGTTGCTGGTGACGCTGATAAATACGGAGTCGGCTTTTCTGAATGTCCGGGGTGCAATGCCGTGCGGCAGCTCACTGGTTTCCACTGTCCGCCTGGCATTTCCCGAAGTGATTGCATAGTCCGTGATGAACGGGTCAGTTTTAATTTGCCAGGGGAGGCTTATTTTCGATGCAGGCTTTTTGTTCCCGAAGGCATCAGAGGTTATCAGTTCTGCCTCTCTTTCAGTTTCTGTTCCATTGACTTTCAGGTAAAACTTTATTGAATCTGCCCGGGTGCTGTAGCAAATCTCTTCTTTCCTGTCAATAAAGGTCATCGATTTGGTTTCAGTAACAGACTCATTGTCCGAGGTGTTGGCAATAGCAACAATCCTGCATGTCATGTTGGCGGCAGGAAAGATTGAATCAGGGATCATTACAACTGTCTCTCCAGCCGGACGAAGGTTTTCCCTTATCACAGCAAGAGTGTCCTTCACCGGAAGAGACGGCCCCGGAATCTCATTGACCCGGTCACGCAGGATATGGAGTGTCACCCTGGCATCAGGCAGAATCATGTCATTTTCATTCAGGGCTTTAAGTCCGACAATAAACGGCCGGCCTCTGTACTGAACGCTGTCAGGTGTCCTGACGACGAGTTTCAGACTCCGGAGATCATAATACTCATACATGAATGATCCGGAGATAAGTGCACGGCTCCTGTTTGCAGGCGACAGGGTAATACTGTAATCATTGTCAAGCCGGAGGCCAAGCGTATCTGAAAGGACGAAGGAGTGGGTGTATCCGCCGGGAGTATAGGGTTTGAGGGTGGCTAGCTTAAACTGCCTGTAGGGATCGGTGAGCAAGATCTTCAGGTCAGTTTCTCCCTGATATGGTTTTTTATTCTTCCCGCTGAGCACATAGGCTTTCATCATCACCGTGTCACCGGGCATGTATTTCGGCTTGTTGAAGAGCATGAATCCGGAGTAAGGCCCGGGTTCAATCGCCCTTTTTATACTCCACCAGACACCCCGTGCCGTGCCGAACCCGTAGCCTCTTATTGCCGATCGGACTGCGTCCCAGGGGAGCATTACAACGGTTTTGACAGGCACCCAGACATACTTTACCGGAGTGGAGTAAGCCAGTTTCCGGGAGTTTCTGCGCAGCGATGAATTGTTAAGAGTCCTGTCAAGCCTGAATAGACTTGAGACACCTTCATGAGTCACTGAAAGAATTCCCTTGCTGTTGCTTTTGGCCATCCGGTACGCTCCGGTGGAAGGATCATAAGGAATATTCCGCATACCCCTTTGAACGACGGCGTCTTCAATTACATGACCTGTGGAGTCACGCACCTGGATGATCAGATCGGTCTTATTGTCAATCACAGCAAGGTGCACATTGGGGATTGAGTTATAAAGCACCCTTACCTTGTCGGTTTCAACATACGCCGTGACATAATTGCCGGGCTTCAGCTTACCTTTAAATTTCGTTCCGGTAGGGAAGGAGTCGACCACAGTCCGGAATAGTTCCTGGTCCTTGCCGGTTGAGCTCTTGCGGATAAGGTCAAGTGCTTGTTTTTCAGTTATTGAGAAGATGTATGTGAACGGGCTTGTGGTGCGGCTTTCAGCCAGGTCCTGTGATCCCAGTGTGAACGTGATAAGCAGGGCCGGCAGGAAAGTAAGTAACCTTGTCATGTGGTGACAGCTTTTTAATGCAAACAGGCATAAAAGTAGCAAATAAAGAAAGGAATTGTTCCGCAGATGACCGCTAATCCGATTTACCGGCAAAACGAGGATAAATGATTTTGATTTTGAAATGATGCATATTTAACGATAACTTTGGATTTCATACTGTCTGAATCATTTCCGTCAAACAAAACCGGGGGAGAAAACAATGAAAAAGATCCTTTTAACAGGCCTGATATTATTGGGCTACAGTGCCGTTTCAGGCCAAACAGTGGCTGATACTCTCCGAAAAGATGCCCTGAATGTGTTCATGGAAGCATCCGATTATGTACGGAAAGAAATTCCCTATGTCAATTATGTCCGTGATATTAAGGACGCGGGTTTATATATCATATCAACCACGCAGATGACTGGTTCGGGGGGCAGGGAATTTACCTATTTTTTCATCGGGCAGAATGAAAATCAGGGCATGCGTGATACGTTGAAGTTTACCTCAAGCCCTGACGAAACTTCTGAACTCATCCGGGAAAACGAAGTCAGGACTTTAAAACTGGGCCTCATACGTTACGTGGCGCGGACACCCCTTGCCAGGTTTCTTAAGATCAGTTTCAGTGAACCGCTTGCCCAAACAGTGACAACGGATAAATGGAACAGCTGGGTTTTTAAGACCTCTGTTTCCGGTTATGCATCAGGCGAGAAATCCTACAGGTCATCTTACCTCAACGGCAGCTTCTCTGCCAACCGGGTAACAGAAAAGCTGAAGTCAAGTGTGTCCCTGAGGTACAGTTACTCTTCAGATAAATATGAAGTTGATGATGAGCTGATTACGAGTGAATATAATTCAAAGTCACTCAGCGGACTGTTGGTGGGGAGTCTTACTGATCACTGGTCAGTGGGAGGCAGTATGTATGCCGGTGCCTCAAGGTACAATAATTCAGACCTTTCTTTCAACATTCAGCCCGGGATTGAGTACAACGTGTTTCCATACTCGGAATCGACGCGCCGGCAATTGCGGATCACTTACAAATTGGGCCTCGGTTATGAAAACTATATTGATACAACTATCTACAACAAGGTAAAGGAAAACCTTTTCTCACAATACCTTACTGTAAACTATGAGGTTATCCAGAAATGGGGATCTGCTAATTTGTCTCTCGGGTACAGCAACTACCTTCATGACTGGTCTAAGAACAACATTTCACTGAATGCCTTCCTTGATCTGAGAATAGCGAAGGGCCTTTCACTGAATTTTGGCGGAGGCGGAGCAATTGTTCATGATCAGCTGGGTCTTGTAAAAGGAGGTGCAACCCAGCAGGAGGTGCTGCTCCGGTTAAGGGAACTTGAAACGCAATTTGAGTATTTTACAAGCTTTGGGCTGACTTATACCTTCGGATCAATCTACAATAATGTTGTCAATCCCCGCTTCGGAAACTCCGGTGGTGGAGGAATGACAATCATAATGAACTGATGCACTCAGTTCTGGCTGAAAGGCTGACAGAAATCCCGGAACATTAGCCCTTTTCAGGCCTTATGCTCAGGCTTACCGATGGCATCTGCCTCTGACTCCCGGTTCATTAGCCCTTGTCAGGCCTTATGCACCGGTTTGCCCACTGCATCTGCTCCTGCCTCCAGGAACACCTCCGAGATTGTCGGGTGTGCATGCATTGTGTGAGCGACATCCCAGACGGTGCTTTCAACGGCCATGTAGGCTGCTGCCTCGCTGATCAGGTCGGTGGCATTGTGCGATATGATCTGTACACCCAGAACCTCCCCGTATTTCGGTTCGGAAAGGATGCGAAGTATTCCTTCAGGCTGGCCCTCTGTAAGAGCCTTGCCGTTGGCCGAAAGCGGAAATTCGTTGACCTTGTACTCCAAACCTTCTGCGGTGAGCTGTTGCTCTGTCTTGCCTATCTGCGCAATCTCAGGGTCAGTGTAGAGCGTCAGTGGCACGCGTTCCGTCTCCATGGTCTCAGTGATGCCAAGGATATGATTCACTGCTGCCATTGCCTGAGCTGATGCGGCATGGGCATAAATGCTCCTGCCGTTCACATCGCCAACGGCATAGACGCCTTTAACGCTTGTCATGAAATGCTCATCAACCATGTAGAAGCTCTCCTTTTCTTCAGGATTCAGTGACCCGGTGGGCTTGATACCCCGG
>Ga0209098_1003816_pt1 | contig 12097 bp, 4 predicted proteins | sample AD_JPNHW1_MetaG_FD_184429 | JGI IMG/M metagenome (GOLD analysis project Ga0209098, IMG submission 184429) | Active sludge microbial communities of municipal wastewater-treating anaerobic digesters from Japan - AD_JPNHW1_MetaG (SPAdes) (version 2) | ecosystem: Engineered > Bioreactor > Anaerobic >... | reverse complement strand
AAATTATTCTGTGGTATTTACTCCGCAGAACTTACCCGCCGGTATGTACACATTTAAACTTGAGTTTACTGGAATCAGCAAATCCAAATGCCTTGTTCTGAAAATGGTACGTTGATCGTGATTTATTAATTTTTGAAAAGGGAAAGGCCATCTTAAACAAGGTGGCTTTTTCTTTTAATCAAATTGAATAAAACTTTAAAATGTATTGAATGTAAATATTTTTAAAACATTTTATAAAAAACCAACAATTCTTTATAACTCTGACCGCAATATTTTTTTTGAAGTGGAATATTTTAGGCTTAAAATCAATTATAAGTACTGGCCTCAAAATGTTAACAATCCGTTGTTTATATATAAATTAAGGAACAATCGTATAGTTTAATTATTATTTTTATGTTAAATTTTAACAAATTTCCTTGCTCACATACATTTATTTTCTTATTTTTACCCCCAATTTTTGCTTGATGAACATTTTATCTGAACTTAAAATTAGCTTATTTGATGCCCCGGCTCTAAAAACTCATATAAAATTCAAGCAATTAACAAAAATCTTAAAATCCATAATTTTAATAGTGAATTAAAAAGCAATATTTATTATAAAATCATAAAAATCAACTAAAAATGAAAAAAATGAAAAAAATTATCATTTCATTAAAAAGTCCGGCAATTACATTAATTGCCAAACGTTTGGTTCTGGTAATTGGGATAATTGTTTTTACAGTATCAATTGGCAATTCGCAAGTTGATAAAACCTATGTAAGCAAAGATCCTTCTAAAGAAAAACCGGCTGGCAATATCCAGCCCGTTAACAATGCACCTGTTCAAAATCCAAAAGCAGATCTTATTTATGAAAATATGGGTGAACATGCTCCCAGTGTCAATGATCCTGATTTTAGAAATAAAATGGAAGAATGGGCAAAAAACTATCCGGAAGAATTTAACGCATGGATGATAAAATCAAATGAATCCAACCCTGGTTTAAAAACATCTGATTATCCTGCCTATAATCAAACCTCTGCAAACATTCATCAAAAAATTGCTGAACATGCTCCTGAAATGGGTGATCCCAACTATGAAGCCAAAAAACAGGAATGGATGAAAAACTACCCCGAAGAATACAAGGAATGCATGTCAAAAGCTTCATCCAATAATGGACAGAACATCAAAACATCTCAGAAAACAAATCAACCATCAGCAAATGTTCAGCAAAAAGTTGCCGAACATGCACCGGATATCAATGATCCGGATTATGATGCCAAGAAACTTGAGTGGATGAAAAATTATCCCGAAGAGTACAATGCTTTGATTGAAAAATCGGCAAATACCAATACCGGCCTTAACACCGGAACAAACAACAGTATTCAAAAAACGCCTGAATTAATTCTTGATAATAATACAGATGCCCGTACCACAGAACAAATTGAAAACAATAAAATTCAAAATTCAAAAGCAGGTTCAGAGGCAAACGGAACGACGCGGGTTGAGAAAAAACCTCACATAAAAGTAGCTGAACATGCTCCTTATTTTGATGATCCCGACTATACTGCAAAAAAAGCTGAATGGGTTAAAAATTATCCTGAAGAATACGAGCAAGTGTTGAACTCCGAAAACGGTCAGCAAAACAAATAACCAGATAATTATTCAATTGTTAAATAATAAACTTAATAATATGAAAACAAGCACCTTTTTTCACAGAAAATCATGGACAATATTGAAAAAGCTCTTTACGTTCATGGCCCTGCTGACTTTTACGACAAGTTTTGCCGCATGGGGACAAACCATCACCATTGGTTCCGGCACCACTTACTCTGCGTTGAATACTATATCTCCGTATACCACCAATTATATGGATGGCCGGCATCAATATCTTATTCTTGCAAGTGAGCTTACTGCTGCCGGTGCACAGGCAGGCACCATCACCCAGTTCGGATTAAATTTATATGCGGTTGGCGGTCAGCCTATGAATGGATTTACTGTTTCTTTAAAACAGACTGTCTCCACTGAATTAACAACTACATATGAAACCGGTCTTACAACAGTATATTCAAATGCCGCTTATACTCCGGCGGGAACAGGTTGGCAAATGCTGACTCTTGATTTACCTTTTGCATGGAACGGAACTTCTAATTTATTAGTACAAATCTGTTTTGATAACACAACCTATTCATCAAGTTCATCCATTTATTATTCAACTGTTACCGGAAATTTACATCATTATGGATATGCCGATAACGAAACAGGATGCTCGATGACAGCCCCAACTTATAATAACGTTAATACATACAGAGCAAACATGCGGTTTGTATTTAGCTGCACCTCGCCTGTTGGATTAGTGTATTCGTCATCATATTATATTACTAATGTAACTACCACGGGAGGTATAACTAACATTAACAATACCTCAACATATGCTTCGAGCGGATATAGCAATTATTATTATACAGATTTTTGCACTGCCTCACCCGGTTCTTCAATTACCTTTACATTAACCACCAGTACACTTGACCATCATTATTATATTTGGATCGACTGGAATAAAGACGGGGATTATCTTGATGCAAACGAAACGGTTTTGGCAACGACAGGTTATACTACCGGCTACACATTAAATTATACAGTACCTGTCGGTACAGCTGCCGGCCCATACAGAATGAGAATTGCCAACAGTTATTCAGGTGCGATCACCTCTTGCGGGCCGGCCTATTACGGTGAATACGAAGATTATATGTTTGTTGTTTGCACCTGCCCGTCTAATGAAACTTGTGCCGGAGCAACATTTATCTCCTCACTAGTTTCATCATATAATGCAAGCGGCGTCCTCGGTTGTACAGATGATTGTGCCGGAGGTGCATATCATGATGTATTTTACCGCTTCAGTCCAAATACAACCGGTTCATACACTGTAGATATGGGCTACAGCTATGGGGATACCTATATGAATATATATTCCGGGTCATGCTGCTCAGGAACTCTTGTTGCTTCGGGTGATGAAGAATTTGGCGGCAGTGATCCTAAGGTTACATTAACATTAACAGCAGGAATAACTTATTATTTTGAATGCGGAAGTTGGTCTACATCCGAATCATATGCAAATGCTGCCTATAACTTCAACCTTGTACGTAACTGTGACAGTATCCCGGCAAATGAAACTTGTGCAGGAGCTGTAGCAATACCCGGTACAATCAGTTCATACGGTACAAGTGGAATATTAGGCTGCTCTGATGATTGTGCGGGTTTGCCCTATTTTGATGTTTTTTATACTTTCACTCCCCAGGCAACCGGTTCTTACACTATTGATATGGGCCTTAGCGGTGGAGATACTTACCTGAAGATATATTCCGGCACCTGTTGTACCGGTACTGTTGTGGCGGTGGGTGATCAGGAATACGGAGGAAATGACCCAATGGTAACCGTCACCCTCAATGCAGGCACAACTTATTATATATCATGCGGCAGCTGGTATTCAACTGGTTATGAAAATTCCGCATACAATTTAAACATCGTCAGAAACTGCGACAGCGTGCCGGCAAATGAAACTTGCGCAGGAGCTGTTGTCATTTCTAATTATAGTATACCATACAGCACAAGCGGGATTCTCGGATGTACCAATGATTGTTCCACCTATCCATATAATGATGTTTTCTATTCCTTCACTCCTTTTTATACTGGATCATATACGGCTGATATGATCGGCAGTGACGGAAATACGGAGATGAAATTATGGAGCGGTGGCTGCTGCGGCACTCAACTGGCCTATGATGATAACAGCGGCGGCGGCCTTGACCCGCAAATAACATATACATTAGTCGGAGGAACAACATATTATTTTGAGTGCGGCAGCTATTATTCCGGCGGTTATACAAATGCACCATTTAATTTCCATCTGGTACGTAACTGTTCTCCCCAGACAAACGAAACCTGTGCGACAGCAAAATACATCAACTCAACAATTTCAACATATAGTGTATCTGATACTCTCGGATGTACCGATGATTGTTCCGGATATCCATATCATGATGTTTTCTATTCTTTTACACCACAGGCTTCCGGCTCATATACAGCTGACATGTACCTGAGTGATGGCGATACCTATATGAAAATTTGGTCAGGTTCATGCTGCGGAACATTTGTAGCCGGCAATGATGATGGCGCCGGTGATTGGGACCCTCAGATTACATTAACATTAACCGCAGGAACAACTTATTATTTTGAATTAGGAAGTTTGTCGAGTTATTCATATATGTTAAATACCGCTTTCAACTTTAACCTGGTAAGGAATTGCGACAGCGTACCGACGAATGAAACCTGTGCCGGAGCAGTTAATATCATTAATGCAAGTATTCCATACAGCACCAGCGGAATCCTTGGATGTACAAATGATTGCAGTTCATACCCCTATTATGATGTGTTTTATGCTTTCACACCATATTTTACAGGTTCATACACTGCCGACATGCTTAACAGCGATGGCGACACTTATATGAAATTATGGAAAGGAACATGCTGCGATACATTATTGACATATGGCGATGATGAAGCCGGTGGCATGGATCCAAGAATAACGTATACCTTAATTGGTGGAACAACATATTATTTCGAATGTGGCAGCTATTATTCAACAGGTTATCACAATGCTCCGTTTAATTTCAATCTTGTTCGTAACTGTTCTGCACCCGCTAATGAAACTTGTGCTGGTGCAACTAATATTACATTTTCGCAGATAGCTGCAGGGTATAATACCTCCGGTACCCTTGGTTGTACAAACGATTGCGGAGCCTATCCGTATCATGATGTTTTCTTCAGATACGACTGCACCATGACAGGTATTTACACGTTCGATATGCGAAACAGCGATGGCAATACGGAAATGAGAATATGGTCAGGATCATGTTGCGGAACCCTTGTCGCCTACGATGACAACAGCTATGGTGGCTATGATCCACAAATAACGATTACAATGACTGCCGGAACATCATACTGGATAGAATGTGGAAACTATTACACATATGATTATTACACAGGTACTGCTTACAACCTGTATGCAAGTTACAAACCCTGGAATGATGATTGTTCCGCTGTTACCCCTGTTGCTCTTCCCGTAGGTTCTACACTGACATTCACCGGAAATAATACAAATGCAACTATTGACTGTTCCTTACTCACCTGGGCAAATGTTTGGCACGCATTCACAACAACACAATGCTCAGATGTAGTTGTTGATCTTTGCGGTACTTCTCCTTTATTTAATACTGTTGGTATAATATTGACCCAATGCGCATGCTCTTCTTTGATTTTCGGTTCCTATAATTCTTCTGAATGCGGTGACGGTAACTATACTATCCATTTTAATGATTTACCGGCAGGAACATATTATTATGCCGTCTATTCAGAACCTTCATGTCAGGGAAATTATACTGTGCATGTAACAGCAGGGTTACCTACTACCGTGCCTACAACAGTAACAGCAACGCCATCCACTATTCTTTGCGGCAATGGTTCTTCAGAATTAAATGCTATTTCTGCAGGAAACTCGATCAATTGGTATACTGTTGCAACCGGAGGAACACCTTTTGCATCAACAGCCAGCGGTGTTAATACAATAGTAAGCCCATCCTCAACCACTACCTATTATGCAGAAGCTTCCGCCGGTGGAAATAATGACACTATTACCACAACATTTGTACACGGAAATAGTCAAAATGGAAATATGTTTGATGTAACAGTTTTACAAGATATTACTGTTTCAAGCTTTGATATAAACCTGGAAACCAGTGCAACAGCTGATGTCGCTGTATATTATAAATCAGGCACCCATGTAGGTTTTGAAGGTACGCCTTCTGCATGGACACTGGCTGGCACAGCAAGCGGTATTGTTTCCAATGGTTCTGATGTTATAACGCATCTAAATCTAAATCTGAACCTGCATCTAACAGCAGGCCAGACATATGCTTTCTATGTAACAACAACCAATGGCACATTAATCGGATATACAAATGGCACTGCCGTGGGTAATGTTTATTCCTCAAATTCACAAATCCAGGTTAAAGAAGGAATCGGGATACAATATCCTTTTGGCACAGTATATTCACCCAGGATTTGGAACGGTATTATCAGGTACATTTCCGGTGCTTGCGTATCAACACGTACTCCGGTTACTGTAACCGTTACTTCTTCACCTTCCGCCCCAACCCCGGTAACCGCAACACCTCCAACTATTTGTAGCGGCAGCACGTCTCAATTAAATGCAACATCTGCAGGCAACACTATTGAGTGGTTCACAGTGGCAACAGGAGGAACCAACATCGGAACCAGCAATAGCGGCATTAATTTCCCTGTTAGCCCGACTTCAACAACAACATATTATGCAGAAGCCGAAGCAGCTCATACTTCCACTGTAGGCCCATTAAATCCTACAAATACAGGCACTTTCAGCTCTGCTACCCTTAATGTACAGTATCTGATATTTGATGTAGCAAACCATCCGACCAAAATAGCCTCGGTGGATATTTTCCCCACAGCAACTATTGGTTCAACATTCAGCATTCTGATTTTAGATGCCGCTGGAAATCAAATATTTACAACAGGTTCATTACTTACAACTGTAACCGGAGGAGAAAAACAAACCGTACCTATTAATTTCACAGTTCCGGTAGGTACTTCATACAGAATGCAAATGGGTACAAACCCCGGACTGAATCGTAATACTGCAGGCGCTGTTTATCCCTATACCAACGGAAATATTTCCATTACTGATAACAGTTTTAGCGCAGGTTATTATTATTACTGTTACAACTGGGGGATAGAACAACCATGCTCAAGCCCTCGTACACAGGTGGCAGTTAATGTTAATCCTATAAACACCATTACCCTTACTGCAGGTGGAACTCAAACCAAATGTATCAATACGCCTATCACAACCACAACGTATGCAACTACCGGTGCTACCGGTGCTACCGTTGCAGGATTGCCAACCGGGGTTACAGGAAGCTGGGCATCTAATGTTGTTACTATTAGTGGCACACCTACAGTGGCTGGAACATACATTTATACTGTTACTTTGACCGGTGGCTGTGGTACAGTTACTGCAAATGGAACTATTACCGTTACTCCTGCCAACACAATTACGCTCACAGCTGGTGGAACACAAAGCTTATGTGTTAACACCCCTATCACTACTACAACCTACTCAACAACAGGAGCCACGGGGGCAACAGTTACCGGTTTACCTGCCGGTGTTGCCGGAACATGGGCTTCAAATGTCGTTACCATCAGCGGGACACCTACTGCTACAGGTACTTATACGTACACAGTAACGTTAACCGGTGGGTGTGGTACCGTCACTGCTAATGGAACCATCACTGTTGTTCTTAACAACACTATAATATTAACAGCCGGCGGAGCACAAAGTGTATGTGTTAACACACCTATTACTACAACAACGTACTCAACTACGGGGGCTTCAGGCGCTACCGTTACGGGCCTGCCTACAGGTGTAACCGGAACATGGGCTTCAAATGTTGTGACCATCAGCGGATCTCCCTCTGCTACCGGAACATTTGTCTATACAGTAACTTTAACCGGTGGCTGTGGCTCCGTTACAGCTAACGGTACGATTACTGTCAAACCAAACAACACTCTGACATTAACGGCCGGTGGTACTCAGGCAAAATGTATTAATACACCGATTACCACTACTACTTATTCAACTACAGGTGCAACCGGCGCTACTGTTACCGGTTTGCCGACTGGCGTCACCGGAGCGTGGGCTTCAAATGTAGTAACCATCAGCGGTACTCCCACCGTCGCTGGTACTTACGTATACACTGTTACATTATTGGGCGGCTGTGGCACTATCACGGCTAATGGAACTATTACCGTGAACCCGAATAATACGCTTACCTTAACTGCCGGTGGTACCCAAACTGTAACACTGGGCAATCCTATTACCACCACTACTTATGCAACCACGGGCGCAACAAGCGCTACCGTTACCGGTTTGCCTACAGGCGTCATCGGATCATGGGCTTCAAATGTGGTGACCATCAGCGGCACTCCTACCACAACCGGAACCTATACATATACGGTTACTCTTACAGGTGGCTGCGGAACTGTCACGGCTAATGGTACTATTACCGTTAACAGCGCAGCAACAAATTACACAATTAGTGGTAAAACTGTTTATGTCGGCAAGGCCAATGTTGGAAGCCCTGTACCGAATCCGCCAACATATATTACTGTAAAATATGCAATTGACAACGTTATTGTAATTCTTAAAAATTATCCGGCAGGTACTGAAGTTGCAAGAGACACAAGCAATGCCCTCGGATTGTATCAATTCAATAATATCGCAAACGGCAGTTACACCATGTCTTATGACAAATATTTAATCGACACGGTAGTATCCGGAAATGATATTACTGCTGTTGATGTCGCTTTGGTTAAATACTTTGTTGGTGCAGATACAATGGTTGATCCTTCCAGAAACTTCTCTGCTAAGTATAAAAAGGCTGCCAATGTCGACAATAACACTTCTATCAATGCTGTTGATGTTGCCAGAATTAAAGCCAAAGTCGGATCACCTTATGCTCCGGCCAAAAACTTCCCGAAAGGAAACTGGGTGGCTATCGATACCCTTGTTACCGTTGCCGGCGCTAACCTAAACCTGCAGCTCAAAACCATTTGCTACGGCGATTTCAACGGATCAAGCAGCAAATACCGCGATTCATTGACTTCTTGGTCGGCCGCCAAATCTCTCCCGGTTAATTTCATCAGCCAGTCCGACGAATCTGTTATTACTAACGATCATGAGTATTTTGAAGTGCCTTTGAGAATCAGTACCAAAATGAACGATTTCTCTGCTCTTGGACTCGAACTGAATTACTTGAGCAACGACTTCAAACTCGTCAACGTTTCAATGCCGAAACTGGATTCTAAAAATGGCCCCGTTAAGATTAATCCGACTATGGAGGAAATCATGACCGACAACAATGACCTGTTGGTTACCGACGAAGACGGCGTTATCAGGGTGGTTTATGCTACCACAAACCATTTCGACGTCGATGCTAATGATGAATTAATCAGGTTAGGGTTCCGCGCTGTCAACAACCTCAATCAGGGTCAGGTGGAATTTACACTCAATGGCCCCGGTGTTATCGGCGATATGTATGGACAAGAAGATGATAATGCTTACCTGATCATGCCCAAGATCTTTGTCCAGGGAAATAATACCGAAGCCGGTTTTGAATTTGCCGGATATCCAAATCCATTCAAGGGTAATGCTACTCTTACATACAGCCTGCCCGAAAATGGTTCTGTAAAAATCAATGTCTACAATGCTATTGGCGAAATCGTCAGCGAACTCGTTAATGAAACACAATCAGCCGGAAATTATTCTGTGGTATTTACTCCGCAGAACTTACCCGCCGGTATGTACACATTTAAACTTGAGTTTACTGGAATCAGCAAATCCAAATGCCTTGTTCTGAAAATGGTACATTGATCATTTTAACAATTTAAAAAGAAGAAGCTGTTCTTAACCAGACAGCTTCTTTTTTTTGGGGGAGTGACCCTTATTTCTATATGCTAATTCGAAATCAGGTACTAAATAACCTAAAACTCAAACAATTACTAATCTATTGATAAACAGGCAAAAATATATTTAAGTATTTATGGGCCGAATAAGAATAATTATTAATTTTGTAGTAATGATTTCCGAATGACTGCGAAAATTTCATTTATTTTAATATTTTGCTTTTCAACATTTTGGGCTTCGGCACAAAATACCGATGAATTATTTATAAGCGGGTTAAACAACTTCCAAAATGGCAATATAAATCAGGCAATTGATGATTTCACCAAAGTTATTGCATTAAAGCCGGACAATACGGATTCCTATTTTAACAGAGCTATCTGTTACGTAAAACTTGAAAAATACAAGGAAGCAATTTCAGACTATTCGAATTGTATTGAATTAAAGCCAAATGATGATAATTCATTTTTTAACAGGGGCATGCTTTATAAAGACATGAACAAAATAAAAAATGCCCTGTCCGATTTTAATATGGCTATTAAAATTAATCCAAATATACCAGACACATATTACCATCGTGGGCTTATTTATCAAAATATGGGATTTGATACGCTGGCCATAAATGATTTTAAGCAGTTTATTTCTTTTCGTCCTAAAATGATTGAGGGCTATTATGCTCTTGCATGCCTTTATGATGAAATGGAAGAATACCAGGCCGCCATAGATGTTTATTCGTCTCTTCTCATGATTGATTCTACATATGCAAAAGCATACTTCAACCGGGCATATGATTATGATTTAATTAAAAACAATCAAAATGCCATAGATGATTATTCAAAATCAATAAATTACGATAATAAAAATGCTGATGCATATTTTAACAGGGCCTATATTTTTAATGAATTGAACGAATTTGATAAATCTATTTCTGATTATACCCATGCTATTGAACTTGAACCTTTGATAGCAGATGCATATTTCAACCGTGGAATGGTAAAAATCAGTGCAGGAAGAAAATACGATGGATGTCGGGATGTAAAAAAAGCCACATCCCTGGGGGACAGGACTGCAAAGAAATATCATTCAGTTTACTGTAAGTAACGATTTTAAAAGAAGTTTTGTTTGTTAAACTTTAAAACTTATTGAAAATTAACCACAATCAGGAGTGGAAAATGTTTGCATGTCGAAAAAACAATAACTTTGTAATTAACCCAATTAGCTGATAAAAAATGTTACGGAAAGCCTCTTGTTTTTTTCGAAGTATCTTCTTCCTCTATTACGATGGTTTCCGCAATATGACAGTAGGAAAAAAATTGTGGTCAATTATTTTAGTAAAACTATTTATAATATTTGTTCTGCTTAAACTTTTTTTCTTTCCTGATTTTTTAAAAAGCAGGTTTGAAAACGACGATCAAAGAAGTAATTATGTATTAGAACAACTGACTGGTAAAAAATAACAGAATAATTTAATGATAGCGGATATTGATCTTTCATTGGTAAACTGGTCAAGGGCTCAATTTGCTCTTACTGCAATATACCATTGGTTTTTTGTTCCTCTTACCCTGGGTTTATCTTTTATGATTGCCATAATGGAAACTATTTACGTCAGGACTGGCAAAGAGGAATGGAAAAGGATCACCAAATTCTGGATGAAATTGTTTGGGATTAACTTTGCTATTGGAGTAGCGACCGGTATTATCCTGGAATTTGAATTTGGAACAAATTGGTCAAACTATTCATGGTTTGTTGGTGATATTTTTGGCGCTCCTTTGGCTGTTGAAGGAATTCTTGCCTTTTTCCTTGAATCAACATTTATTGCTGTAATGTTCTTTGGATGGGACAAAGTCAGCAAAAAATTTCACCTCACTTCTTCGTGGCTTGTAGCCTTTGGTTCAAACCTTTCCGCCTTGTGGATCCTGGTCGCAAACTCCTGGATGCAATATCCCGTGGGCATGGAATTCAATCCGGAAACAGCCCGTTGTGAAATGCTGAATTTCTGGCAAGTATTATTGTCACCGGTGGCAGTAAACAAATTTCTGCATACAATTACCTCTTCATACGTTGTCGCGGCTCTATTCATTATCGGGTTAAGTTCATGGTATCTTTTAAAAAAACGGGAGCTGCTCCTGGCAAAAAAAAGCATCATCCTGGCTTCATTGTTTGGTCTGTTATCTGCGCTTTTTGTTGCATTGACCGGTGATGGTTCAGCTTATATGATAGCTCAGAAACAACCAGCGAAATTAGCCGCAATAGAAGGGCTATACCAGGGAAAAGAAGGTGCAGGGCTTATTGTTTTTGGAATCCCAAAACCCGACGCACACAAAAATAAAACTGACAATTTCCATTTCAAATTTGAAATCCCCAAAATGCTATCGCTGCTCGGATACCGTGATGCTGATGCTTACGTGCCGGGTATTAAAGACCTGACGGACGGTAATAACAGCTATAATATTATGTCTGCAACCGATAAAATGGCAAAAGGCCGGTTGGCCATATCAGCGCTGAAGTCATTCAAAGATTTTAAAAAAGAAAAAAATGAACCCGGGGCAGATTCGGTATTACAAATTT
>Ga0209098_1003815_pt1 | contig 12101 bp, 10 predicted proteins | sample AD_JPNHW1_MetaG_FD_184429 | JGI IMG/M metagenome (GOLD analysis project Ga0209098, IMG submission 184429) | Active sludge microbial communities of municipal wastewater-treating anaerobic digesters from Japan - AD_JPNHW1_MetaG (SPAdes) (version 2) | ecosystem: Engineered > Bioreactor > Anaerobic... | reverse complement strand
AATCAGAGAAGACTCATACTTGCTGGGAATTTCCATTTAGAAAAAATTTCAGTCATAAATTTTATAAAATCGTACAAAAATATAAAAAATGGAATTGGATGAATGAAATGGGGAAGATTTAAGAAGTTATTAGAAAAAAAAGGAGACATCGTCTGATGTCTCCCAAAAAACTATCCCCCAAACTAAAACGCCAAACATGAAAAAGACTTGATCTGACTGAAATCAATCATGTTTGTAATTGATTTCGTGTACAAATATAAAACCGGATTTTAAATCATGCAAGTTTTTTCTCATGATTTTTATGGCTTTTTTTAAATTTTTTTTGTTATGGCTCATTTTCTGATATTTAAAAAGTCAATTTTTTAAAGAAAAAATTGACTTTTTAAGAAAAAAACAGTATGCGTTATGTGTACGCAATTACAAATATGTATCTGCATTTATATACGTAAGGTTAAACGCATCGGCCACCCCTTTGAATACAACATTCCCATTCAAAACATTTAGACCCTTCTTCAAAGCGGGGTCATTCACACAAGCATTTTTCCAACCCAGATCTGCTATTTTTATGGCATACGGGAGCGTCGCATTGGTCAATGCAATGGTTGATGTACGAGGAACAGCGCCTGGCATATTCGCCACACAATAATGAATAATTCCGTCGATCACAAATACCGGATTATCGTGAGTTGTTGGATGGGTTGTTTCAAAACATCCACCCTGATCCACAGCTACATCAACCATCACGGTTCCGGGTTTCATCAGTTTCAGCATATCATGTGTAATCAATTTTGGAGCTTTAGCACCTGGAATAAGTACAGCGCCAATAACCAAATCATGCGAAGGTAACAGCTCACAAATATTGTAATGGCTACTCATCATGGTTTTTACATTGGCGGGCATTACATCCGCAATATAACGCAGCCGTTTGGTACTTACATCCATGATGGTCACATCGGCACCCAGCCCGGCAGCCATCTTTGCTGCTTCCATTCCTACAATGCCACCACCAAGGATAAGCACTTTCGCAGGTAAAACCCCGGGGACTCCTCCAAGTAAAATACCTCTTCCGCCATAGATTTTTTCAAGATATTTTGCTCCTTCATGAACCGACATCCTCCCGGCAACTTCCGACATAGGGACTAAAAGAGGCAACGACCGATCCTCCAATTCAACAGTCTCATAGGCAATACAGATCGAATCTGATTGAATCATCGCCTTCGTTAATGCTTCCGAAGAGGCAAAATGAAAGTATGTAAAAATAATCTGATCTTTTTTTATCAAACCATATTCAGGTTGAATTGGCTCTTTAACCTTTATAATCATTTCAGAAACGCCATACACTTCCTCAATGGTTTCTAACATCTTTGCGCCAGCAGCCACATAATCCTCATCCTGATATCCACTACCAGTACCAGCTTGTCGCTGGACAAAAACGTCATGATTGTTCTTTACAAATTCAGCAACACCTGCGGGCGTTAAAGCAACTCGGTTTTCGTTGTTCTTAATTTCTTTTGGAATACCTATTATCATAGCAAAAAAAGTTAAAATGAATAACCAAAAATAAGTCCGACATGTTCATAAAAATATGACAAAAACCATAATAATGAGAAGGTTAAAAAAAGATGATTTGACCACCAATTCTTATCAGTTTAACAGATTTTCAAGAGTATTAATTTGAAACACATTATTTGAACGAATTTTTTATTTCAATTTGTTAATTATATCTTTGGGCGGTTTGTTTAAAACAAATTTATTTATGCCTGAAGTATCGAAACGCGGGAATAGAATGCCCGAATCTCCTATCCGAAAATTGGTTCCTTACGCTGATAAAGCGAAAGCTGAGGGGAAAAAAGTTTACCACTTAAATATTGGGCAGCCCGATCTGCCTACACCCAAAGTAGCTCTTGAGTCGATACAAAACATCAACAGAGAAATTTTGGAATACAGCCCCAGTGAAGGTATTCGTTCGTACCGGGAGAAGCTCGTTCATTATTACGCCAAGTATAAGATTGACTTAACAGCCGACGATATTATCATTACATCCGGCGGATCTGAAGCGGTGACCTATGCTTTTCTTGCCTGTTTGGATCCTGGCGATGAGATCATTGTTCCGGAACCTTCGTATGCAAACTATACGGCATTCGCCATTGTTGCAGGAGCCATTGTAAAAACAATCCCTTCAAAAATTGAAGAAGGTTTTGCACTTCCTCCGGTTGAAGAGTTTGAAAAATTAATTACCCCAAAAACAAAAGGCATATTAATTTGTAATCCGAACAATCCCACCGGGTATCTTTATACCCAAAGTGAAATGTTCAAAATACGCGATTTGGTTAAGAAGTATGACCTTTACCTCTTTTCAGACGAAGTCTATCGTGAATTTTGTTACACCGGGGCACCCTATATTTCTGCATTCCATCTGGAAGGAATTGAAAACAATGTCGTATTGATCGACTCTGTTTCAAAGCGATATAGCGAATGCGGTATTCGAATTGGCGCTCTCATTACCAAAAACAAAGCCTTACGTCATAATGTAATCAAATTTTGTCAGGCCAGGCTTAGCCCCCCTCTTATTGGCCAAATCATTGCAGAAGCTTCGCTGGACACCCCCGATGAATATATGCTTGAAATATACAATGAATATGTCGAGCGCCGGAAGTTCCTGATCGACGGGCTGAACCGCATCAATGGCGTTTATTCGCCCATCCCAATGGGTGCTTTTTACACGGTAGCCAAATTACCCGTTGACGATACGGACCGATTCTGTGAATGGTTGTTAAGCGATTTTTCATACGAAAACCAAACCATTTTTATGGCACCAGCTTCAGGCTTTTACACAACTCCTGGCTTAGGCAAAAATGAAGTCAGACTTGCTTACGTTCTCAATAAAGAAGATTTGGGTAAGGCTTTAAAAATTTTGGAAGAAGCATTAAAGGTTTATCCTGGAAGAACTATTTAATGTTTTGCAAATTGATCGAAACGTTTATGTTTTCATCAACGATTTGTGTTTTCAATGCCTATTAACAAAAAGCGATATCGTTTGCATTTAGAAATTTTTATAGATATTCGAATTCATTATACCAAGAAAATTCTCGATGAAAGAAGAAATAATTGACAGCAAACATACCCGGTTTTAAAGAAAATGACTATTTTAACCCAATTTTAAATCGATGGGGTATATGTGCAAGAGGATTATTTATTCATTTTTGATTTTGACGTTTTTATTTGCTTTTACGAACCAGAACCAAGTAAGAGCTGATATTAAAAACGGCTACTTGTTTAAAAACAATAAACCGACAAACAGCCTTTTATCACCTGATCATCAACAAAACTGGTCGCGTTTTACTCATCCCAACTGCCAAAATTCATTTACTACAACAGTCATTTCAGCGATTTATGAGAAGATCCCATGTGTGGTGCCATTCCGGTTTGTTCTGGGATTAATAACCATTAATGAGGAAACCGATGAAATCCGATTAAGCAAAACAGGGATGTTTTGGGTTGGGATAATTGTTATTATCATCTTTATTGCATCAACTTACTTTTTCAAAGGGAAAAGACAAAAATATCTTGAGCACGAAAAATATTTGATGCAATCATTGATCGACAATATGCCTGATACAATTTATTTTAAAGACCTTGACAGTAAATTCACCAGAGTTAATAAATCACAAGCAAAATTGTTGGGTGTTAAGCGGCCTGAAGATGTTATCGGAAAATCTGATTTCGATTTTTTCAAACATGCACAGGAGGCGTATGAAAATGAGCAGGAAATTATCCGTACCCGCGTGCCAATAATCAATAAAATCAATAAAATCGAGACAAATGGGGAAATACGATATTTGTCCGACACCAAAATTCCATTATTGGATCCTCATGGCAAGTGCATTGGAACGGTGGGTATAACACGCGATATTACCAGCTTTAAAACAGCTGAAGATATCATGCTCGAGACACAGGCCAAATTCAAGGCACTTTTCGAAAATGCCCCATTGGCAATATTCCGGCTCGACAAAGAGATGAAGGTGGTTGAATATAACTATCGTTTCAGAAAAATGTTCGGATATTCATCGACCGACGACCTCTCTCAAATAACATCACACGATTTGCTGGTTGACCCTGATTTAGGTGGCCTTATCCTTGACACTATTCTTGAAACGAAGGAGGTGAACACCGAAATCATGATGAAAAAGAAGAATGGTGAACAGTTCATTGCCAACCTTACCCTATCTCTATTAGAAGAAGGGTTTAAAGAAATGTCGATCGAAGGTATTGTTGAGGATATTACACAGGTTGCCAAAGCAAGGGATGAGATCATCAAAGCAAAAGACAAAGCTGTTGAAGCTGATAAATTGAAATCCCTTTTCCTCGCAAACATGAGCCATGAGATCAGGACACCGATGAATGCAATCATTGGCTTTACCAATATGCTACGGGAAGAAAACATTACACCACAGGAACGCAATACCTTTATCGATGTCATTCAGAGTAATGGGAATTCGCTCATGGCGTTGATCGACTCAATTGTTGACTTCTCGAAACTGGAATCAGATCAAATGAGTATCAGCCTGAGTGAGTTTAATTTCAACTCCCTTTTCGACACAATATGTTCCCATACAGAAAAAGCACTCATCTCGGAAGAAAAACCTCATATCAAACTGATCCGAACAAAAGGGACAACAGAAAATATACGGATTGTTTCAGACCGGCACCGGCTGCACCAGGTACTAAACCACCTGACCTCAAATGCCGTGAAGTTCACCGATAATGGTGAAATTGAAATCGGCTACCAAGTCGAAGACGGATCTCTGGTTGTTTTTGTCCGAGATACCGGAATTGGTATCCCAAAAGACAAGCTAGAGGCGATTTTTGACCGATTTACCAAAATAAACAACGACAAAAACAGGCTTTTCAGAGGAACAGGTATTGGTTTAACCATTTCAAAAGGTCTGATGGAGTTGATGGGTGGGTCAATTGGAGTTGAGTCTGAACTACACAAAGGTTCAACCTTTTGGATAAAACTGAACTTATCTGATCGTAATAATAACGTATAAAAGTTATTATTCTTGACAATAATAAAATGAATCATTACTTTTATCAGTAATTTAAAATAAGGACAAATGAAAGACGATTCCAAGCCATTAATCCTGATAGTAGAAGATGTCGAGTCGAACTATCTTTATCTAAATGCGGTCCTTACAAAACTGGATGCGCACATTGAATGGGTTAAAAACGGGTTAGAAGCAGTAAATTTCGCGAAAGGACATCCTGAAACCGATTTAATATTGATGGACCTGCAAATGCCCGAAATGAATGGTTACGATGCTTCGAGGGAGATAAAAAAAATATATCCCGAGATGATTATTATTGCACAAACAGCTTTTGCGATGTCCGACGACCGATCGAAAGCTCTGGAAGCTGGTTGCGACGATTACCTTGCGAAACCAATCCGCTCGAAAGACCTGCTCGACACCGTAAATAAATATTTGAACAAGTAACGTTAAGTTCACCGATAAATTGAAAGTCCGAAGCAGCTTGTTTCGGACTTTTTTTTAGCTTTGGTCCGGGGAATGAGGATCGTATAATGTTTCCCATTAAACGTATGAATAAACGAATAAGAATTCTGTACCCAGTACTGCTGGCTTTGGTGTTGTCGATTGGAATCATTCTTGGCTCCAGAATCCAAAAAAATATCAACAGGACCAATATGCAATCGATGAGCTTATATCAACCTGATAAATTATCGGTTATAACCAAACTCATTGAAAAAGATTACGTCGACACCATAAATAAAAATGAGTTGATAGAAAAAGCGATTCCAACGGTCCTGGAAGAACTTGACCCTCATTCCTCCTATATCCCTGCCAGTGAAATGAAAGATGTTGCCGAAGAAATGAGGGGTAACTTCTCAGGAATCGGCGTTCAGTTTGTCATGCAAAGTGACACCGTTGCCGTTGTCGACGTGATATCCGGAGGACCTTCTCAAAAACTTGGGATCTTGGCCGGAGACCGGATCATCAAAGTAAATCAAAAAGTTGTATCTGGTATAGGCCTCAAAAGCGACAGCATCGTATCTCTTTTAAAAGGGAAAAAAGGAACCACCGTTAATGTAAGCATCGAGCGCCGTGGGTTCAACAATCTGATCGATTTTGAAATCACCCGCGACGAAATTCCCTTATTCAGTATAGATGTCTCATACCTGATAAAAGAGAACATCGGCTTCATTAAAGTAGATCGATTTGCAGAAACAACCTATAAAGAATTCAGGTCTGCTTTGGATGAACTTGCCGCAAACGGAGCCCAAAAGCTAATCGTTGATTTGAGGGGAAACTCCGGAGGCTATCTGCAAGCGGTCTTCGAAATGGTCGATGAATTTCTCCCCGAAGGAAAAATGATCGTTTACACCGAAGGGAAAGCCCGGCCCCGCTACGAATACATTGCCACAAAAAATGGGATTTGGAACGAAGGCGACCTGGTGGTTTTAATCGACGAATACTCTGCTTCGGCCAGTGAAATTTTTGCCGGGGCTATCCAGGACAACGACCGAGGATTAATTGTTGGCAGGCGTTCATTCGGCAAAGGACTGGTGCAGGAACAAATTCCATTCATCGACGGGTCTGCTTTGCGTCTCACTGTTGCCCGTTTTTATACACCAAGTGGCCGTAGCATCCAAAAATCATACAAAGATGGGAATGAAGCCTATCGGATGGATCTTTACAATCGAATCAAACACGATGAATTGACCAGAAAAGATAGTATCCATTTTAAAAACAACCTGAAATACGCCACGGTAGGAGGAAGAACCGTTTATGGTGGTGGTGGTATAATGCCCGACATCTTTGTTCCTGCGGATACCAGTGGCATAAATTCATTTTACACGGAGGTTGTTTCCAAGAATCTGATCTATCCTTTTGCGTTCAAATATGCCGACCAAAACCGGCAAAACCTGAAAGTACTTCAAAACTATAAAGAAATTGAAAAGTACCTGAAGGATAAGAACGTCATAAGCCTGTTGATTAACCAGATAAAATTGTCGGGGATTCATTACACAACCAACGAGATGAATGAGTCGAAAACTCTTATTGAAATGCAACTGTACGCATTGATTGCCCGAAACATTATGGGGGACAAAGGCTTCTATCCAATCCTTTTTGAAATGGATCATACGGTTCAAAAAGCGGTTGAAATCCTTAACAAAAACTGGACAAGCAAGGAAATTGTCCAGTACAACCCCGGAGTATAATTAAGTCAGTGATTTATAGGTTTTGTCGATATTGAAGGCAAAATCCCCAATTTTTTCACACTGAGAAAAGATATCGGTATAGATAATGCCCGCATCATAATCATAAACGCTTTTCTCCAGGTTTTCGAGGTGTTCATTCTTCAATATATCCCTGAAGTTATTGATCTCTGTTTCGGTCTCCTGAGCCATACTCAACGGGAGATTTTCTTCATGGGTCAACATCGTAACCATCGTATCAATGGCTTCCTGCACCATGTTAAACATCAATTGCAAGTTATTGTTCACTGGCTCAGGCAAGTCGATTCGATGAGCCTTCTTCCTTTCAACAATATTCAGCATATTGATACAGGTATTGGCAATACTTTCTAAGTCGGCAATAATCTCATACAATGCCCGAAGCATTTTAGAACTGTTTTCACTTAACCGACCCTCTCCCACTTTGGTAAGATAGTTCGCAATTTCTTTTTCAATTCGGTCGGCAAAAACTTCTTTCGAAAGAATACTCTCTTTCAAACTATTATATTCTTTTTCATTTTTCTCAAAAAGAATTTTTTCGATATTCATGTACATCTTTCGCACATTCTCAGCAAAAACAATCGTTTCACGCTTTGCCTGAAACAATGAAGCATCGGGTGTCGATAGCAATCCAATTTTGATATGGGTCAGTTTAAACTCATCGCTTCCTGCCCCTATTGGAATTCGTTTGGTCACCAGCTGGGAAATCTTCTTTACAAACTGAACCAGCACCAGCGTGTTCAATACATTAAATAAAGTATGGAACAAGGCAAGTGAAATTGGAATTGCCTTCAAATCCTGAAGCGGGTCTCCAATGCCTATGCCACACGATATAAAAACAACTCCCTTAATCAAATAAGGAAAAATGGCCAAAGCCCAAACAGCCCCAAAAAGGTTGAAAAAAGTACGGGCAAGAGCAACCCTTTTTGCCGTTACGTTGGCCACCTTCGCTACATCGACTGCAGCAACCGTTGTACCAACATTGATACCAAGCACCATCGAAACGGCAAGATCAAAAGAGATCCATCCCTGGAAACAAAGTACCAGGATTAATGCAAAAGTTGCATTTGAGGATCGGACAAGGATTGTACAAACAATACCAAAAGCAAAAAAGGTTATATAAGATAAATATGGCAGCGATTTAATGTAAGATACCGCATCAAGAAACCATGAATCGGTTACCGTAGGAATTGCACCTTTCAAAAATTCGAGGGAAATAAACAACAACGAGAAACCGAGTATCATTTCGCCCCAGTTCTTAACCTTACGGCTATTGGAAAAAATCAAAGGGATGCCCACACCGATCAGTGGCAACATAAAAGCTGCAAAATTCAACTTAAATCCAAACGCCGAAATTAACCATGCAGTCAGGGTCGTACCAATGTTGGCCCCCATAATGACACAAATGGCTTCGGTAAACCTCAACATTCCGGCATTAACAAAACTCACCACCATAACCGTGGTTGCAGAAGACGATTGGACCAAAGCAGTAACAAGAATCCCGATCAGAATCCCCTTAAACCGGTTTGTTGAGATAGACGAAAGAATCAGTTGCATCCATTGCCCCATCATTTTCTGCAACGATTCACTCATTAACTTCAAACCATAGAGGAATAAAGCGGTTGAGCCAGCTATTGTCAATAATAGAAGAATTTCTGACATAAATTTCTTTCGCTAAACCAACAAAATTAATATTCATAACAAAAAATGAGCACTTTGGATTAAACTTTTCTGAAGCTTTTGCATAAATCATCGATTAATACTACTTTCGAGGTAATCACGTATCTTAAATTTCATTGTTCACAAAAAGAAGCTAATGAGCACGTTTGAATCCCTTTACAACCTTTTTTCACAACAACTTATCGAAGAAATTTCCCAAATAAAAAGAAGGGTTCCCGAAAAGCTTTACGATCCGATCATCTACTCTTTGAATATGGGGGGGAAAAGAATCAGACCGGTAATGCTATTGATGTCGTATGAAATGTTTAAAACCGATATTGAGAAAGCACTGCCCGCTGCGGTAGCCATTGAACTCTTTCACAATTTTACGTTGCTTCACGACGACATCATGGATGAAGCAGGCCTTCGCAGGAATCTTGAAACGGTTCATGTCAGGTATTCCAATAATGCAGCCATCTTATCGGGCGATGCCATGTCGATCCTTTCGTATGAATACATTATTAGATACAACCACCTGAACGACGTTGTCAATCTGTTTACACAAACAGCTTTGAAAATATGTGAGGGACAGCAATTCGACATGGATTTCGAATCAAGAATGGATGTTTCGGTCGATGAATATCTGAACATGATTGGTCTCAAAACAGCGGTTCTTCTTGCTGCAAGTTTGAAACTGGGAGCAAATATTGCCGAAGCTCCTGAAAAAGAAGCTCAGCTCCTTTATGAAATTGGATACAATTTAGGTTTGGCATTTCAGTTGCAGGACGATCTGCTTGACACGTTCGGTGATCAGAAAACTTTCGGGAAAAATATTGGAGGTGACATTGTTTCAAACAAAAAAACGTTTCTGCTGATCAATGCACTGGAATTAGCAACCGAAGCCCAGCTGGCTGAACTCAAAAAATGGTTGAATTCAAAAGATTTTGACCGGCAGGAAAAAATCGACGCTGTTAAAAAATTATTTGTCGACCTGAATATCTATGAAATCACCAAATCAAAGATTGATTTCTATTTTCTTACGGCAAAAAAATGCTGGGAACAACTCAATCTGGAAGAACACCGGAAAGAAGGATTGCTAGACTTTGCAGTTAAATTAATGGACCGCCAAAATTAAATCATTCTGATCCCATCCAAAATAATAGATGCTTCTTTCAAATTTTTGTAATTTTAATTACTACTTTTAAAGCTCTAATTCTTATGTTATGTCAATTGTAGGCAAAGTATTACAGGTTATCGGACCAGTCGTAGACGTAGTATTCGACGATGAAAAATCGTTACCCAACATTTACGATTCACTCGAAATTAAGCGGGAGAATTCCACTCCATTGGTATTAGAGTGCCAACAACATATTGGTGAGAAAACAATTAGAACCATTGCGATGGATTCGACCGATGGGTTACGGAGAGGTGTAGAAGTAATTTCTACCGGTTCACCAATCATCATGCCTAATGGAGAAAACGTTTTGGGAAGGTTGCTGAATGTTACCGGAATACCAGTTGATGGTCTTAGCCCAATCGACAAGAAAAACGGGGTCAGCATTCATCGCGAACCACCAGAATTTAAAGAACTTACAAATGAAACTCAAATACTTTTCACCGGTATTAAGGTAATCGACCTGATCGAACCGTATGCCAAAGGTGGAAAAATTGGACTCTTTGGTGGTGCCGGTGTAGGAAAGACGGTTATCATCCAGGAATTAATCAATAACATTGCCATGGCTCATTCCGGACTTTCTGTTTTTGCCGGAGTTGGTGAACGTACCCGTGAAGGGAACGACCTTTTACGCGAAATGATCGAAGCCGGAATTGTTGATTATGGCGAGGAATTCCGCAAGGATTTGGAAAAAGGCGGTTGGGATCTTTCAAAAGTTGATCCTGAAAGGCTAAAATATTCAAAACTTGCCATGGTTTTCGGACAGATGAATGAACCACCGGGTGCTCGTGCACGGGTCGCCTTGTCGGGATTGGCTGTTGCAGAGAGCCTTCGCGACGGCGATGGCAAAGGCAGTGGACGTGATATTCTTTTCTTCGTCGACAATGTTTTCCGTTTTACACAGGCAGGATCTGAAGTATCGGCTCTTCTTGGACGTATGCCTTCGGCTGTAGGCTATCAACCTACGTTGTCATCCGAAATGGGTGCTTTGCAGGAAAGAATCACCTCAACCAAACACGGATCCATCACTTCGGTACAGGCGGTATATGTACCTGCCGACGACTTAACAGACCCGGCACCTGCAACGACTTTTGCACACCTTGATGCAACAACCGTATTAAGCCGAAAGATTACGGAATTAGGGATTTACCCGGCTGTTGACCCGCTCGATTCAAGTTCCAGAATTCTTACACCTGAAATTGTGGGAGAAGAACATTATGCTTGTGCACAACGGGTTAAACAACTACTGCAGCGCTATAACGAGTTGCAGGATATCATCGCTATTTTAGGAATGGACGAACTTTCTGAATCGGATAAGCTGATTGTTCACCGTGCCCGCAGGGTACAACGATTCCTGTCGCAACCTATGTTTGTAGCCGAACAATTTACCGGAGTGCCAGGTCAGTTTGTTTCCATTGAAGATACGATCAAAGGTTTCAACATGATTATGGACGGTGAGACCGATCAATATCCTGAAGCCTCCTTTATGCTTGTCGGTACAATTGAACAAGCCATCGAAAAAGGGAAAAAGTTATTATCCAAAGTAAACTAATTTCATGCCATGCGACTTGAAATAATTACACCGGTTAAGGTACTTTATAACGATGAAGTTACTCTGGTGCGGGTTCCTGGAGAAAAAGGGTCTTTCGAAATCTTAAAGGGCCATGCATCCATCATTTCTTCCCTTTCAAAAGGTGAAGTGAAAGTAATTGATGCGAACAAGAATAGCCTGTTTTTTGAAATCGAAGGGGGCGTTGTTGAATGCAAATCGGATCAAATTATTGTCCTTGCCAACAACGGAAATCCGAAGGAAGGCATTGATTAATAATCACCAAGAGCCATTTTCATCTTTTCCAAGCCTTCTCTTAATACGCTTAGCGGGCATCCCATGTTGAGACGCACAAAATGATGTCCGCCTGTTCCAAACAGTCCACCGGGGCTTAGTCCAACACCGGCTTCGACCAGTTTTTTGAAAGCATCTTCTGGTGTTATACTCAATTCTGAAAGATCAAT
>Ga0209098_1003808_pt1 | contig 12113 bp, 8 predicted proteins | sample AD_JPNHW1_MetaG_FD_184429 | JGI IMG/M metagenome (GOLD analysis project Ga0209098, IMG submission 184429) | Active sludge microbial communities of municipal wastewater-treating anaerobic digesters from Japan - AD_JPNHW1_MetaG (SPAdes) (version 2) | ecosystem: Engineered > Bioreactor > Anaerobic >... | reverse complement strand
GGTGTCCAGGTCGTACTTCAGCACCCAATGCACGGCGTCCCCGCCCTTTTCCAGGAACCCTTTTACCAGGAGCCCTTCGTCGATCAGCTCCGACAGCAGGGAGCGCAGTTCCCGCATGGGGATCTCCAGGCGCAGGAAGCGGGAGAGGTTCTCGGCGGTGAAGACGCCGAAGTTGCGGAACAGCAGGCGCAGATGCTCCAGCCGGGCCTCGCGCACCGTGAGACCGGACGGCGGCACCAGGGTTATGCGGTTGTTGCGACCGTAGGCCACGACCGTCGCCTTGTTCATCTCCCGCAGGGCGTCCTGGGTCCTTGACGGCCCGAGCACCGAACGTTCGAAAAAGGCCCGCCGGGGCATGGGCAGGTTCCTCTCCAGCATTCGTACCAAGGTCTTGGCGTCATCGCTCAGCTCCCTCCCCTTGGCATCCTGGAACAGCGACGCGTACTGCATGGTGGTGTACATCATCTGCTCCGGCAGCCCGGTAACGGAGTAGAGCAGCCCCTGCTCCACCAGGCGTTTCAATGGAACCTTTACGCGGCAACGGGCGAAGGCCGCCGGGTCGCCGCGGAAACCGCCGCTGCGCTTCACCCCTTCCATGACGTTCGGGTAGGCCTCCTTCGGCAAGAGCCCGGAACGGCGCATGGTGTAGCGCAGGAGGTCCTCCTTGCTGAACTGCCGTTCGACGCCGCCGCGGATCCACATGCCTTCCATGCGAACGTATCCGGCGTCCTGCAGCGCCTTTTCGGCGTCCCCTTGGACATCGTCGGCCGGGGTACCTAGCACCTCCTTCACGCGTACCATGTCCAGGCCCTGGGAGGCCTGGAACGAGAGCAGCTGCTCCAGCGCTTTCAAGACGTGAGGAAGGTACGAGGGTTCGTCCAGATCGATGGCCCGCACGTCCACGCACCCGCCGGCGTCCCACTTCTCCACGCCACCGACCACCGTCCCGTCCCGCAGCACCGGGAACACCCAGGAATCCCCGAAACGGGCGTTGGTGTCCGCCCAGCGCGGCTGCGCCGTCGGATCGTACAGGCTCACCACGCTCCACTCCTCGCCGCCGGGAACGAAGGAGCGCAGGGCCTCCAGCTCCTCGGTCATCATCACCATCTCGGCGGCCGTCTCTCCGACGGTGATCCTCTCCACGTTCAACCGGTCCAGGGCGTCGTCCACCTCGAACGGCGATAGGCCGGTGCTCATCCTCACCGCCATGGCCGGGACCGGGCCGTAGGCTTGAACGAAACGGCGCACCAGCACGTCGACCGGATCTCCTTCGTAGGTCGGTACGTCAATGGCCTGGTAGAAGTTCTCCCTCGACCAGTCCTCCCCCTCCTCGTACCTCCGCACGATGTACATGTTGCGGTCCAGACGGTCCAGCGAGTCCTTGATCGAGTCCTTGGTCTCCGGCATATCGCGCACCAGGTCGCGCATGCTCGCTCCGTCGAGGTCGCGTATCCTCTGCAGCACCCTTCCGTCCATGTCGTTGGGGGCGAAGTTGCGGTACGCCTTCACGTAGAGGGGCGCGTCCTCCTTCAGCACGTAACGCACGCGGCCGCGCACGAAGCGGCCGTTGAGCACGAGTCCGCTCTCCCGCAGGGACCTCCACTCCTTCAGATCGAAGTTCTCCACCCTTCGTCCGATATCATAGAGCAGCCCCATCTCCCCGTAGAAACGGATGCACTCCTCGATGCTGGCGAACTTCCGCTCCAGCTTGGACCTCTGGTACGCGTCCACCGTGCGGTGGTCGAAGACCTCCGAACCGTGCTTCAGGCGGAGATGGTCCCTCTTGAGCATGTATTGCTCTCGTTCGCTGACTATGAAGCGCCCTTCCTCCAGCAGCCCTCCCTCGGTCATCTGCTTGAGGGCGTTCGCCACCTCCGCCTCCGGGAGATGCATGGCGAACGCGGCCTCGTCGGCGGTGGCCGGGGCCCAGAGGTCCAGGTGCCTGAGCAGCGCGGAATCGATGGCCTTCTGCTTCGGCAGGCGCTCCACCGTTCGCGCGCGGTAGGAGAAGCGCCCCTTGACGTACGCCACCCGGCCCACCAGGTTCTTGGACTCCAGGGAACGCAGTAGCTTTCCGACCTCCTCGCGCTCCTGCTTCATGAGCTTCTCCAGCTCCGAGGACGTTCGAGCGACGTCCAGCAATGCCAAGGCCTCCTTCTCTTCCTCCTTGACCGCCGCCGGGTCGGCCAACGAGACGTACACCGGCAGCTGCTCCGTGGCCACGTAGTAGACGTCATCCAGATACACCGAGGATACCTTTCCTTCGGCCAGAAGCTCGGAGGCCCACTCGTCCACCTGGTCCCGGGTCGGACGGCAGTAGGGGTAAACGCTTCTCCCTTTTTCGCGGAACAGGTGCAGCGGACCGGCCCTGGCCATCAGGCCCAGCAACGAGGCCTTGTCCTCGGCGATGCCCCTCTTAGCGCGGAAGTGGGCGTTGACCTTCTCCTCCTCGAACTGGAACTTCTGTTCGTCGCCCAGGACCTTGGAGAGCACCTTGCGGTGCAGCTCCCGTAGCAACGACGAGCGGTCCTCCATCATCACGATGTCCGATATTCCGGCCAGCACGATGTTGTGACCGAACGGCGATGGTATCGGCGAATAGGGAACGGTGGTCATGACCATCTCCCCCGACTCCAGGGAACGCACGATGAGCTCGGCCTTCTGGATGTCCATGACGTCCTCCAGCACCTCCCGGTAGGTCTCCTCGATCACCGGAACGGACTCCAGGGACGCCAGGTAATCGAGCAGGTACTGCGAGCGGACCTGTTGGCGGTTGACCGATACCTCTCGTCCCTTGTAGTTCCGGAGTATCATGAAGGAGCGGGCGGCCACGTGCCGGAAGCGCTGCTTGAATATCTCCGAGTCCTTCACCGCCCGGCGCAATATCCCGCGCATCTCTCCGGAACGGATCAGCCCGGGGATGATGCTCAGGTCGATGCGCTTGGGGGCGACCAGCAGGAAGGAGTCGTCGGATATCGAGACCGAAACGTTGCATCCCATGCGCTGGGTGAGCAGGAAGGCGTAGGTGCGCGACATGGCATCGTTCACCCGGCGACCGAACGGGAGATGGAATATCAGTCCGCTGTTCCCCTGGCGGTCCAGGTAACCTTCGACAAGAAGACGGCGCTGGTTAGGTATCCCTACCGAGGCCTGCTGCTCCTTGAAGTAATGCAGAAGGGACAGCGCGGAGCCGTGGTCGATGGAGAAGTTGTCCATGAGCCATTGGACCACTTCCTTCTCCGGTTCGCCGAGCTTCGATTCCATCTCCCCCCGGAAGCGGGCGATCTCCATGGACAGGTCGAACGAGCGGGGCAGCATCTCGCCGGTCCACGAGGGAACGGTGGGCTTTCGCCCCGGCGCGGAACGTACGTAAACGCGCATGCCCTTGGCCCGCACGTACTCGTACGGTCGTCCGCCTAAGATGAACACGTCCTTGGTGCTCAGGCGCTCCACGAACTTCTCGGAGAGATCGCCGACCAGGCCGCTGCGCTCGTTGAACACCTTGTAGGACGCTTCCTCGGGGATGGTCCCCTGGTTCAGGAAGTAGATCATGCGGGCGCCCTTCTTCTTGCCGAAGACGCCCTCGTCCGGATCGTACCACAGCTTGGAGTAGACACCCTCGAAGTCGTCCTTGCTGCCCAGATAGCGTAGCGTCTGCAGCAGGTCGTCCTTGGAGAGGTTGCGATAACAGTACGAACCGCGCACCATCACCAGCGCCTCGTCCACCGTCCAACGTCTTTCCAGGGACATGCCGACCAGGGTTTGCGCCAGCACGTCCAAGGCGTTCTCCGGTATGGTGACGCGATCGATGTTGCGGCGATGGGCGGCCCGGCACAGCACAGCGCATTCCACCAGGTCGTCCAGGTCCAGGACCATCATGCGGCCCTTGGGCGTCTTGCCGACGGAGTGGCCGGAGCGTCCGATGCGCTGCAGCCCCTTGGCGACGCTCTTGGGCGAACCGATCTGGCATACGAGATCTACGGAGCCGATGTCTATACCCAGCTCCAGGGAGGTGGAGGAGACGACGCAGCGCAGCTCTCCTCGTTTCAAACGGTCCTCCACATCTAGGCGGGTCTCTTTAGCCAGAGAACCGTGATGGGCCTCGATGCTCTCGATGCCCCTTTCTCTCAGTTTGTAAACCACCTGCTCCGTGCCGGAGCGGGTGTTGGTGAATATCAACGTCGTTTGATGCGCGTTGACCATGTCCCGGAGGCCGTCGTACATGCGGGCGTTCACTATCTCGTACGGAAGCGCGGTCATATCCTCGGTCGGACAGACCACCTCCAGGTCCAGGTTGCGCTTGGTGAGCACCTCTATGAGCTCGACCTGACGCACGTTGCCGTCCTGGCAGCCGACCAGGTACGACGCTATGTCCTCGATGGGGGCCAGGGTTGCCGAAAGACCGATGCGCGTGATCGGCCGTTGGCAGAGGTCCTGCAGCCGCTCCAGGGTGATCGAGAGATGCACGCCGCGCTTGGAATCGCAGATCTCGTGGATCTCGTCGACGATGATGTATTCGACCTGGGAGAACTTCTCCCGGAACTTGGGGGCGGCCAATACCAGTGCCAAGGATTCCGGGGTGGTGATGAAGATGTGCGGCGGCTTCCGCAACTGCTTCTGCCTCTCCGATTGAGAGGTGTCGCCGGAGCGCACGCCCACGCGCACCTTGGGGAACTCATACCCTTTCTGCTTGGCCAGTTCGTTCATCTGGGCCAGCGGTTCCTCCAGGTTCTTGTTGATGTCGTTGGCCAATGCTTTCAGTGGCGATACGTAAACGGCGTAGATGCGGTCCTCCAGCTTGCCCTCCTTGGAGTACTTGAACAGCTCGTTGATGATCGACGTGAAAGCGGTGAGCGTCTTCCCGGAACCGGTGGGCGAAGATACCAGCACGCTCTTGCGCTCGTGTATGAGCGGAATGGCGTAGGACTGCGGCTCGGTGAGACCGTCGAACCGCGAGTCGAACCATTCCGCGATGAGCGGATCGAGCAGGGAGAGCACCTCCTGCTTGCTAGCCTTGTTCTTCACCCTTTGCATGTTCCAACCTTCGAAAAGCGTATTCTATCTATTGCCGGGTTATAATTAGCTTAGCATCAGACTATCGAAAATGAGGGAACATCGCAGGTTATAAGTCGGTCTAAGTGGAAATGAGGAACGGTGCTTCGATGAGGTGGTTCATACCGGGGAAGGAAGGCGTCAGGATGCCATGGAAGGAGTGGGAGAAGGCCATCAAGGACCCGGAGGATATGCTGGCCAGCATGGCTCTGGGCGAGAAAACCTACCGCGTATGCATGAGGGCGGCCAAGCTGCCTCCGCAGAAGGACGCCAGGAACACCATCACCGCCTTCGCGCACATCCTGCATCACATGCTCGACGAGATCGAGGAGGACCGTCTGCTCGAGCTGCGCTACGTTCTGCAGGAGAAATGGACGGAGAAGGCCACCGGCATCTGGGAGCCACCCAGCGAGGTGATCTGGCCGATAGGCGAAGACCTGCGCCAGGATCTTCTTTCGCTGCGGCACGCCCTGGAAAGGGTGGTGGGTCCCGAGCTGCTCAGGCTGTTCTGGGCGGGGATGATCGCCGCCGGGCACGACATTCCGTTGCGTTCCGCGGAGGCCAACACCCATCTGTCATTTCCGCTGAACATGCTGGACAAGATGCGCGCCGAGAACGTCCCGCCTTTCCTGGACGAAGAGGAAAGGGAGGGAATGGGATTCCTGCGCTCCGAACTGACCCTGAGCGACTGGACCTCCACCGACGATCTGGAGGCGGTGCTTTCAGATCAGCGCCAGTTCATCCGCCAGGGAAGATTGTACATAGACGGTCGCCTGAGCGGTGGTCGGTGGTTCGAGATGAAGGACGTCCGGATATGGAGGGAAAGGACGTTGCGGTCCTGCTCGCTCCTCATAGCGTTCCGGGTGATGTTCCTGGCCTCGGTGATAGCGGAGAGCGGCCCCCTGTGGCCGTCGTACCCTGATTAATGTTAAATCCATGCTTCGACCTTGCTCTACTCGCATGCGTAAGCTTTCCGTGGTGCTGCTGGCCCTAGCCCTGGTTCTATGTTCCGGGTACATACCTGACCGCGGATCGTCCGCTAACGCCAGCGGGACCGATATCTTCGGACAGGCGGTCAACGAGACCGGAGCGCCCATGCCGGGCGTGGAGGTCGTGGTGGTAGATGTGAACAACCCGACCACCACCTTCAAGGCCGTGACCGGGGCCGATGGAAAATACACCATGCCTTATACGTTCCTGAGCGGAACGTACAACGTCACCGCCAATTACATCAATCATACTGCTAACCGAAGTTATACGAACGTGCTGGTCAACAGCAGCCAGGCCGTTCGACTGAACTTCACCATGCTCGAGGTGCTGTGCAAGCTTACCGGGTACATCACCAACGGTACTACCCCAATTTACCAAGCTACGGTCACGCTGTTCAACGAACAGCGGACCTACTCCAATGTTTCGGTCAACCCTCTGGGCAAGTACGAGATATCGAAGGTCCAGCCGGGCATGTACACCGTGGTGGCCAGCAAGGTCGGGTACTATGCTTCCGATCCCCAACCGCCGGTCGTTCTGATCAGGGGCGAGACCAAGAGCCTCGACTTCGTCCTGCAGGAGCAGCCGGCAGATCTGGGCGGCAAGGTCGAATACGACGGGAACGGCCTGAAAGGGGTGACGGTAAAGCTGTCCAGCCCCTTGTTCAACGCGGAGACGGTGACGGACGAGGATGGTAACTACACCTTCTCCCAGGTGCCCTCCGGGACCTATACCGTTACCTTCAGCAAGGATTCCTTCCTGAGCCGGACGATGAACGTGGGACTGACACCCTTCGAGGTCCGAGAGCTTAATGTGGAGATGGAATACGATACCGCCAACAACACCCAGACGTTCCTTCTAGGTCTCGATCTGGCGCACTCCCTGATGGTCGTCGGCCTGATCGTTTCGATCGCCGTCCTGATCATTGGGATCTACGTCAACTACAAGATCCGCCGCAAGCCGGAGCTGTTGGACCAAGACGACTCAGAGCAGGACTGATCGCTTCTTGACCGCGTCCTCGACCTCTTTGAACAGCGACCGTCCGTGGGAGTCCATGGCCACGACCAACGGTCCGAGATCCTTCGCCCGGAGATGCCATACCGCCTCTGGCATGCCCAGGTCCGGCCAGTGAACGCCCAGCACTTCCGGTAGCGCCTCGGCGGCCAGCACCGCCGCCCCGCCCGGGAAGGCCAGATAGGCGCATCCCACCTCCTTCATGGCCTCCGCCGTTTCAGAGGACATGCCGCCCTTGCCGATGATAAGGCGCGGTCGGCACTTCCTGATGACCTCCGGAGCCAGGCGGTCCAGGCGAGCGCTGGTGGTCGGTCCGGCCGCCACCACCTTCCATCCAACATCCTGCCGCATTATCGGACCGCAATGGTAGACGGCCATATCCTCCAGTTGGAACGGCAGTTCCTGTCCTTTTCGTAAAAGTTCCAGGATGCGAAGGTGCGCCTCGTCCCTGGCCGTCAGAAGCTCCCCGCTGAGAGAGACGATGTCCCCGGCCCGCAGGGAGCGGGCCTGCCTCTCGTCCAACGGGCTTGCGATCTTCCTCACCTTCAATCGAAGCCCTCCTGGGAGAACCTTACCCGGCCGTCCGGGTAGATGCGGGCGAAGGCCTTGCGGGCGGCCCAGCAATTGAGAGAGACGGCCACTGGCAGGCTGGCCGTGTGGCAATGAGACTTCTCAACAAGCACACCAAGGCAGGTGGTGCTTCCCCCCAGGCCCATGGGGCCCAGGCCCAGCGAGTTGATCTGCAGTAGCAGCTGAGATTCCAGATCGGCGAGTATGGCGTCGTCGCTATGAGACGATAACTTCCGAAGCAGGGCCTTCTTTGCCAAAACGCAGGCCATGTCCGCCGTGCCTCCTATGCCAACGCCCACGATGACGGGCGGGCAGGGGCGGGAACCGGCCTTCACCACGCACTCGATGATGAAGCGACGGACGCCCTCCATCCCTTCCGAGGGGTTCAGCATGCGCAGGGCGCTCCAGTTCTCCGAGCCGGCGCCCTTGGGCAGTACCGCGATATCGAGGTGGTCCTGGTCCACCGGATCGAGGTGCATGGGCGGCATTCCCGCGCCGAGATTCGATCCCAGGTTCTCGCGGGATACCGGGTCCACGGTGTTCGGTCGGAGCGGTATCTCCTCGGTGGCTCTGGCTACCCCTTTTCGAATGGCCTCTACGATGCGCTCATCGCAGCGCCCGTGCACGAAGAACACGGGGAGGCCGGTGTCCTGGCAAATGGGCACGGAACGTTCCGAAGCCTTGTCCACGTTGCTCAGGATGACCAAGAGCTGGGAACGCGGCATCTCTTCCGTTTCTATATCCAGCGCGTGGCGCAGGGCGGCGTGGACGTCCGGCGGCAGGCGGCATTCGGCGTCACGCAGAAGCCTGACCACCGTCTCCTCGATCAGTGACGACGAGTACATCTTGCCGTCTGGATTGTCGCAGGGGGAATTAATCCTTGGCCTGCCCGGTCCTGGTCACCAAGGATTGTAATGTCAATAATGAATTATAGTCCGTCGAGAATAATCGCCCGATCCACATGGACGCACCTATCCAGGTCCACGGACTGACCAAGGTTTACGGGGGCGGCTTCCGAGCGGTGGACGCTCTGGAGCTGAACGTTCCCGACCGGTCATTCATGGGCTTCCTCGGCCCCAACGGGGCGGGCAAGACCACCACCATCAAGATAATCACCAATATGCTGACCGCCACCTCCGGAGAGGCTGTCATCAACGGCGTCAGCGTCATGCAGGACCCCAAGACCGCCCTGGCCGACGTCGGGGCGGTGGTGGAGACTCCGGAGTTCTATCCCTACCTGACGCCGATGGAGACGCTTCATTATCTCGGCGCTTTGCGAGGTATGACCGTCACCGAGAGCACCAACCGGGGACGGGACTTGCTGGACATGGTCAAGCTGACCGAGTGGAAGGACCAGCGGGTGGGCAAGTTCTCCAAAGGGATGAAACAACGCCTGGCCATCGCCCAGGCGCTTCTCCCTGAGCCGTCCATCATCATCCTGGACGAGCCGACCTCCGGCCTCGATCCCCGAGGCATGGTGGAGGTCCGCGACATACTCAAGCACCTGAAGAAGATGGACGTGACCGTTCTGATGTCCTCCCATCTTCTGAACGAGGTGCAGGAGGTGTGCACCGACGTCGCGCTGATCAACCGGGGCAAGCTTCTGCGCTCGGGAAGCGTGGCCGACCTGCTGGACGAGGTCAAGGCCAGAAAGATAGATGTTCAGACCAGGAGACCGCTGACGCCGGACATGTTCGACCGTCTGCGCTCCGTCGACGGGGTGAAGGGCTTCAGCATCACCGGGGAGCTGACCTTCGCCATCGACTTCGAGGGGGAGGAGGACGCCCAGGCCCGTCTGCTGATCGAACTGCAGAACCTGGGGCTGCTGGTGGTCTCGTTCAAGGAGTCCGGTCTAGCCTTAGAATCGCTGTACATGTCCCTGATCATGGAGTCGAGGTGATATCATGGAGAGCGCCAACGTAGTAAACAACCGTGAGCGGCTTCCGTCCGACCTGCAGCAGGTCATGACCGTAGCCAAGTACGACGTCCTGAAGCACCTGCGCTCCAAGAGGCTGCTCGGCCTGCTGGTGCTGGAGGGTTTGTTGCTCGGCCTTACGTTCGGACTGCCGATCGCCCTCGGGGCGGACGCCGCGGAGGATCCCAGCGACTATATATCGGCATTCATAGGCTGGGTGGACATACTCATCGTCCTCGGGGCGACCATGTTCGCCGGGGACGCCATCGTGTCCGAGTTCCAATCCCGGACGGGATACTTGCTCTTCCCGAACCCGGTCAAGCGTTCCACGATATTCATCGGGAAGTACCTCTCCACCCTGGGGATCATAATCCTCATGCTGCTCGTGTATTACGGAATAGCGGCCTTGCTGACCTTCGCCATGACCGGCGGCGGTACCGTGCTGGCCGTGTACTCGATGCTCTTCGCTTTCGCCTACGGCGCGGCCGCGGCGGCGTTGGGATTCCTGATATCCTCGATATTCAAAGGCTCCACGGGATCGCTCATACTGACCTTCTTCACCCTGCTGATGATCCTGCCGCTGATCGCCCAGCTCCTGCCCATCGGAGAGATAAAACCGTGGTTCATGCTGACCTTCTGCGGAGGCGTGATAAGCACCATCATGATCGAACCGTACCCCACCGACGTCATGGAACCGATCATGAACTACTGGATCTACTATCCTGAGGTGGGTCTGTCCCTAGTGGTCTTGGCCGTGTACATCGCCGTCTGCCTGGGGCTGGGGATGTACCTGTTCAAGAGAAGGGAGATGGTCTCGTAAGGACCTAAAAAATCTCAACCTTGCAACGGCAGGAGGAAGAACTCCTCCTCCAGCTGGAATATCTTCACCGTATCTCCTTTTCGCTCGAACTTCGGCGGCTTCTTCAGGTCGAACACCTTGAAGTTGGTGGGGTGCATGACCTGCACCTCGCGGTCCGTTTCGGTGACGACCACGGCCTCGATGATGTCCTCCTTGCGCCCGACCACCTTGGCGGAAATCATGTCGCTGTTGCTGACCATGAGCCCTTGCGAGGTCTTGAGGTTGGTGAGCTTGGTGGAGTTGGAACGCAGCGCCCCGACCAGATGCAGCTTGTTCTCGTAGCGCACGATATCGCCGAAGCGGTACGCCGGTAGGCGTACTACGAACGTAACGCGGTAAAGGTCCTTGCCCTGCTTCTGGGTGACCAGCTTGGCCGTCTCCTTGACCTCCGCGGCGTACTGGTCCGCGATGGCGTGGGCCATGTGCTTGCCGACGACGGACGACGACAGGATGACGTCCAGGCCGCCCTCCTTGGTGTGGAGCCGGTTGATCTTGGAAATGAACAACTCGCGGTTGTCCTTGGTGTGCTCGTCCATCATCTTGAGGATGCGGTCCAGTATCTCCTCGCGCTGCTCGTCGGACATCTTGCGGTCCCTGGTTCGGACCTGTAAGGTGCCTTCGTAATAATTGCCCATCAGCTTGTTGCATCGGGGGCAGGAGGTGTTCTTGAAGCGGACGATCGTCGTCCTGGCCTCGTTCACCTCCAGGCCTTCCACGGTCATGGCGATGGTCATGCCGACGTGGTAGTTCGCCTCGTCGATCTTCTCGCCGTGCAACGCTATGTTAACAGGCTCGGCGTCCTTGGTGATCTGCAAGGCCAGTTCCGTGGCCTTTTCTGACACTTCCTCGCGGGCCTCGATGTCCACCCACTTGCCGTCCAAAAGATAATCACCGCAGTGGCCGCACTGGAACACGTCCACGTGGTCCGGCAGGGCGGTGAACACCTTGCCCTCCAGGAAACATGATTCGCACAACGAACGGTACGTCGGACCGTCCACCCCACACTTTACGCAGAAGGACATTTCAATACCTTACCATCTGGGCGTGCGGAACGCCTTCGATGGTGATCACGCACTCCCGGTCAATGAAATCATGCTCGGCGGCGATGCGGCAAACGTTCTCCCCGACCAGGTTGGCCATGGTGGCCATCCTCAATCGGTTCAGGAGCATCTCCTCGTCCCCGCGGTCGCCTCCGTAGAATTCGTCGCTGACATCCAGGCGGAGCACTCCGTCCTTGAGCTTGCGACCTATCAGGTCGCTGTCGCAGGCCGCTATCAGCAGGTCGCCTCCGCGCCTGTGAACCTTCACCCGGATGTCGCTCATCACACCTGAGTCTAGAGGCATGATGATAAACCTTTTCCTCAGTTCAAGGACGTCAGCTTGTAGTGACCGGGTCTCGGTTCGTAGATGTCCCCACTCTGCTTCAGCTTGCTGATGGCGGTCTTGAGCTCCGCCTCCGAGAGGTTCCTATCGGCCGCCCTCTGGATCAGGGTGACCTCGGACGCTCCGGACGACGGGTCGGAGTGCTCGTGTATGAGCTGCCTCACCAGTGAGATGCGGTTTCGCTCGTTCCGAGTGGTGCCGGTCATCAGCTTGTCCACGTCTATCGTCCCTTCGTCGGAGGCCATCTTCTTCAGGTAATGCTCCACGATCTTGATGGCCCGGTCGGCGTCCTCGATCTCCACTATCGGAGAGAGGCGTATACGGGCGGACGCT
>Ga0209098_1003804_pt1 | contig 12127 bp, 9 predicted proteins | sample AD_JPNHW1_MetaG_FD_184429 | JGI IMG/M metagenome (GOLD analysis project Ga0209098, IMG submission 184429) | Active sludge microbial communities of municipal wastewater-treating anaerobic digesters from Japan - AD_JPNHW1_MetaG (SPAdes) (version 2) | ecosystem: Engineered > Bioreactor > Anaerobic >... | reverse complement strand
ATCCATTTTATATTGAAATTTCGAGAGCTCTCTGGGGTTATTTAAGTAATAAATATCATATTCCATTAGCTCAATTATCAATGGAAAGTGTAGAAAACAAACTCAAAGAAAAAGGGATTGCTGAAGATATGATCCGGCAGTTTATTGAAACTTTGGAACAATGTGAATACGCCCGATTTGCTCCTGGTGATAGCAGTGTGCTTATGAATGAAATGTACGAAAAAGCTATGCAATTTATCCTAAATAACGAATCAGTTAGTAAAAATGAACTATAAAAGTAAAATCACTATGAAAAAGATCCTCTATTTTGTATCCATTTTTATTTTAGCAACACCTGTTCATGCCAGTACTATTAATGATACTATTGAAATATGGATGAATGAAGGTAATACTTTGTATCAACAAAAAAAGTTCAACGAAGCTATAGATTCCTACCAAAAGATTATCGAAAAAAATTATGAAAGTGCTACCTTATTTTACAATTTAGGAAATGCTTATTATAAAAATGAGGAAAACGGTAAAGCAATTCTTTGGTATGAAAGAGCTTTAAAACTCGATCCTTCTAACGAAGATATCATACATAACATCGCTTTTGTAAATCAAAAACTGGAAGATAAAATTGATGTATTGCCCGAATTATTTCTCCATCGCTGGTACGTCTCCATTGCCTCTTCCATGACCTCCAATCAATGGGCTACTTTAAGTATTGTTTTTTTTATCATGGTGTTACTTTCTGTTCTTGCTTACCTATTAATCCACATTTCCTGGGTTAAAACGAGCTCCATTTTTTCACTATTCCTTTCCGTTGTAATTTTAACTTTCAGCATAGTTTTTTCATACAGAAATAGCACTATTAGCAACAAACACCCTGAAGCTGTCATTTTGAAAAGTGTTATTAATGGTAAAAGCACTCCCAATGAGTCAGGAACAGATCTTTTTGTTATCCATGAAGGATTAAAAGTAAAAATTACAGATCAACTAAATGATTGGATTGAGATTAAACTACCTAATGGTGAAAAGGGGTGGGTCAAATATTCTGATGTTGAAATGATATAGTTTAAATTATAAAAAACAAAAAGCTTTTTTGTATATAATTTAACTTAGATCTAACATTCTTAGAATTGGCAATTTTGCTTTTTCCATTAATTCTGAATCTAAAATTAATTCAGGAGTTTCATTTAAAAGAGCTGTATAGATTTTAGACAAAGAATTTAACTTCATAAACTCACAATCATTACAACTACATGTTTCTGAACTATTTACGACATGGAAAATCTTATTAGGATTTCTTTTTTGCATCTCATATAAAATTCCGGTTTCAGTAGCAACAATATACTCTTTTGTTGAATCATCTTCTGTAAATTTGAGCATTGCAGCGGTCGAGCCCACAAAGTCAGCAATAGCTAAAATGGTAGCTTTACATTCAGGATGAGCTAATACTTTTGCATTTGGGTATTGAAATTTCAATTTAAATACCTCATCAGCAGTAAGTTGATCATGAACATGGCAAGCTCCATCCCAAAGGACCATTTCTCGTTGAAGTGTTGAATTGATATAGGCACCTAAATTACGATCAGGAGTAAAGACAATCTTCTGATCTTCCGGTAATGATTGAACAATTTTTAAAGCATTTCCTGAAGTTACAATAATATCAGAAAGGGCTTTAACTTCAGCAGAACAGTTGATATAACTAAGCACCAGATGATCCGGATATTTTTGAAGGAATTCGGTTAATTGATCAGAAGGACAGCTATCGGCAAGGGAGCAACCCGCATTGAGATCAGGGATGATCACTTTTTTCGTTGGGTTTAATATTTTAGCTGTTTCAGCCATAAAATGGACTCCAGCAAAAATTATGATATCAGCATTTGTTGATGCTGCAGCTTTAGCTAAAGCAAGACTATCGCCTACAAAATCAGCTATATCCTGAACTTCGGGAATCGTATAGTAATGCGCTAAAATGAGTGCATTTTTTTGTTGTTTGAGCTCTAAAATTTTATTTTTCATCTTTTTCGAGATTTATTAGTTTTGGGGATAGATTAAAGACTCCACTTGTTCACAAATGATATGACCGATCATAATATGAACTTCTTGAATTCTAGGAGTATCTATAGAAGGAACATTGATTAAAATATCTGAAATCTGAGCTAAAAGGCCCCCGGTTTTTCCGGTTAAGGAGATGACAAAAATTCCATTATTTTTAGCATAGTTAACCGCTTCAATAATATTCTTAGAATTTCCTGAAGTACTCAAGACAAAAAGCACATCACCTTTTTGAGCTGTAGCTTCCAGCAGGCGTGAAAAAATATGGTCATAGCCGAAATCATTTGCTACAGCAGTAACATAAGATGAGTTACAATGCAGTGCTTCCGCATTTAGAGGAGGACGGTTGTAATAAAAGCGACCTGAAAGTTCAGCAGCCAGATGTTGAGCATCTGCTGCACTTCCACCGTTTCCGCAAAAATGAATTTTACCACCTTTTGTTAAAGCGAGAACTATCTTTTCTATTGAATGTGAAATACTGGAAAGCAATTCCTGACTATTAAGAACTTTTTGTTTCAATTCCAGGCTATTTTGTATAGAATTTTTAATATCCATTTCTTATTGAATTTATGGGATTGCAAATGTAATGAATTTTATGATATATGTTAGGATATTTTAGGATTTTTTTGGATTTTTAGTGTATAGTTTTGTATAAAAAAAAGAGCCCCGATATGAGGGTACATACCGGGGAGTCTTTAACCATGAAAACAAAATATTACTTTTTAGCTAAAAAGTCTTTGATATTCTCAGTCTCTACAATTGCGTCTTTAAATGTATAAGCGCCTGTTTTTGGTGAGCGTTCCATTTTGATAACGCGGGTGAAGGTAACACCACCTTCTTTCTTTAATGTTGCAACAACCTTCTTTGCCATTGTATGAACTTTTTATTGTGAATTATTTAATTTCTTTATGAACAGTTACTTTCTTTAAAAAAGGATTATACTTTTTTAATTCCAAACGTTCTGTTGTATTTTTTCTATTTTTTGTAGAAATATATCTAGACATACCAGGTACGCCACTTGTTTTTTGTTCCGTGCACTCTAAAATAATTTGTTGACGTGCTTCTTTAGTCTTCTTTGCCATTTTTCTATTTCAATTACTTAATTTGTCACTTTCTTATAACGGTGTGCAAAATTACACTTTTTTCTTTAACAATCAACTCCATCTGTTCTTTTTTTTTATTTTTTTAATCAAGAAGTGTATATTGTTAAAATAGTGATAATTATACTATTTTATTTCTTCTTTTTAATTTAAAAATTCCCAAATTTTATCTTTTAGTGGCATCAGATTTTGGTTAGTTAAGGAAGAAATGAAGATAACTTCTACATCAGTGGGCACTTTTTTTTGAATTTTCTTTAATTCAGGTTCGGTCATGAGATCACATTTTGTGATAGCAAGTATCCTTTTTTTATCAAGTAACTCCGGATTGTAAGATTTTAACTCGTTTAGTAATATTTTATACTCTTTCTTAATACTTTCAGAGGTACAGGGAACCATAAAAAGAAGAATCGCATTTCTTTCAATATGTCTTAGAAAACGCAACCCCAATCCTTTCCCTTCTGAAGCACCTTGAATGATTCCCGGAATGTCTGCAATTACAAAAGACTTATAATCTCTATATGCGACCATTCCCAGGTTGGGTTTTAAAGTAGTAAATGGATAATCTGCAATTTTGGGTTTAGCATTAGACAATACTGAGATCAGTGTTGACTTTCCGGCATTAGGAAAACCAACCAATCCAACATCGGCTAAAACTTTTAATTCAAGTGCTAACCATCCTTCTGTACCCTCTTCTCCGGGTTGGGCAAACCTTGGCGTTTGTCTGGTAGGTGTTTTGAAGTGAACATTCCCTTGGCCACCTCTTCCCCCTTTCATGATGATAAACTCTTCACCATCTTCTGTGACTTCACCCAAAAATTCTCCGGTTTCAGGATCTTTTACTACAGTTCCTAAAGGAACTTCTACATATATATTATCTCCATTTTTTCCGAAACACTGGTTTGAAGAACCACAACCACCATCCTCTGCAATCATGTGTTTGGTATATCTAAGGTGTAATAATGTCCAATGATTACGATTTCCTCTTAAAATGACATCGCCCCCCTTGCCTCCATCTCCACCATCAGGACCTGCTTTAGGGTCTTGAGCAGTTCGTTGTAAATGCGCTGATCCTGAACCACCTTTTCCTGAATGGAAAAATATTTTTACGTAATCTATGAAATTTTCATTACTCATACTATCTTTTTTCTAATTCTTATTTATTTAATGGCTCTACTTCCAGGTTTTACGTATGGAATTCCTGCTTTACATAATGGACAATCTACCGGATCCCAACTTTCAATATCTAATCTTACTGCATCAAAAAGCGGATAATCCAATGGACCATTGCTCCTATTAACAATACATGCAATCCCGACGATTTCTGCACCAAAGCCTTTCAAAACTTCAATGGTTTCTAATGAGGATTTTCCTGTAGTAACTACATCTTCAGTAATCAACACTTTTTGTCCGGGAAGAATCTCAAAACCTCTTCTTAAACTCATCTTACCATCTTCCCTTTCGGTAAAAATTGCTGGTATTCCCAATTGTCTTCCTAATTCATACGCTACAATAATACCACCCATTGCTGGGCCAACTACGATATCTACCTGAATATCTTTTAATTTTTCAGTAACAACTGACAATACTTTTGCCGCTCGATCAGGGTATTGTAATAATTTAGCACATTGACAATATCTATTACTATGTCTTCCTGAAGATAGAAGAAAATGACCATCTAATAAAGCTTTAGATTCTTTTAATTGCTCGATAACCATACATTTATATTTTTAAAATTCAATCTGCAAAGATACAAAATAATGTGCTAATGAGATAATGTGCTAATGTGCTAATATGAATGAAGTTAAAGTAATTGGTCATTTAAGTGGCCATTAAAATATGTTAAATGAATATTTATTTCATAAATTATTAAATATAATTAATTTTTATTATCTTTGTCAGTTGTAATAAATAACATCTCAGTTTATTCCCTAATGATTTGCTCTATGAAGCGTTTATCAATTTTTAAACCTAAAATACTAAACATCATTTTTTTTGTTTTATTGAACGTTTTATCCATTTTGCCACAATGGAATTCTATTCTGGCAAAGGATATTATATCTCAAAAATACAAAGAAAATCAACAGAAAATTGAAATTTTACTTGATTCATATAACAATTCACATGATTCTAAACAAAAATTGGAATATTTGGATCAGATTATTTTAATAGCCAATCATGGTCAACTCAAAAAATCGGAAGCCAATGCTTTGTATTTATCGGGTGTAGAATGGAAAAAAAGGGGAGAATACTCCGAAGCACTCGAAAAAATAAATCTTTCTCTTCTCATATATAAAGAGTTGGAAGATGTTCCCAATATTGTGAAAGTAAAAACTGAATTAGCAGATGTTTATCGATCCATCTCCCGGTTTAATGAAGCAATCTCCATTTTAGAAAGTTCTATCAGCTACTATAAAGTTGAGAAAGATACCATTCAGCTTGCTCAAATTCACAATAGATTTGCAGCTATATACTTAGAACTTTTTTTTAATAGTTATAATTATAAAACGATTTATAAGGATTCAGCTAGTTCAAAGAAAGAATTCCTTGATAAAATGAATCAATTCCCAATTCTTAAAAATTACTATTCAAAAATTTTATATCATCTTGATTTGTCCAATCGTTATGCAAAATTTAAAGAGATCAAATCATTATTAATTTCTAATTTAATTATCAATGGTCAGTTTGATATCGTCTGTTATGACATCAATAATGGTATTGCAAAATTTGACTATGCACTAAAGCTTATCGAAGAAACCGGGATAAAAGATGAGAAACCTTTAGCATTAATTAACAAAGCTCGGGTTTTAGGCGTATGGAGAATGAACAAGCCGCAGGAAGCTATAAAGATGGCATACGAAGCATTGGAATTGGCCACTAAGATGCAGATTAGAATTTATATTTTTATGGCTACGAATGTATTACATGAAAACTATTATGCCATCAATGACTATAAAAATGCCTACAAATATTTGACAAATTCAGCAAATTTATTTAATCAATTAAGATCGGAAAATACCACTATTAAATTGCAATCCACAAATATTCATAAGAAAATTGAGGCTCGGGAAAAAGAGATTCAACATAAAAAAAATCAACAAAAGATTCTCCTGATTTCAATTTTTGCATTGACGGTTCTCTTCTCTCTATTCATAATCGTTTTAATGGTTAAAAATCAAAAGCAAAAGAAACTACTGGTTGATTTGCATGAAAAATCATTGATTATTTCGAATCAAAATAATGAATTACATTCTCTTATTGCAGAAAAAGACCGATTGTTCTCCATTATTGGTCACGATTTACGTACTCCTTTTAATAGCATTTTAGGTTTTGGAGAATTGATTTATGAAGATTCCAATCAATTAACAAAAGAAGAAATACAAACCTACAGTAGTTATATTGTACAATCATCAAAAAACACATTATACTTATTAGAAAATCTCCTCATTTGGGCAAAATTACAACAGAACCGGATTGTCTTTGATCCAAAAGAGTTGAATTTACAAAAAGTGATTAATGAAGTTGTATTGTTATTAAGAGAACCCTTAAAGGACAAACTAATAACCCTTAATAACAATATTTCTGATTTTTCATTTGTTTTTGCTGACGAAGAGATGTTAAAAACAATCTTTAGAAACATCATAGGAAATGCTATTAAATTTTCTTATAAAAATGGGACCATTGATATTTCATCTTCTGAAACCGGCAGTGTTACTAAAATTTCAATTCAAGATCATGGAATAGGCATGAAATTCGAAGATCTTGAAAAACTATATCAGTTCGATACTACAGTGATAAGAACCGGAACTCAAAATGAAAAAGGGAGTGGAATGGGACTTATAATCAGTAAAGAAATTGTAGAAAAACATGGTGGTACAATCTGGGTTGAAAGTACCGAAGGTGTGGGAACTACATTCTTTTTTACTATACCAAAAATCAGTCTAAAAAAATAAAGTTAAATTTTTCAATTTTGTTCCATTAAATGAAAACCAAAATATTTCTTGCTTTTCTCATCATAGTAACGTTTTTATGTAGGATTTCTGGTCAGACCTATCAAAAAATGCCTCAAAAAATGATACAACAATCAGAAACTGAGGATTTCGATAATTACGAGAACCCAAAAGTTTTCAAAATACTGCTTAATGAGAATCAAAGGAATACTCAAATTCCAATAGCTGTTAACAACAGCAACACACTCTTTTTCCCCTGGCCATTTTATCAGACAGCTTTAGAATGTGGACAATCAACAAGTATAACTCAAATTTTTAATTATGAAATCTGTTTCCAGAGAGGTTGGACCGATATAAACTACAACTTAGATCACAAATTTCCAGCTTATTTTGTATGGAATTTTTGTAATGACGGAATAAATCAAGGGGTTCTCTTTTTGGAAAGCTGGAAAGTAGTTGAAAGTGCAGGAACATGCAATATTACAGATTGGGGCGGCTACCCCAATGGGAATCAATATCGAATTTGGATCAATGGATATGACAAATATTATCGTTCTATGCAGAACCGTATTTCAGAGGTTTGCGCCATCCCTACGGACTCAGAAGAGGGTATATTAACATTGAAACATTGGCTATACAACCATATTGAAGGAAAAGCTGTTGGAGGATTGGCCAATTTTAATGCTACATACAAATTTCCCGACGCAGTGATTCCTGATGGTTTTCCCGGTGCCGGTAAATCAATTATAACCAAGTTTAATGCTGATCCAAATCATGCTTATATCATTTTAGGCTATAACGATACGATTGGTTGGGATTTTAACCAAGACAACCAGATTACTAATGATCTCGATTTAAATGGTGACGGCCAGATTACTGTTCAGGATTGGGAAAAAGGGTGCTTTATAATTTCTCATACCAGTGGTCCCGGTTGGGGTGACTTTGGGCAATGTTTCCTTCCCTACCGAATTATGGCTACCGGTTTTCATGATGATGGTGTTTGGGGAACTACTGCTTATGTAGTAAAAGTAAGAGAAAAAGTTAGTCCTCAGTTAACGGCGAAAGTATCATTGACTTATAACAAAAGGGGGCGTATAAAAGTCTATTTTGGTGTTTCTGAAGATACTACAGCAACAACCCCTACCCATTTGTTTCAGCCTTTCGTTTTTGATTATCAAGGAGGAGATTTCTACATGACCGGTGATACTTCTGAGGAAGATAAAACATTGGAATTTGGAATAGACATAACACCCCTATTAAACCACATTTCTCCATCTTCTCCGGCTAAATTTTTCTTAATGATTGATGAAAAAGATCCGGACAATAGCGGTATCGGTCAAATCAATCAGTTCTCCCTTATTTCCTATTCTGATACCGATTCGTTAGAAATCAATTCACAAATATCAAATCATCCTATTGTAAACCAAGGAACTACTTCTCAATCGATTGTTTTTAATCTTCATTTTTCTAAACCAATCATTCTGGATTCACTACTTCATTTTACAGTAAATGAACATTTTGAGCATCAAATGTCAGCTCAAGATGGTATCCCAAATTATCGTTGGGAAATTGCTCAAGGATACGAAGCGCAAACTATTCCAAATAATCCAATTCAAGCCTATAAAAACATCCCATTCTCTGATTTAGATACCGGTTGTGCAGAGATTGATCTTCCCTTTACTTTCCCTTTTTATAAGGAAAATATAAACAAAGTTTATATTTTCGCAGATGGGTTCATTGGATTCAGTGTTCAAGATTATTTTCCATTTGTTTATTCGAATACAATAAAATTTGAAACTGTTCGAATGATTGCACCTTTTTTTGCAGATTTAGAAGTGATTAATACCAAAACTAAATTTCAAAATAATGAATTGATCATCAGTTATAAAGGAAAAGTTAAAAATCAGCCTGAAAGTTATATTTCTTTTATTGTGATTCTTAAAAGTGATGGAACTATTGAAATACATTATGGAGAAATGAAATATGGTAAAACTTCTTATATTTCAGGTATTTCAAATGGGAAAAACAACAATTTGATTTACAGTAGTTTGAATAATTTACCGGCTGCATTAATTCAAAAAAAATCGGTACGATTTAAACCTATCGACCATTTATCACACATAGCTTTGACTTCAACCGGTTTATTATCAGGAGTTAGCGATACTCAAAAAACTGATTCTGTTTTGATCAGTTGTTTTGACAACAATGAAATAAAAGCGCAAAAATGGATATACCTGGATTTCACAAATCCATCCTATCTTACAATAAAAAAAATCTCATTTGCAAAGTCTGACTGTAATACGCTTCAGAAAGGATCAGAAGATTTTTTAAATATTGAAATAACAAATTATGGGGATTCAGCTTATCAAAACATACACTTATCATATCAGATTAATTCTCCTTTTATAATCTCACCTGCTGGAAATCTTCATTTAGGATCATTTGCGCCTTTGGAAACCCAAAATTTTACTCAATTAATTCACTTAGAATCGACCGGAAATGCTCCTGATAACAACCCTATCGATTTGCAATGGTTTTTAATCAATAATCAGGATACTATTTCGAAAGGGATATTCACTTTCAGTATAAAAACTCCTGAATTTGAAGTTCAGGAGTACTCCTTAACTCAAAAGCAAGCTGTTTATAATAATTACAACCTGGATATCCGGTTAAAAAATTTAAATGAATGTAATGTTTCAGATTTAAGTTTTGAATTATCGATTTCTGACGGGAGTTATAGCATTAGTCCTGAATTAAATGGCGTACAGAAGGCTGATCAATTTGAAACAGTTCATCTCCTTTTTAATATCGTGGATCAAGAATCTATGCTGTATTTATCTAAGATTCAGTTTTCTATAAAAATTTACAGTTTTGGAAAACTGATCCAAGTTGAAAACTTTGATTTTATTCCAAATAATCAATACACTGCAAATCCAAATCCTACTTTTAATTATACAGAAATTTCAGCTTCAGATCCCCACCAAATAATCACTCATGCTGAAATTTATCATGTTTCCGGAATAAGGGTACAAAGCATGGAAGTATCGTCAACTCCATTTATTCTCGATTTATCAGGGCTCGTTCAAGGCGTTTATTATGTCAAAATAACCTCTAAAGATCAAAAAAGTTCAACTTTAAAAATTATAAAGTTATAATGAGAAAACGATTTTTAACAATCATTTTGTTCTGCGGAATAGTGATACCAATATTTCCTCAAAACGACATTTATAAAATGATGTTTGATTCATTAAAAACAGTTACTTTCAACACTTATATAACGCCTTCTGCCAATGATTACAGTTATTATGGTGATGGAGTTAGCTACACCATGGAAGCTTTACTTAGAATGTACGAACAGACTGAAGAGTTTATTTATCTAGAAGATTTTATCTATTTATCCCATGAAGTGATTAAGAATCGTGATGATCACAGAGGTGTAAATCAAAAACGACCTGTGTGGTCAACTTACTCTAGAACCAACAATTGCTATGGTCCAATCACACACCAAACTGCTTTGATATTGATTCCAATGGTTCATTATTGTTACATTACAGAACTGTCAAAAAAACAACTTTTTGAATCCCTGTTTTTTGAAGAGGAATTCATAACATTTAACAATAGAATCATCAGAAGTTTAGATGAATATTCCAATTGGTTAAACGAGATGATAACACCGACCATTGAGTATTACGATCAATATTATTGGGATCAGGATTCCTGCATGATTCAATTTGCTAATGATAGTTGTGAAACAAGATATAATATTGAAGGTACAGATCGACAAATGAATTGGGCTTATGTTTATCTTTATTTAGCTATGTCTGATCCCGGAACTGAAAAAGGGATCTTTTATCTAGATAAATATGAGCAAATTGTATGTTTATATCGGTCCATTTTGAAAGAAAAGAAATATCAAAATAAGATCAACTACTATTTATGGCCGGAAAGTGGCTGGTCAACCAATCAAAATGGTAATTATGAAGATATTTCACATGCCGGAGCAACCATAGATCTTGCACAATTTTCTTACGAAAACAAAGATTTTATTCAACAATATTCTCAGAATCGCTGCACTTATCCTACCTATTTTTCGAGTGATGATTTAAAGAAATTTGCAAATACTTTCACCTACTTTGTCTATGATTCTCCATTAAAATACCATAATGCAATCGATGGATCTTGTTATTTCTGGAGGTATCCAAAGAATTGTGAAAACTATGATTTCTTATTGGACTATGGCGTTTCCAGATGGCTCTCTCTTAGTAAAAACTCAATTCATCAACAGTTATCGGAGGCACAATCCTATTACTACATGATCGCAGACTATTACACCTCGTACTTATATCGTCCGACAAAATTTCTGGAAGGCTCATTAGGCACTAATTTAATCGGATTATCAAATGCTCATCAATACATCAAACAATTTAAACCTGTTGCGATGATCCCATTAGATTCATTGAATATTAAAACACCCCCTATTGCACCTGTAAAAGGTATTTTAAAAAGCACAACAGAAAATCAATTCTCCATTTTGTTCAATCAGGATGGTTTTTATAAAAAAGAGATCAAATTTGAGGTAATCCCCAATACGAAAACTCTAAATTTTAAAGATCAATGGATCAACTTTTCCAATATAGGATTCGAAATTAAACAAATTCCCTTGACCCCTGAAGAAATTCAGACAGTAGAAAGTGCTTCAAAAAATGAAAGGAATAATCAAAACATCAGTAGATTTCAAGCTCATTTATTCAATGATTCAATAGATGTATTCATAAATACTATGGGTAATAATATTTCTATAAAAGATATCAATGACACTCTTTTATTCACTCAAGAGGTTGATGGAAAAGACAACTTATATTGTGTAGGTGATTTTAATGGAGATCTACGTGATGAATTAATTATATTTGACAAAACTTCCGGATTATTATCAATAGAAAGTTGGAATTTGAAACAACAAAGTTTCATGACTGTTAGTAATTGTAAATTTCCGCAAAATCAATTCATTGAATATATTGCTCCGATAACGATCGGTAA
>Ga0209098_1003797_pt1 | contig 12136 bp, 10 predicted proteins | sample AD_JPNHW1_MetaG_FD_184429 | JGI IMG/M metagenome (GOLD analysis project Ga0209098, IMG submission 184429) | Active sludge microbial communities of municipal wastewater-treating anaerobic digesters from Japan - AD_JPNHW1_MetaG (SPAdes) (version 2) | ecosystem: Engineered > Bioreactor > Anaerobic... | reverse complement strand
TATGTTTGAATATCAAAAAATTTAACCTTAAAATAAATAGATCATGGCAAATTTTATTTATGAGAAACCTTTTCAGATTGAGAAGGACTTAAGCAAGTACCGGCTGCTTACAAAAGACTATGTAAGCATCATTGAGGCAGGCGGAAGAAAAATACTCCAGGTTGATCCGAAAGGCCTCGAACTCCTTGCAAAAGAAGCGATCTATGATCTTTCATTTTTTCTCCGTGCTTCACATCTTGAAAAGCTTGCCAGTATACTTGATGACCCTGAAGCAACAGACAACGACCGTTTTGTGGCATACAACATGCTTAAAAACACCGTTATTTCTGCTAAAGGAGAACTCCCGTGGTGCCAGGACACCGGAACGGCCATCGTGATTGGTAAAAAAGGGGAACAGGTCTGGACCGGAGTTAACGATGCTGACTTTCTTTCAAAAGGTATCTATACAACATATAATGAAAAAAATCTACGCTATTCACAGGTCGTTCCTTTCTCGATGTTTGAAGAGAAAAATTCATGTACAAATCTGCCCGCCCAGATCGACATCTATGCCAGCGAAGGAGCATCCTACGAATTTTTATTTATTACCAAAGGAGGTGGTTCTGCCAACAAAACCTTTCTCTACCAGCAAACCAAGTCGCTGTTGAATGAAGAATCGCTGATAAAATTTGTAAAGGAAAAGATCAAAGAACTGGGCACTTCTGCCTGTCCTCCCTATCATCTCGCGCTTGTCATTGGCGGAACCTCCGCAGAAGCGACGCTTAAAACTGTTAAGGAAGCCTCTGCCGGATACTTCGACCATCTTCCAACCACGGGAAATGCCAGCGGACGTGCCTTCCGCGATATCGAATGGGAGAAAAAGATAGAGAAAATATGCCAGGAATACGGTGTGGGCGCTCAGTTCGGCGGCAAATATTTTGTTCATGATGTCCGGGTTATCCGGATGCCGCGCCATGCGGCTTCATGCCCGGTAGGAATGGGTGTAAGCTGCAGCGCCGACAGGAATATTAAGGCGTATATCAGTGAGGATGGTATTTTCCTCGAAGAACTTGAAAAAAATCCTGCCCGTTTCATGCCGTCCAAAGCGCCGGAGCTGGAGAAAGCTGTTGAGATCAACCTCGACAGGCCAATAAAAGAGGTGCTCGCTGAACTGACAGAATATCCCGTCAAGACAAGGCTGAGCCTGACTGGAGCCCTCATCGTTGCCAGAGATATTGCTCATGCACAGATCAAAAAACTTCTCGATGAAGGAAAACCCATGCCTGAGTACTTTAAAAATCACCCTATCTATTATGCCGGGCCGGCAAAAACACCGGCGGGAATGCCATCAGGGAGTTTCGGCCCGACAACTGCCGGAAGAATGGATACTTACGTGGATCTTTTTCAGAGCCTTGGCGGATCGTTGATTATGCTGGCAAAAGGAAACCGGAACAGGGCGGTGATTGATGCCTGTAAAAAATATGGGGGATTCTTCCTCGGATCGATTGGCGGACCGGCGGCATTGCTTGCAGAAGAAAACATCAAATCTGTTGAGGTCGTTGATTTTGAAGATCTGGGAATGGAAGCCATCAGAAAAATCAGCGTGGAAAACATGCCGGCATTTATTCTTACAGATGATAAGGGGAATGATTTCTTTGACGAGTATAATAAATAAGATGACAGCCTTTAACTGACTAAAATCTGACCTTAGAATTTCCCCCTAGTTTATCGGCCCAGCGTTCAGGAAAATACCTGAAATAATTGTTGCTCACCGTAGGTGAAAACCTTGAAATTATCGAAAGAAACAGGGATGGTATTCCGATTACCAATAAATATATTGGGCCCAGCATATAGCCCTGGATGGTGTGTCCATATTCATGAAGAATAATATTTTTTTCAAAAATCCTGTCGGAAACGATGATAAACTTTCCAAGCGAAATACCACCTATCAACAACAGGTTGTCCGACTTAACCAGACATACGTTTTTAAACCTGCTTTTTTCGCGCAGGCGACCGCTGCCCTTAATATAAAGGTATATGGCCAGGCCGGTTAATGTCTGGGGTAAACACCAGGTCCAAAACACCATGTTTATAAAAAATAATTTTATCCGGGATGGTTTTTGCATGCTAATTATTTTCGGTTGTTCCTCGTCAAAAATTGCGCCGTAAAAAATTTTTTTAAAAATGTTTTTTGTTTCAAAAATATATGTACCTTTGCCGGCATTTTCAAAATTAGAACATAAACCAATGAAAAACACACTGTTAATTATTATTTGCGCCTTTTTAGCCATAAATGCTCATGCCAGTAGAATAAACAATCATACGACTGTTACCGCCGGAGAATTAATTATCAGCAACGACCCTCCTTTATACGGCTTTGTGGTTGACACCACTGTTACCGGTTTTGGAACACTTACCTATCCGAACGGCGAGATCTTTGTCGGCAATTTCCGCAAAGGACTTAAAAATGGCAACGGATATATTAAGTTTCCTGATGGCCGCGAATACCATGGCGACTTTTAAAATGATAAGATAGAAGGTTTTGGCACCATGGTTTATCCCAATGGCGATAATTATGTCGGTAATTTTAAAGATGGCAAATACGAAGGTAAGGGCACACTAACCACGGTTACCGGTAAAAAAGAACAAGGTTTATTCAAAAACAACTCCTTTATAGGGTAAGCAGAGGCCCAGGCTCCTGCATTTATCCCGCCCAATTTTCCCTGTCCAGGCTACGGTATTGTATGGCTTCGGCCAGGTGATGGTTTTGTATTTCAGGGGAATTGTCCAAATCGGCAATAGTGCGGGCAACCTTCAGGATACGATCATTTTGCGGGGACAAAATAATTATAATTTTAAAAATGTGCCATTTTCAAGTTTTTTATTTCTGTAGAGAATTCTATAAAAACAAGCGCCCCCGGGTATTTTACTAATTGATATCTGATTTTTTCCCTGCTTTAAATTTTGCGCCATTAATAGTTGGCCTATTGGATTATAAATCTCGAGTTTAAGGTTATTATAAAAACCCGTTTCAAAATTAATTAAGTCTCCAGCAGGGTTGGGGTACACCAGCACCTGTTTTTCATTTACTAAAGAGGTTTCATCTATTCCAACAGGTGCATTGCCGTATTTATCGGTTTTTACAACAAGAACATCCTGCCTGTTGTCAAAATTATTCATAAACTCGCTTTGAATTATTGCACCGCCGTCGGTTGTGGCTGAAACGGATGCGTTTAGAAATTTAGAAGAGCCTCCAATAAATTTTTGCCAAAATATTTGCTCTCCAAGTCCAGCTTTTACCAATGCAACATAATTATGCTCAGAATCATAATCTGCAATAAAACAACAATATAAAGTATCAGGGTTTATGAAGCTTAAAAAATCATGATATTGTGTTACACGATTATCGCCATACGGTGTAATAAATAACAGCGAATCTTTCACTTGAGAATTATGATTTTTTAGAACAATTTTGGTAAAAGTTTTTATATTTGATGGGGGGACAAATACACTGTAATTAATATTTTCAAAATATAAACTGTCGTTATAAAAAAGAGTATTATTAAAAGTTTGAGTAGGAAAATCATAATTATTCAAAGATATTGTATCAAGGGATGTTAAATTTTTATTAATTTTTACAATCCAATTATAGGTGGTTACAATATAGCCGCTATCGATATAGTTTTCAACAATACTGGCGCCATTCATTACACATATTTCAGAACCTCCATCAGAAAAACCTGTGTTTACTTTTTTAATGAGATTAAAGTTTGTATCCGTTTCATAAATAGAATAGCTCCACATGTAGTTTGAGTTGTTAAAAGAGCCTGTAAGAAAAATATGTTTTTTTGATTTAATAGTTATATGCCTCAATAAAAATTCATTACTAAACAACGTATCAATAATTTTTTCATTAAAAATAAAAAAACTGGTATCAAAAATTGCGGCATATAAAAAGTTGTGGTTATTATCGGCAAGTGTTGTGCTAATGCATAGATGGCTTTTGTCATTGTTAATATAGCATGGGCTTATTGTTTTTCTTCCATTTATTTCGGTAAAATTCAAACTGTCTTTTTTTCGTCCTTCTTTGTCAATTTTATAAATATTTTTACTTGTTTGATTTAAGGCGGTGCTATATGACTCTAAACTAATATAATAATTTGTGCCGCATTCTCTTACACAATTAGAGAAATTCGTATTATTAATACCACTTAAAACAGATACAAACTGTTCCTGTCCAAACGAATAGAAAACACTACTTATAAAAATCAAAAAAAACAGTTTGTTTTTCATTTTTACAGAAATTAGCAAATAGCTTGCATTTATAACACATTTTCTATGCCGTTAAGTGTTTGATTTTCTAAAAAAATCACCCCGGCATATGAATGCGTTTAATAGCATTTGTTTTTTCAATACGGAAGACTTGAACAATAGTACGTAGCATATACAGGCACAATCCAAGACCAACATACATAAGTAGGATTTCCGTAAATATCATGGATAGTTCCCGTTCCATACTTTAAATTCCAAGAAACAATAGTTCTATTATTAGGCAAGGCGTTTAGTTTTACCTGATAGATATATCTTGCGCCGTCTAAATAATGATTTAAATTATTATAATCAAAACAATCACCCTGATGTTGTAAATTATAATAAATCAAATGTTTATCCACACCCCATCGACCCCAACCATAAATAGGATCATCATCCCATGATTCATAATCAATGTAATACGACCCATCGAGCGGATTTGTAAAGTTAGAAAATATCAAATCACCACCGTTATGACAAATGAAAGAAGGACTGTTTGGGTTAAAATTGTTTGGGACGAATATCTTACTATTTATTAAGTCTATTCCGCATAATGTATAATTGCTGTTATTACAATAATTGTTAAAAACAGCTTTTACACTTTGTTGTGTCGAATCAAAATGAAAGTTGCTTAAACTTCCAGTAAAAGTATTGCCAGCAGTATTTCCAATAGTTTTTGTTGAAGAAAAGTATGCTAAATTATTTACCACTTTTTCAAATGAGATGTCCGTGAATAGTAATGATTTCCCATTTTCGAAAGTATTTGAGAAGTTCTCCACTTCAAAATACTTATCCATTAAGTCATTTCCAACCAATAATATCTTGCCTTTTTCATCATATCCTTTTGTTTCAACAGTAAACTCGATTTTTTCCGAGTAATCATATTTTAATGTTGAATCTTGGAATTTTCCATACTCAAAATTAAGTACAGCCTCCATTAAAAAGATTGCCTCATCTATAGGTCTATCTCCTATAATTACTAAATCCTTTAACCCCAATTTGTGTTCCTGATATGCAATTTTTTCTTTTTGAAAACTACTTACCATCATGTCAATCTGAGAAACACCTGGTTCATAGAAATTCATTTCTTTAATTAAATCTTTAGAGGCATTAACAATTAATGCATTTTGTTGTGTATTTTTTTACATGACGTAATCATCAATAAAAATACAAAAAAATAAATCAACTTTTTCATGTTTTTAAATTTTTAGTTAAACATTAGTTTTACCGCATCAATTAAACAAAAAGCAAAGAGAACAAAAAATATAAATGTAGATCCGAAATAAAATATTTTTTATAGATACAAATATATTATAAAAACAAATAAAAACAAAAATTTTTATGTTTTTTATTAATATTCCTTTAGCAAAAAAAATCAATACAAAATTTTTCACCCCGCCCAGTTCTCCCTGTCAAGGCTACGGTATTGTATGGCTTCGGCCAGGTGATGGTTTTGTATTTCAGGGGAATTGTCCAAATCGGCAATAGTGCGGGCAACCTTCAGGATACGATCATAGGCACGTGCTGATAAACTCAGTTTTTCCATCGCATTTTTCAGTAAGGTCAAGCCGGTATCGCTGATGGCACAATAAGTCTGCAAGTGTTTGGTCTTCATCTGCGCGTTGCAATAAACGCCTTGCATCCCGCTAAAGCGGGTTTCCTGTATCCTGCGGGCCATTACCACACGCTCTCTAATAACTTCGCTTTTTTCAGAAGCCTGGGCTTTGCTCAGTTCTTTGAAAGGCACGGGAGTAACCTCCACGTGGATGTCGATCCTGTCTAACAAAGGACCGGAAACTTTGTTGAGGTATTTCTGAACTATGCCGGGCCCGCAGACACATTCTTTTTCGGGATGGTTGTAATACCCGCAGGGACAGGGGTTCATAGCTGCCACCAGCATGAAGCTGGCAGGGTATTCCACGGTAAATTTAGCTCTTGAAATAGTTACCACCCGGTCTTCTACCGGTTGACGCAGCACTTCCAGCACTGTACGTTTAAATTCGGGGAGTTCATCCAAAAATAAAACCCCGTTGTGCGCCAGGGATATTTCGCCCGGCTGGGGAAAGCTTCCTCCACCCACAAGCGCCACATCGCTGATGGTATGGTGCGGCGCCCGGAAAGGCCGTACGGATATAAGTGAAGCGTTTTTGGCCAGTTTCCCGGAAACGGAATGTATCTTGGTTGTTTCGAGGGCTTCGTGCAGGTTCAACGGGGGCAAAATAGAGGGCAATCGTTTTGCCAGCATGGTTTTGCCCGCGCCCGGAGGGCCGATAAAAATAACATTATGGCCTCCGGCTGCCGAAATTTCGAGGGCGCGTTTGATATTTTCCTGTCCTTTGACATCGGCAAAATCAAATTCATACTCGTTCAGCCGGGTAAAAAACTCTTCGCGGGTATTTACAACAGTAGGCTCGATTTCAATATCACCATTCAAAAAATCCACTACCTGCCGCAACGAAGTCGCGCCGATAACATCCAGATTGTCCACAATAGCTGCTTCCCGGGCATTTTCTTTGGGAAGGATAAACCCCTTAAACCCTTGTTTCCGGGCTTCGATGGCGATGGGCAAGGCGCCTTTGATGGGCTGCAGACTGCCATCGAGCGAGAGTTCGCCCATGATGATGTACTTTCCCAACTCATCGGATTTTAACTGATCGGAGGCCGCCAGTATGCCAAGAGCGATGGACAGGTCGTAGGCAGATCCTTCTTTCTTGATGTCGGCAGGAGCCATATTAATAACTATCCTTTTCCCGGGATAATTAAACCCGCTGTTCTTGAAGGATGCAATTATCCTGTGCTGGCTTTCCTTTACGGCGCTGTCGGGCAGGCCAACCATAAAGAACTGAACCCCTGCATCAATATTTACTTCAACGGTAATCGTTATTGCATCAATTCCCAGGATGGCGCTTCCATAAGTTTTTATTAGCATGGTGGTATTTTTAATGGTGCTAACAAAAATATTTCATTTATTATCATGATGTGCCATTTTGTTTAATAATATTATTTTTAATCCGGCCGAATCCAAGCAAAACACATCATTTACAGTGTTTTACACACACATCCTTCTTGTAAACTTATTAACAGGCCGGAAGGGCTTGTTGGTATCTGATTTTTTTGTAATTTTGCACCCGAATTTAATAAACAGCTAAATCAACCGTAGTATGAAAAAATTTAATTTTTTAATATTAGTTTTTGTAGGATTATTTCTTGGGGGAGCTTTTTCGTTGGCCACGGCACAAAACCAGGTCAACAATTCAGGTTTTGAAACATGGAAAGATGTTGGCAACGCTACCGAAGAGCCAGCCCAGTGGAATTCTTTTAAATCGGCATCCGGAGATTCTTTTTTACTGACCTTTGCTCAGCAACAGGTAAAACGCTCTACGTTAACCAGGCCGGGATCAACAGGGAGCTATAGTTGTTTAATCTGGTCCCGGAGCATCCTTTCAATTGTTGCCAACGGCAATGTAACCACCGGCCAACTGAATATGGGCAGTTCGACCGCTAATGATCCCAGCAACTACAATATCACCCGCACTGCCGATACCGCTCTCAGCGAAGCCCTGAATGCACATCCGGATTCTATAGTTTTCTGGGCAAAATTTAAACCGGTCAGTGCTTCCGGAGATTCGGCCCGTATGAGAGCTGTCATCCATGATAATTACGATTATCGTGATCCCAGCACCTCCGACGCGAATGCTCCCAGCCATCTGGTTGGAGAAGCTACCATCCATTTTTCATCCACTGATGGTCAATGGCAGCGCTTCAGCATTCCATTCGCATATCCGGGACCCGCCACTTCGCCGGATTATATTTTGATAACATTTACCACAAATAAAACCCCGGGCGGCGGCTCAGGCGGAGACAGTCTTTATATCGACGACCTTTCGCTGGTTTACAGCGGATCATCCTCCAATGGAAATTCAACCATCGATCCTTCGGAAAACTTTTTTGTATATACCGACGACAACGACATCATCATTGACTTATCATTTGATCAGCCCCGTACCTCAAAAATCGAAATGTACAACATGAGCGGCCAGTTGATTTACAAGACACAAATCACGGCACAGGCAGTACAACATTTTATAGGATTAGATCAGTTTAAAAGCGGTATTTATGTTGTTTCTGCCAACACCGAAGATGGTCGAAAGTTCAGCCAAAAAGTGTATATAAAATAAACACTACAACGTTGAGTTGTATTAGCAGGCGAAAGAAAAACTAAATTTTCACCCATGACATTTCGCACGATAAAACATTTTTTTCTACTTCTATTTTTTACGGCAGGATTGACTTTTCCTGCTGTAGTTTTTTCACAAAAGGCCATCATTAAAGGTGTAGTTACCGAAGAGGACGAAGGCAACCCCATTCCTTTTGCCAGCATCGGTGTAAAAGATCAGCAAAAAGGAACGCTGAGCGATATGGACGGCAACTATCAATTTGAGGTAACACCCGGCGACTACACCCTGATGTTTTCCTGTGTAGGCTACCAAAAATACACGCAGAAAATCAGTGCCAAGGCCGGAAAAACACTGGTAATAAACGTGGCCATGAAAATCTCGGTGATGGAGTTGAACACCACGGTGGTTTCGGCTTCAAAATACGAACAACGGCAGGAAGATGCCACCAACTCGGTGGAAGTGCTCAAGCCGACGATGATTGAAAACAAAAACATCCTTACCCTCGACAAGGCCATAGAATCTGTTCCCGGGGTTGCCATTGTTGACAATGAGCCACAAATCCGTGGTGGCAGCGGATACAGTTCGGGACTGGGCAGCCGCGTTATGATTCTTATTGATGACATTCCCATGCTCAGAGCCGATGCCGGCAGGCCGGTATGGAGTTTTTTGCCGGTGGAAGACGTAGAGCAAATTGAAGTTGTAAAAGGGGCTTCTTCCGTAATGTATGGCTCCTCGGCCTTGAACGGGGCCATCAATATCCGCACCGCCTATCCCAAAGAAAAACCCCTGACCCGGGTTACCATTCACAGTGGGATATACAGCACCCCTCCCCGGCGTTACACCAAATCATGGGAAGGTTTTAATCCCATAATTTTGGGTGCGAACTTTATACATTCCCGCAGAGTGAAAAACTTTGACTATGTGATTGGCGGCAACTTTTTGTCCGACCCCGGATGTATCGGTGCTCCGCCCAACGACACCACCGGCGACTACGACAAAGGAGAATTTGAAAAAAATTTCCGGCTTAACTTTGGCACACGGGTCCGTTCTAACAGGGTGGAAGGTTTGACCTACGGACTTAATGGCAACTTTATGTATTCCAAAAATACCCAGTCTTTTTTCTGGATGGATGCCGACTCAAACATCTTCAGAGCATTCCCTGGTGCTATTACTAATTTTGCTGATTTCCAGTTTTACCTTGACCCCTTTGTCAAATATTTTGGCCCCAAAGGCGCAGCCCACTCGTTGAAAAACAGGGTTTACTACAGCAACAACGGCGGCGACAACAACCAGTCCACCATGTCGTATTTCATTTATAACGAATACCAGTTTTCGAAAATGTTCAAGACACGGATTGGCAACCCCGTTATCAATGCGGGTGTCATGAATATGTATTCTTATTCTTACGGCAGGGTTTTTTCCGGCAGCTTTGACCAGCCCGGATCAAAATCCTCGGACAATGGCGCTGTGTATGTGCAGGCAGAAATGAAATTCTTCAAGATATTGACTGTTTCGGGAGGCGCACGCTGGGAGTTTTATCAACTGGGTGAATACAAAGAAAACAAACCGATATTCAGGGCAGGCATCAATATCCGTGCAGCCCAGGGAACCTATATCAGGGCTTCGTACGGACAGGGATTCCGTTTTCCAAGCATTGGCGAAAGGTATATCTCTACTTCCGCAGGAAACTTTGGCATTTATCCCAACCCCGACCTGAAATCGGAAACCAGCTGGAATGGCGAACTGGGGCTGAAGCAATTGTTCAAGATCAGCAAATTTGTAGGATTCATTGATATTTGCGGGTTTTGGCAGGAATACCAAAACTACATTGAGTTTAACGCCGGCCTTTGGGGAAGAAACCTCAAACCCGACAGTTCCGGATGGGATATCACCCAAAACCTCGGTTATAAGTTTTTGAACACTGCCGACGCCCGGGTTTGGGGTATTGATATTTCCCTGATGGGTGAAGGCCAGTTTACAAAAGATTTTTCCATGCAGGTGATGGGCGGATATACTTTTTCGAGACCGACTTGTCTGGACCCCGACAAGGTGTATTACACAGATTATTTCATCAGCGGAGCCGACACCTTGTCAAGCCAGGACTTTACCTATATGAGCACTTCTTCGGACACCAGGGAAAACATCCTAAAATACCGCTTCGAACAATTGGCAAAACTGGATGTACAGTTTACCTATAAAAGTTTCGCCTGGGGACTGGGCGGCCGTTATTACGGGTTTATGTACAATATTGATAATTTCTTTATGCAGAACGACCGTCCGGGATTATTCAATACCGGCATCAAGGAATACCGCAAAGAACATCATAACGGTGATTTTGTTTTTGACGCCCGTGTAAGTTACGAATTAAAGAAACACTTCAAATTTACTGTGCTGATGACGAATATCCTGAACACAGAATATTCTTTACGGCCCATTTCGGTCGAACCTCCGCGCGTGACATCCATTCAGATAGTTTACAAAGTATAAGGTCTATGAAAAAGTTTCCCAATATAGCGGTTTTGTTGTTGACAGTCTTTTTGTGCTCCGGCATTTTTTTACCTTCTTGCAGGAAATATATCGATGAGCCAGAACCGGTGATCACCGATCTGGTATGCGAAAAAAACATCAGGGGGGGCTGTTTCGACCAGTGGACCATGGTTGATGATGGTTTTGGTTTTAAAAGCTTTGAGCCTCTGGGCGACTACCTTCGCACACTGAACTATCTGGCCACTTTGCCGGCGGCTGCCGGCGGACCCGGGCCTTTGACTACCGACAGCACCAGCGACGCTTACGAAGGCAGTTATGCCGCCAAGCTGATTACGGGTACTTTCAGCCCGATGGGAGAACCGATATTAATACCGGGCCTGGTGGGTACAGATTCTCTCGACATTCCAAATGCTACTATCCGCGTGGGAAAACCATATTCCTCAAAGCCTCTCAAATTCAGAGGATATTACAAATACTCCCCTGTGGGCGGCGATTCGGCCATGGTTTCGGTATTATTATCGAAATACAACACGGCCTTAGGTAAAAGAGACACCATTGGGCTGGCCCGTGAAGTTTATAAAAACACGGTTACCGAATATACCATGATTGACCTTCCTATCGTCTATCAAACTCAAGAAACGCCCGATACGCTCACCCTGCTGGTTTGTTCCAGCGCTGGCGTCCGTTTAGATGACCTGATGAACTGTAAAGGCCAGGTAGGCAGCACGATGTGGATAGACGAGATTTTTTTCATCATGCCGTAATTCATCAACAAATCCGGTGTTTTTCTTCTCCGGTTTTTCTCAAGCTATTACTTTTTCTGAAGCAGTTCCAGCAGGCGATCATACATCTCACCAACATTTTTCCATTTCGGAATCTCTTGGTTGTCGAATTTTATTCCAAAATGTTTTTCCACGGCAAACACCAGGCTGGTGTGCGATAGCGAGTCCCATCCTTCAATATCGTTGACCGTGTGTTCCCTTGTCAGGACGATATCATCGTCGTAAAAGGTCTTACAAAAAATTGCATTCAGTTCTTCAAATGTATTCATAAGATTACGTTTTTATATTTCCATAGTTGATATGTCGCCGGGGTCTTCGCCCATATACCAGGCTCTCAACACACGACGCATGATTTTTCCACTTTTATTTTTTGGCACCTCTTCCACCAGGCGGATATCC
>Ga0209098_1003791_pt1 | contig 12154 bp, 11 predicted proteins | sample AD_JPNHW1_MetaG_FD_184429 | JGI IMG/M metagenome (GOLD analysis project Ga0209098, IMG submission 184429) | Active sludge microbial communities of municipal wastewater-treating anaerobic digesters from Japan - AD_JPNHW1_MetaG (SPAdes) (version 2) | ecosystem: Engineered > Bioreactor > Anaerobic... | reverse complement strand
CCCAGGGATTGGCGTCCACCCAGGCGTCGAAGGCCTCCCGGTCGAGTCCGGGTTCGCCTATCGCGTTCCACACCTTCTCGAGGATGGCGAGCTTCCCCTCGAGGTAGGGCCCGTAGCGGAAGCGCGCGTCGCCCGCGAAGGCGGCCGCGTGGGCCGCCGCCTCCGCGCGCAGGGCCCCCGCCTCGGCGGCGAAGGCCGCGAATGCGCCGCCGGGGCCGCCGGGGCCGCCCACCACGGCCGCCGCCGCGGCCCGGCCGCCAGGCGCCGCACCCTTGCCCGCGCCAGCCCCGGCGACGGCCGACGCGCCCGCGCCGGCCAGCTCGGGGAGGTCGGCTATCGACAGGTAGAGGGGATGGAGGGCGAAGGCCGAGAGGGCCGAATAGGGAGAGGTCTGGTAGCCCGAATCGTTCACGGGGAGGAGCTGCACGAGGTCGAAGCCCCAGTCCTTCGCGAGGGCGCCGAGGGCGGCAAGGTCGGGGAACTCTCCCGCTGCGGGACTATGGCCGCTCCGCAAGGACTGGAGGGGAACGACTATTCCGCTCGAGCGGCCTTTCCTGATCGGGTCATACTGCATGCCTGCTCCTGTAGCGCAACGATAGAGGCGTATGAAGTCGAGTATATGCCGCGGCGAGGCCCTGATCGAGGGGGAGGGAGAAATGAATCGCGGTCCGTGGCGCCGGGGGCCAAAACAGCCGACCGAGCGCGCCGGGGTCTTGCCCGCGAGCCGCCCGCCCTGCCCAGGCCCGGCCGCCTGTTCCGCGGCCGCGGCCTAGTCCGACGCGGCCTTGGCAGCCGCGGTCCTTGACTGGGCGGCCGGCGCGGCAGCCCGCTCGCCGAAGAGGGCCTTGAGGGCCGCGCGCGCGTCGGCCACGGCCCGCCACTCCTTGCCCTCGCCCTCCTCGCCGCCGGGCCCCAGCACGACGTCGAGGCCGAGGGCCCGCGCCGCCCGGGCGCGGCGGCGCATCTGCCTGACCGGCCTCACCTCCCCCGCGAGCGAGAGCTCCCCGGCGAGGGCGCTCGCGTCGGGCAGGGCCAGGCCGGTCCGGGCCGAGTAGAGGGCCGCCGCGAGGGCTAGGTCGATGCCCGGCTCGGCGAGCCTCATGCCGCCCGCCACGTTCACGTAGAGGTCCTGGTCGGAGAAGTGGAGGCCCGTGTTCTTCTCGAGGACGGCCGCGACCCGCGCCACCCGGCCCGAGTCGATGCGCTCGGAATAGATGCGCGAGAGCCCCGCCTTCGCGGGCACCACGAGGGCCTGGATCTCGACGAGGATGACCCGCGAGCCCTCGTGGACAGCGGCCACGGCCACGCCCGCGGGCAGGCCGCCCGAGCGCCGCACGAGGAAGAGGCCCGAGGGGTCCTGGACCTCCTCGAGGCCGCTCTCCACCATCCTGAAGATGCCGATCTCCTCGGCGCTGCCGAAGCGGTTCTTGCTCGCGCGGAGGACGCGGAGCTCGCCCTCGCTCTGCTCGAAGGAGAGGACGGCGTCCACGAGGTGCTCGGCCGCCTTGGGACCCGCGATGAGGCCCTCCTTCGTGACATGGGCCACGAAGAAGATCGCGGCGTCTCGCTCCTTGGCCCAGGCCGTGAGCTCCTGGGCGCAGTACTTGATCTGGTTCGCCGTGCCGGGCACCGCCCCGGCCTCCTCGGCGTGGAGGGTCTGTATCGAGTCGATGACGACGAGGCTCGGCTTGAGGTTCTCGAGGGCCGCGCGGATGGCGCCGAGCTTGCCTGAGCAGAAGACCTCGAGTCCGTCGCGCAGGGCGCCGAGGCGGTCGGCCCTGAGCCTGAGCTGGGCCGGCGACTCCTCGCCCGAGACATAGAGGATGCGCCCCGGAGCGGCCGCCTTGGCGCAGACCTGGAGGAGGAGGGTCGACTTGCCTATGCCCGGCTCCCCGCCCACGAGGATGGCCGAGCCCCTCATGATGCCCCCGCCGAGGACCCGGTCCACCTCGCCCGAGCCGCTCGCCATCCGCTCGCCGGACTTGGGGTCTATCGAGGCGATGGGCAGGGGGAAGGTCTCGCCCGCCCTGTCCTGCCCGGCCTCCGCGGCCATGCCTTCCCTGAGGGTGTTCCACTCGCCGCACTCGGGGCAGCGCCCGAGCCACTTGGGCTCGACGTGTCCGCAGGCGGTGCAACGGTAGACGGTGAGGGTCTTCTTGGCGCTCATGGTGCCCTATCGTAGCCGAGCCGCGCTCCTGATTCAATGTGGAAGGGGGGAGCACCTCCCAGCCGTTCGTCCGCGCTGGCCGGGGCCGAACCTTTTTATAACAATATGGGGCGGGGCCTGTGCGGCAGAAAAGTCAGGACTACCTGCGCTTCGCTCCGGTGTCCCGACTTTTCTGCCGCACACCCGCCGCTCCGCATCGTCATGTAAAGCCTCGGGCCTGGTTCAACCCTCGATCGCCCTGCTGGAAGGCGTTCGCCGCCTTATCCATTTGGCCAGCGCGGATCGGCTTCGAATCAGGGGGCAGCGGCCGTTTTGGGCGCGGCTCCCCCTCGCTTCAGCCTCCTCGGGGCCGCGCGCTGCGCGGCCCCTGCGGTGGCTTACGCTTCCCCCACTCCCTGAAGGAGGCCGGAAGGGAATGCGGATGCGGGAAAGGCGGGCTATACTTACAGCAATCACAAGCCCAAGGAGTGGCCATGGCCCAGAAAAAGACCGTCTCCCTCACCTCGATCTTCTTCCTCCAGCTCGCCCTCGGCGTCTTCTTCCTCATGCTCGGAATCATGGGACTCGGGGACTACAACTCCGACCTGAGCAAGTTTGCCCGCTGGTTCGGCCGCGACGACAGCCTCAAGGTCATCATGGCCGTGATCGAGCTCGTCATGGGAGGCATCCTCCTCTTCGGACTCTTCATCCCGGTCAGCGGCAACCTCGCCAGGATCTTCGCCTTCGCCCTCTTCATCCTCTGGGCCGTCTACATGTTCATGACCTACTTCATCGACGGCGCCTTCCTCGAGCCCTCGGCCGTCGTCTGGTTCTACTACGTGGCCAAGGACGCTATCATCCTCGTCGCCCTCTGGGTGGTCGGCAAGAAGTACATGGCCTGACGGCCAGCACAGCCAAATACAAAGGGAATACCACAGAGGCACAGAGACGCAGAGGGGAAGAGGAAAAGGGAGAAGAGACGGGGGATAATCGAATCTTCGATTCCCTTCTCTCCCATATTCCTCATTCCTTCTTTTCGAAATTCTTCCTCTGTGCCTCTGTGCCTCTGTGGTTTGTTTTTTATAACCGGGCCTTCTAGTCGCCGAGGCTCCTGATGCGGCCGGAGCCGCTCGTATGGGCGTCGACCGTCGGCTTGCCCCAGTAACCGATGCTGCCCGAGCCGCTCACGCTCGCCTGGAGCCTTTCCTTGACGCGGAGCTCGAGGTCGCCGGAGCCGGAGATCGTCGCCTTGAGGGCGTCGATGCTGAAATCCTTGCCGGAGATGCTGCCCGAGCCCGAGATGTTCGCGAGGCAGGTCTTCGCCTTGCCCGCGAATACGCCGGAACCCGAGCCGGAGATGTCCAGGTCGAGGGTGCCGAAATCGCCCGACAGGGAATAGGCGCCCGAACCGGAAACGCCCATCGAGGCCTTCCCGTAGGAGAGCTCGCCCTCGAGGGAGCCGGAACCCGAGATGTGGGCGCGGAAGCTCTCGCCCGAGAACCTGTCGATATGGACGGAACCGGAACCCGACAGGCCTATGCCCTCGAGGGCCGGGAGGGTGACGTCGTATTCGATCCTCGTGGGCCTGTAGGCCCTGATGCCGGGCTTCATGCCAATCCTGAGCTCGCTGCCCACGACCTCGGTCACGATGTAGGGCAGGATGTTGGAGTCCGAGGTGACCTCGACCTTGAAGGCGCCGGAGTGGATCCTGAGGCTGCCTATGCCGGAGAGCGAAACCGAGGTGAAGCCAGGCAGGCCCCTCGACTCGGTCTCGACCATGCCATTTCCCGTCACGATGCCGAAGATTCCCATGCTACCCGCCTTTCCGTCGCTGGATGGAGCTTCCGTGCATGAGGTCGCCAGCAATGCCAGGGCAAGGACGGTGGCCGCATGTAGTGCGCGCATGTCGTATTCCCCTTTCGACCGCGGAACCGTGGCCGCCCCGAAGGGCGCATCCTTAGTCATGCCGCGTGTCGTCCGAAATATATCGCTATCGCGGGCCAGGATCCAAGCCAAATCGACGGCCAAGCCTTGCCTCGGGGGCAAGATGCCGTATAGGCTTGTTCCATGGAACGAGCAAGGATAACGCTCAGGCCCAAGGAAGACCTCCGCCTCCGGGCGGGCCACCCCTGGGTCTATGACAACGAGATAGCGCGCGTCGAAGGCCAGCCGGCCCCGGGCGACGAGGTCGAGATCCGTGACGCCCGCGGCCTTCCCGTGGGCGTCGCCTTCTACAACCCCGCCTCGAAGATACGGGCCCGCATCTACTCCCGCGAGCCGAGGGAGGCGGACAAGGCCTTCTTCGTCGAGGCCATCACGCGGGCCCTCGACTACCGGAAGCGCTGGTTCGACCCGGCGCGGCAGAGCCTCCGCGCCATCTACGGCGAGGCCGACGGCCTCCCCGGCCTCATCGTGGACTCCTTCGTGGGCGTGCCCGACTCGAGCCCGCCGCCGGAGACCGCCGCCGGCGCCTCTCCCCTCCCCTCCCGCGGGGCAGCCCTCCCGGACATCGCGGACGCGGGCCGCTGGCTTTCCGTGCAGCTCCTTTCCCTGGGCATGGCACGGCGCAAGGACCTCATCGTCTCCGCCCTCGGGGAGGTCCTGCCCGCGGCCGGCATCGCCGAGCGGAGCGATGCCCCCGTGCGCGGCCTCGAGGGCCTCGAGCCCGAGACGGGCGTGCTCGCGGGCAAGGTGCCCAGGCGCATCCTCATCGCGGAGAACAGCCTTTCCTTCGGGGTCGACCTCCTCGGAGGCCAGAAGACGGGCTGGTTCCTCGACCAGCGCTCGAACCGCGCGGCGGCGGCGCGCTACGCCCAGGGGCGGCGCGTCCTCGACGCCTTCTGCAACGCGGGCGGCTTCGGCCTCGCCTGCGCCGCGGCCGGCGCCGAGTCCGTCCTCGCGGTGGACTCCTCCCAGGAGGCCGTGGCCGAGGTTTCAGCCAACGCGGCGCGCAACGGCCTCGATGGCTGCGTGAAGGCCGTGGCGGCCAACGCCTTCGACTACATCCGCGGCCTCGAGCGCACCAAGGAGCGTTTCGGCCTCGTCGTCCTCGACCCGCCGGCCTTCGCCAAGAACCGGGCCTCGATCGAGGGCGCGCACCGCGGCTACAAGGATCTGAACCTCCGCGCCCTCAAGCTCCTCGAGAGGGGGGGCATCCTCGTGACCTGCTCCTGCTCGCACTGGTTCGACCGCGAGCGCTTCTCGTCGATGCTGGAGGAGGCGGCGGCGGACTCGGGGAGGAGGCTCCGCATCCTCGAGGAGAGGAGCCAGGACCTCGACCACCCCATCGTCTCGGGCTACGGCGAGTCGCGCTACCTGAAGTGCGTCATCGCCGAGGCCTTCTGAGGCTAGAGGACGAGGGTCCTCGAGATCTCGAATTCGTTGACGCCGAAGAGGCGCCTGACCTCTTCGGCGGTCCTGAACTTCGTGCCGGCCTTGATGTTGAAGAAATCGATGAACTCCTTCATCTCGGCCTCGTTCTTCGAATAGAGGGCCGAGGAGAAGGCGGCGCGGTAGAGTCCCTCCTCCGCAAGCTCCATGGTGCCGAGCTTGCCGTACTCGCGCTTGGCCTTGCCGTCGACGATGGCCCTGTCACCGTCGTAGCCGATGGTAAAGATGAAATCCTCTCGTGAAATCACGGTTCGCTCCCTATCGATGATGGTCTCTGGCAACGACAACAGGTTGCGCGATTCCCCGGTCCTTCCGGCTCGGGCCGGAGGGACCGGGAAGGCGTCCCTCGAAGGACGTCAGGCGGGGGAGAAGCTCGACTTGTCCGCGCCGCAGAGGGGGCAGACCCAGTCCGCGGGCAGCTTGTCGAAGGGGGTGCCGGCCGCGACGCCGGCATCGGGATCACCGACGGCCGGATCATAGATGTAGCCGCAAACGTCGCATACGTACTTCTGCATCTCGTGCTCCTGGTATTCGCGCGTGGCGCGGTATTCGGGCGAGGCCCTCGCGGGCCCCGCGCATCAGGCCTTCCAGAGGCCGTGCTTGTTGCAGTACTCGCGCGCGAAGACGCGCGCGGCCTTCGTGGAGAAGGAGGCCTCGGGCTTGTCGCCGGGCTTGAGGTGGGCGCGATGCACGACGGCAGGCGAGCCGTCGGCGGCCTCCTCGATGAGCTCGATCCACTCGATGTAGTGGTCGGCCTCCATGGGATGGGGCACGGAGCCGACGGAGACGCGGTAGCCGTCTCCCGTCTTCTCGATCACCGGCACATGCTTCTCCTTCGATGCGTCCACCGAATTCTCGGCGAGGAGGGTCATCTTCTGGCCGCAGCAGACCAGCTCTCCGCCCCCGGCATGGACGACCTCGACGATGTTCCCGCAGACCTCGCAACGATAGATCTTCATGAATCCAGCCATTGCTCACTCCTTTCGCGGTTGATGGTGCTCGATTGTCAGAAATTCTCGCCCAGCAGCTCGAAGTAGGCCTGCGGATGGGCGCAGGCCGGGCAGGCCTTGGGCGCCTCGGCTCCCTCGAAGAGGTAGCCGCAGTTGATGCAGCGCCAGACCACGGGCTTGTCGGCCTTGAAGACCTTTCCGGACTCGATGTTGTGGCGGAACTTCTCGTAGCGCTTCGCGTGCTGCTTCTCGGCCACGGCGATCGCCTCGAAGACCACGGCTATGGCCTCGAAGCCCTCCTCGCGGGCGACCTTGGCGAAGGAGGGGTACATGGTCTTCCACTCGTAGTTCTCGCCCTCGGCCGCATGGAGGAGGTTGTCCGTCGTCGGGCCGATGGGACCGGCGGGGAAGGTCCCCGTGATGGTCACCTCGCCTCCCTCGAGGAACTTGAAGAGCCGCTTCGCGTGCTCCTTCTCCTGGTTGGCCGTCTCCTCGAAGACGAGCGACACCTGGATGAAGCCTTCGTCGCGAGCCTTCGAGGCATAGTAGGTATAGCGGTTTCGTGCCTGGGACTCGCCGGCAAAGGCGGCCATCAGGTTCTTCTCGGTCTCCGATCCCTTGACGCTCTTCATGGTCCCCTCCTGTTTATCGATGCGCGATCCCGTCCCTTGCGCTCCGGGCTTCCCGGAGGCGCCTCAAGCGGGCTCGCGTCGATAAATATACTGTCTTGGCGGTCCACCTGCAAATGAAAGCGTCGAAATGGAGTCTTCCGGGCTGACCCGCCCACCGGCAACAGCCGGCCAGGCCCTGGCCCGTGTCGGCGCCCCGGGCCCCGCCAGGCGCGCCGGCCCTGTTGGCCGCGCCGCAGCCGGCCAGGGACTAGCGTTCCGCCCGGGAGCCCCGGCCGCCGGAGCGCCCCTTCGCGCCATCCTTGGTCCCGGCCTTCCCTGCCGGCCCCCTGGCCCCGGCCGGAGCCTTGCCGGCCTTGCCGGACCCTTCGCTGTCGGGCAACGTGCCCGTCTCGCCGCGGCGGTCGGCGAGCCAGACCGCGATGGCCAGGGCGATGGCGCCGAAGGTCACGGACATGTCGCCCACGTTGAGGATGCCCGTGCGGAAGCTGCCGATGCCGAAGTTCAGGAAATCGACGACGTGGAAGGAGTTGAAGACACGGTCCTGGAGGTTGCCCACGCCGCCCGCGATGATGGTGACGATGATGACCGTCCAGGAGGTCCTGAGCCGCTTGAAGAGGCAGTACCATAGGCCATAGAGGCAGACTGCGAGGGGCAGGACTATGAAGACCGCGTACTTGAGGGCCAGGGGCCAGCCCGAGCCCATGCTGAGGAAGGCGCCGTCATTCTGCGTATAGACGAGGAGGAGGCAGCCGCCGAGGTAGGACCGCGTCCCTGCGCCCCGGAGGGTCGCCTCGGCGATGAGCTTCGTCACCCGGTCGAGGCCGTAGTTGACGGCGAACACGGCGGCCACGAGGCCGAACCTCTTCCAGAAAGCCTTGTCCACGGATGCCATGGCTGATCCCCCTTGCGCGAGCAGGAGGATCATACCCGCCGGGAAGAGGAAAGAGAAGATGGCTGCGGCCCCCTGGCGCTTGTCCCCGCCCCCCACTGGCACTATCATCACCCTCGCATGAAACTCGTCCCCAGCAATGTCGGCCTCCTCAAGGCCTCGCGCTTCGCCTCCGCCGCCATGTCGCGGGAAGGAAGCGCCGAGAGGCTCGGGGCACTCAGGGCGGCGGTGGCCGATCCCCTCTCCCGCCTCGTCCGGCCAGGCTCCCTGGACTGGAACGGGGAAGCCTGGCAGCGCGAACTCCTCGCCCGGGGCTACGCCGAGCTCGTGCCTGGCCCGGTCGACGCGCGGGAGATCGCGCTCCGGGCCAGGCGCAATCCCCTCGAGTTCCTGCGCAAGTGCGTCGTCGAGTTCACGACCCGCTGCAACTTCGCCTGCCCCCACTGCTACAACTCGGGCGTCGCGCGGAGGACGGAGACCGACCTCGGCTCCCTCGCCGCCGCGACCGACGCGTTGGGCGACATGGGCATCGGCGAGTTCGCCTTCGTCGGCGGCGAGGTCACGAGGTATGGCGACGGCTGGCTGGGCCTCGCCGCGCGGATCGCCGGGCGCGGGGCGACGGTGGTCTCCGTCCTCAGCAACGGCTGGTTCCTGGGCCTGCGCGATTTCGAGGCGGCCGGGATCCGCTATCCCGACCAGGATGCCTACTTCGCCGACCTGCGCGACCATGGCGTGACCCACCTCGGCTTCAGCATCGACGGTATCGGAGAGGCGCACGACAGGTCGAGGGGCCGCGAAGGGCTCTATGACCGAATACTCGAGGGCATCGAAGGCGCGAAGCGCGCCGGCCTCGAGCCCCGCGTCTCCATCCTCGCGCGCGGGGATTCCAGCCTCGAGGAACTGGTCCGGGAGTTCGGACCGAGGATCTACGGCGACAGGCCGGGGAGCCTCCTCCTCGACCGGACGAACCTCATCAACGACTACCTCGACCTACGCCCCCTGGAGCCCGCCGCAGGGCAGGACGGCTGCTCCATGGCAGGAGCCACGCCGGCCCTCCTCCGCTGCGCGGGCTTCTATCGCCCTTCGCCCCAGATCACGATCAAGGCCAACGGCGAGGTCGCCACCTGCAGGATTGCCAGCGCGGGCGAGGGCTACGGCAATATCCACGATCGTCCCATTATCGACATCCTCAACCGCATGCAGGAGAGCTTCGTCTTCCGCCTCCACGCGGAGCGCCGGGCAGGAGAGTACCTTCCCTATGTCGATCCCGAGGTCTTCCCGGGGAGCTATTCGCATCCCTGCGCCCTGCGGGCCATCCTCACCATGGTCGCGCGGCGCGTCGAGAAGGAAGGCATCGGCCCCGGCGACAAGGCCGCGATCCGCAGGATCAACGAGGAGGTCGCCCAGGAGCTCAGAACGGGCTGAACCGTGCCATCCAGCGACGCACTTCCCTCGAGCTCGGCCGCCGCCTCTACGGCCTCCGTGACCGGCGTATCGCCTCGCCCCGGGACGTCTGGCCCCTCGTGGCCCACCGGGCGGACCGCAAGCAGGAGCGCTTCATCTGCTGCTCCCTGAACGGCGCCCACGAGGTCATCGCGGCGAGGGTCGTGTCGGTCGGCCTCGTGAACCGGACTGTCGTCCATCCCCGAGAGGTCTACGCCGACCCACTCCAGGACAGGACCTGCGCCGTCATGATGGGTGAAACGTATATTCCGATCCTTGGCTAGGGACGGAGGTATAGAAGGAAACGGCGACTTCTTCTAGATTCTAGCTCGCTATTGCAGTCTGAAGAGAAAAACTCTTAGCTCCATTTTTACGGATGATGATATTCCCGTGGCAGTCCTGTTTCTCACGATTAAACAAGGAGCGGACTTCCAGCTTTCGCATCCTCAGCTGGGAATTGCTCTATCCCTGTAGCCTCAGGAAGTATCAACGCGAAAGAACTCGCTTATTTAAGGTACTTCGCGGATTCGGAAATTACAGGTATCGGCGATTATTATGTTGCCATCTCTATCAATGCAAACTGCCCTTGGGGACCAAAGCTCCGCAGCTAAAGCAGCTCCACCGTCGCCCGATGAGCCAGTTGTGCCTACTCCAACAATAGTCGTGATGATTCCTGTACCTGCGTCAATCCGGCGAATCCGATTGTTGCCTTCATCCGCAATGAATATATCGCCATTCTCGCTTAACGCAATCCCTTGCGGTGAGTTGAGCATTGCCATGACTGCCAATCCACCATCGCCTGCATAACCAGCGGTTCCAGTTCCTCCAATGGTTACGGCATATTGTTCTCCGCTATTCAACTTGCATATTCTATTATTGCCGCTATCCGCGATATAGACATTTCCTAGCGTGTCCACAGCAACGCCTCTCGGATTACGAAGCTCCAAAGAAGAGTTTCCAGCTGTTCCATTTCCTGCAACTGTAGTAATAAATCCAGTGTCGTGATCTACCTTGCGTATACAATTAGATGCTGGATCTGCAATATAGAGGTTGCCGGCAGAATCCACTGCTACCCCTGTAGGCCCTTTTAGGGCGGCGGAGGTCGCTAATCCCCCATCGCCCGAATAGTTACATGTACCATTCCCAGCCACTGTTGTAATGATGCCCGTACTTGCATCAATCTTACGGACCCGGCAATTGAAATAGTCTGCAATATAAAGATTGCCATCCGGATCTAGCGCAACTCCAGTTGGGTAGTTCAGCTCAGCAGAAGAGGCTTTTTCGCCATCGCCCGAGTAGCCATTAAAACCATCGCCGGCAATCGTCCTGATTACTCCCGTACTTGCGATCACTTTTCGAATCCGATGATCACTCTGATCGGCAATGTAGATATCACCGACCGCATCAACGACAACTCCGGTTGGAAAGCGTAGCATCGCTGCCGTGGCAGGACCATAGTCCCCCGAGTATCCCCGTACGCCATTGCCGGCAACTACTTGAATGGTTGCCCCGAAATTCGCCATGACAGTTGCATCACCACTCATCAGGTAGACTGATGTCGATGCAGCTGTCAATTCGGATATTTGAATCATTCCGGAAATTACAGTCCAATTTGTAAATACGTATTTATCATTCGGCGTCGCGCGTATATCATGCGCAGTTCCATAAGGCACAGTCCCACCGCCGGAAGCACTCCCCCCAACGCCTGCATCCACGTTGAGACGATATTGGTTCTGTTCCCAAACCGCGTACAGTATTTCGTTTTCATTTCCAATCGTGAAACATGCCCCAACTTCTCTGTTAGCCCCTGATCCGTTGGCTGTCGTATTCCACCCGCCAAAGGTATAGCCGGTCTTCGTCAGGCTTCCCTGCCCAAGAACGGCCACACTGTCGCCTGCCTGGTAGCTGTTGCTGTCCGTTGGTGGTGTCCCGCTTCCCTTGTTCGCGTCGTAGGTCACCGTATAGGTAGGATTCTGTGTCCACAAGGCGTACAAGACTACGCTGGTGCTGTCCATCTCGAAGGTCGAGCCAATCGCACGATCATCGCCCGAACCATTGGCAACCGTGTTCCATCCGGCAAAGGTATAGCCAACCTTCGTCAGGCTGCCCTTGCCCTGGACCGTAACCGTGTCGCCTGCCTGGTAATTGTTGCTGTCCGTCGGCGGCGGTCCGCTCCCCGTGTTCGCATTGTAGGTCACCGTGTAGGTCGGATTCTGTGTCCACATGGCATACAGGGTCACATCGCCGTTGCCCATCACGAAGGTGGAACCAACGGCACGCACATCGCCCGAACCATTGGCAGCCGTGTTCCAGCCGGCGAAGGTATAGCCTGTCTTTGTCAGGCTGCCCTCGCCCTGGACCGTGACCTTGTCGCCTGACTGATAGTTTTTGCCGTCCGTCGGCGGCGTCCCGCTCCCCGTGTTCGCAGAGTAGAGAACCTCATAGCGGGTCGGAGCCAGGGGAGACAAGCAGCTTGCCAGAATAATGATTGAAACCAGAATCACGAGGAGGCGACGGACATGTTTACATGCCATTCAGGATGGTCCTCCATTTATATATCATTACCAGATAAAGCCAATGATACGCCTCGTCCCGGACGCCGTCAATAAGTGGCCTTCGTCACAGCCCTCTCAATCGCAGCCCCCTCCCCCGCGCGTAGGTCATCGGAGGCCCACGATGCCCCATGACTCCCTCTACGATTCGG